>Ga0194110_10001820_pt1 | contig 27222 bp, 17 predicted proteins | sample TA2Kig1200mmetaG_FD_146192 | JGI IMG/M metagenome (GOLD analysis project Ga0194110, IMG submission 146192) | Freshwater microbial communities from Lake Tanganyika, Tanzania - TA2015032 Kigoma Deep Cast 1200m | ecosystem: Environmental > Aquatic > Freshwater > Lake | place: Tanzania: Lake...
CCACCGGCACGTCTCCTGGAGGCCAGCGCGGCCATTTTCCTGTTGGGGTGCCGGCGGCCCGAAAGCGGAAAATCCTGGGGGTTCGGGGGCAAAGCCCCCGACGCACCGGCCGCAGGCACACCCACGATCTCAAGGACTTGGGACGCTGTCAACCTCTTTCGCATCCTCAAGTGACCGCGAGCCACTTCCACAGCGGGACGAACCGGATTCGGCCCCGCAGGCCGAACCACGACGCATCCTCTTCGCCCTCCGCCGTCTCCGTCAGCACAAACAGCTCTTTGCACCTCAGGGCCGCTGAGGCCTTCAGGAGCGCACGGACCTCGCGAGCCCTGGTCCGCTCGTCCTCCACATTGGCGCAAACCTGGATGAGCTGGGTCACGCGCAGGCCCTGCTTCACGACGAAGTCCACCTCCTCGTGCCGCGGCCCCTTCCAGAAGTAGAACTCCAGTCCCCCATCGAGCTCCTGTTTGCGGAGTGCGATGGCCACGAGGTTCTCGTAGAGCCTGCCAAGGCCGGAGCTGAAGCGGAACGAGGTCGTGGTGACGAGGCCATTGTCCGTGCAGTAGACCTTGCGGCTCGTGCGCGCCTGCTCTCGAAGCTTGAACGAGAAGCGGCGCACGGAGAAGAACAGAAACGCCTCCTCAAGATGCCGGAGGTACTTCTCGACCGTGTGGACGCTTCGCAGGCGCGTCACCTCGGCCAGTGTATTGTAGGAGTACTCCTGGGCGACGTTGGACATCAGGTGGCTCGCCAGGTCCTCCAGCCCCTGGGGGGAGCGTATCCTGTGCCGGACTACGATGTCCTTGTAGAGGGTCGCCCGCAGGAGCGTGGTGAGGTACTCGCGGTGGTTGATCCCCTTGAGCAAGGGTTCCGGATAACCGCCCAGCTCCGCATGCTGGCGCAACGCCTCGAGCTTCTCCGGCCCGGTCAGCTCCCGCTCCTGCGAGCGCAGGCATTCGGAGAACGAGAAAGGGAACAGCACGATCTGGATGTGCCGCCCGGTCAAGTGCGTGGCCAGTTCAGAGCTCAGCAGGTGCGCGTTGCTCCCAGTGATCGTCAGGCGGTAGCCCTGGCGTTGGAGGCGGTTGGCGAACAGCTCCCACCTCGGGAGGTTCTGAACCTCGTCGAGCAGCAGATGCTCCGGCTTGCCGTACACGGCATCGAGGGCCGCGGCCAGTTCGTCGTAGTCGCCCAGCGCCTCCAGCCGCTCGTCGTCGAAGTTCACGTAGCCGAACGGCCCGAGGCCGCTGGCCATGTGCATGGCGAAGAACGACTTGCCTGCCCTTCTGGGGCCGATGACCACCTTGATCAGGCCGTGCGCGAACTTGCCGGGATGGAACTCCCGCTCCACGTACCGCTCCTTCAGGCGTTGTTCGATCTCCCGCTTCTGAAGCAGGAGCACGTCGCGGAGCATGATTGTCCCCTGCGCACTCGTGTCAGTGTACTGCACAAAACTACCGACTTTCTGTGCAGTATAATCGCTGGCCCGCTGGAAGTCAACCGCCGAGGCCGTTTTCCATCAGCGATGGACGCCGATGCGGTTCTTCGACTTTGTGATGGCGAGCTTCGGAAGGGTCACGATGCCCCATTGGTCGGCTGTGGCCCTGCCGGAGGCGGCCTGGTTGTCGGCCACGGAGGTGTTGGTCCACTGGAACGTCTGGCCGGGCTTGGGGGCGAACTTCTGGCAGCGGCGAGGCGTGAGGTCAACCGTGCAGGCGTCCGCCGGGGCGCCAGGGCGGCCCTGCCGCGGGTCGCCCGCGTAGAGGTACACCGTCATCTCCCAGCGGTCCGGCTCATCCACGACGTCCTCGGTGTCCCACAGCAACCAGCCGTTGATATCAGCGATCACGTCGCTGTCGGCGCCCACGCCGCCGTTGTTCGACATGTCGCCATCGCCGGGCATCCCGTCGAGCGAACAGTTGCCGAAAGCCGGAAGCGATTGGTTCCTTCGCACCCTTGCGGGCATGATGGTGCCGGCCAGAGGCGCCCCTGACCAGACGCCGCCGTGGCGGGCGGTGAAGGCGCGCTTCGTGTCGTGAAGAGCGCGGTAGAGCTCGGGCCACGCCCACGGCCCGATGTCGCCTACGTGGCTCGAACCCGTCGGCCTCAAGACAAGATAGGGCAGCTCCACCTTGGGATTGTCGCGGACCCATTTGCACACGTTCATGTGGTCCCACTGGTCAATCCCCAGCCAGTTCTTCGACCCCTGCGGATAAGGCCCCCAGGACGGGCCGTGCTTCTGGGCTTCGCGGCCCTTGTTGAAGTTCCCGTAGGCGTCCGAGGTCACGGTGGCGAACACGTCGCCGTGCCGCAGCCCCCAGAGGGCGAACTGGCCGACCAGAGTGACGTGGAGGGGGTCAACCGGGAACTCGCGTTTCGCCCAGTCGACCAGTGCGAGGGTTCGGCGCTGGCCCCAGTTGTGCACCGCCCCCTGGTCGTAGGAGCGCAGGGTCTCCAGGCACTCGTGGCGGCCCTGGAGGATCGAGTCGTCCTGGTCCCACGGCGGGCAGAGGGCGACGGCGCCCCCGCCACGCTCGCGTGAGACGAAGGCCGGCTGGCTGCCATAGAAGCCGAGGTTCACGCACAGCTCCCCCTTCGTTCCGGCCGCCAGCCCGCGGAAGTCCCGCGTGGCCACGGCCAGTTGGCGCGGCACGTTCGCGTAGGGGAACTCCAGCCAGTAGTTGTACGTGCTCACTGTCCAGCCCGGGTTCCCCCTCTCTTCCGACTTCGCGTGGTGGGAGGACTGGAGGACGGGGATGGGCGGCGCGGGCTGCTCGGCGACGGGCTCCCCAAGGCTGTTCGCGGCGGAGAGGCCGTCGCGACCCACGGCCTCGCGGCCGTTCACCGCCGCAACCACTGCGTAGTAGGTCTTCCCCGGCTTCGTGATGGTTCGCACGTAGAGTCCGCTGCCGCGAGGCAAAGGCTCCTCGCCCTTGGCGATGACGTAGGGCGGCACCGGGTCGCGCCTGGCCCTCGCGCCGCCGACGAGCGGGCTGCCCCCCTCGCCACGCTCCCGGTTCGGGTGCTCGATGGTGCGCACGCTGTCGAGGTAGTACATCGAGACGACGAACGGCGCCTCCGCGATGAGGGCGGCCTGGCCGAGCGACTGGGCGGTGATCGGCTTCTCGCTGGCGTAGACGCGGTAGATGACCTCCTGCTTGCCGCGGAGCGGGAGAAGCTTCTTCTCCATATTCTCGAGCGTCACGGCGTCGCAATCGGCCAGGATGTCCTCGTGCTCCTTCCACGTCAGAAACGTCTGCCCGTCGTGATGAACGGCCCGGAGGCGGGAGACAAGGGGCGTCGGCTCCTTGGCTGGCCCGTCGTAGGCAATCTCCAGCGTCGTCTCCTCGGGCCGCCAGTTCGGAGCGGCCTTCATGTGGAGGCGCAGCGCGCCCTCGCCCTTTGCCACACATGTGCGGACCGCCTCCGTGGCGTCGAAGGTGTTGAACCAGGGCGGCCTGAGGGCCAGCATCTTCGCCCCGGCCGGCGCCTCGTCCTGGTCCGCGGCCAGCGGATATATCTCGATCGCCGTCCTGTGATCGCTCCGCCGCGGCATCGCCCGGAGCACCGCGCGGTGGACCGCCGTCTCCTTCGGCAGCGCCGAGAGGTCGAACTGCGCGACCTTCCCATCCACCCTGAACGTCCCCTTGTGGTGGCACAGCGGCCGATTGCCCCACACCTCCACCACAAAGTCGCCTCTGGCAGTAGCCGCCGCGCAGAGCATCGCAGCCAGGGCCATCGGCCGCGCGGTGCGCATGGAGAGCTCCTCTGTCATTCCGGGTAAGCCACGACTTCGACCTGACTTTGTTCGCGCCGTGCGCGGGCGACTATCTCCTCGAGCTTCGCGGCGGTGGGGTCCTCGAACCAGTTCTCCCCGCAGGTCTCACACACGATGGCCGGTACGTGGCGCACCACTGCCACTCCGAAGCCAAGCTCCACGGCAAACACCGTCTCGCCCGGCCCCATCCGCCCGCCGCACACGGGGCAGAGGTCCGGGGGTTCCTCAGGCTTGTTCATCAGTACCTCCTGGTTCTGAAGTCCGCCTCGAAGCGATCCAAGCCGGGCTCGTAGGCCGTTATGATGTGGGCACGATCCGACGCAGTATCGAGAGCAGCCACAACGTGGAGAGGGCGCCCCCCGACAAGGCCCATCAGGAGAGCCGATGGGTACGGCTTGTCATGGGGGTAGTCCTCGATCACTTGCCCACTCAGGATCACCTCGCGAACCTCGCTCCTGGTGATCCCGCGTTTCATCATGCGGTAGAGCGCATGGTGGCGCCAGCGAACGCGCCCGCCTGTCATCGCGCGACGGAGTGCTTCATGGTCCATTGTTCTGCCCACACAATTCTATCATGGACCCCGTGGTCATTTCGCGTCGAACCTCAATGCCCCTTCCGAGGCAGAGAAAGCCCTACATCTCCCCGGTGTCACGCGAGCCGCTAGAGAACCCACGGGCTCCGCATGGCGTAGCTGAGCAGCCGGTTGGCGTCGGGGTCGTCGGGGAAGCGCTCGGCGACGGGGTCCCAGCGGAGCTTGCGCCCGAGCTGGAGGGCGATGCCGCCCAGCAGACACGTCGAGCACGAGCGGTGGGCGATCTCGGCCGGCGTGATCGTCTCCCGCCGCGTCTTGATGCACTCGACGAGGTTCGCCTCGTGGTTCGAGCTCTGGTAGAGGTGGACCTCGTCGGGTCCGAACTTCTCGTAGGCCAGCCTGGGCGGGTTGCACTCGATGCCGCCGCGGGTGTAGACCGTGCCCTCGGTGCCCTCGAAGAGGACGCCGTGGCGGTTCTGCCCAGTGTCGGTCATCGTGATCGCCGCGCCGTTGGCGTAGCGGAACTCCAGGCGATAGGTCAGCACGGTGTCGTAGAGGCCGTCCTTCGGGAAGACGCCGCTGCCCTCGATCTCGACTGGGCCGGTGCGTTCCAGCCCGAGGCCCCATTGGGCGATGTCTATGTCGTGCACGCCGAAGCCTGCGACCCAGCCCGACTTGCTGAAGTCGGAGACGAAGTACCATCCGCAACTGTTGACTACGGGCGGGGCGTAGGGCCGCCAGGGGGCCGGGCCGAGCCACATGTCGTAGTCCAGCCACTCGGGCACAGGCTGGGGCGGATGAATGCCCGTCGCGGCGCCCGGCGGCGAGCCGATGCGGACCGACTTGATGCGGCCGATGCGCCCGTTGCGCACAAGCTCGCAGGCCAGGCGTGTCCCGCCCGACGACTTGAGCTGCGTGCCGTGCTGGAAGGCCACGGCGTAGCGCGTCACGGCCTCGACGAGGGCGCGGCCCTCGCGAATCGTGTTGCTCAGCGGCTTCTCGCAGTAGACGTGTTTGCCCGCCTTCGCCGCCGCGATGCTCTGAAGCACGTGCCAGTGGTCCGGCGTGCCCACGAGCACGACGTCCACGCCCGGCAGCGCGACCATCTCGCGGAAATCGCGGAAGCCGTCCTGGGGCTGGAGGCGTGCCGCCACGAGTGCCTGCTCGCGGCGTTTGTCGTTCGGCTCGGCGATGGCGACGGCCTGGACGCCCCTCACCGCCATGAAGTTCGCCATGCCGCCGCGTGCCTTCCCCCCCGCCCCGATCACCCCCAGCCCGATGCGCTCGCTCGGCGCCGCCGTCCCCTCCCTGCCCAAGGCTGCCCACGACACAATGCTCGGAAGCGCCACGCAGGCCCCTCCTCCGCGCGCCAAACCCGCAAGGAAGCGTCGTCGTGAAGCCATCGCGTTACTCCTGGGCTTTCCGGGTGAGGATGAGCTTGCCCTGGCCGAGGCCGGTGATGGTGATGAGGCCATGCTCGTCGGCTGCGGCTTCGCCGGAGCGCTTGGTCTCGCGCCGGCCGGTGTCGAGCACCCAGGCGATCTTCTCGCCGGGCTTGGGCTTGAAGCGCTGGGCGTTCCGGAGGGTCACGGCTCCGCCGAAACGGCCATCGAGCTCGAGGCGGTCGGGGGTGTCAACTACGCTCTGCGGGTCCCAACTGAGGCCGGTGTTGATCGAGCCGCCCGAGGAATACTGGACTTTGGCTTCGGTCCAGTAGTTGCGGGTGGCGAACTCCATTCGGTCAGGCGCGACGGCGGGCATGGGCTTGTCGCGGCGGACGTATTCGGGGCCGTAGCGCGGCGGCGAGCCGCCCCAGTCGAACTCCGCGATGAACGGCTGCCGCACTTCGAGGAGGGCCTTCATGAACGGCACCTGCTGGGTCCAGACGGGGCTGAGGGTGCCAGCACCAATTGAGAGGAAGGGCAGCGACGCCTTCGGGTTCGCCCGCACCCAGGCCGTCAGGTCGCGGTCCCGCCAGATGCTCACAGGCGGGACGCCTGTGCCACTGGCGGTCTTGAGGTCCCACTCCCGCTTGCCCCACACGGCTTCCATTTGGGGAAGATGGGTTTTCAACTCGCGCTTGTCGGACGCGACTGTTGCCGGGCAGGTGCCGGGGCTGGCGTCGAAGTAGCCCGCCACTACCCAGGCTGTGGGCGGCGTGTCCCCACGCCGCGTGTCGCGGGACGGGGACGTCCCGCCCACAACTACGTGCCGGAAGGCGTATTGGACGGCGGCCGTGCCGCCGAGGGTGCCCAGGCCGTGGCAACTGATGCGGGCGGGGTCAATGGCGAACTTCTTGCGCGTCCAGGCCACAAAGGCATCAATCCGCGCGCCGGTGTAGTCGCGCACCGCGCCCTCGCCGAACGACTTGAGGGTGCCGAGGGCCTCGTGGTAGCCGTAGCCGAACGACGGCCAGGGCGAGTCGTCGGTGGCGATGAAAACCTGGTCGCCCTTGTGGGGCCAGCGGGGGCGCAGGTAGAAGCCGCGCCAGTCCTGGAAGTAGATGCCCAGCGCCAGCGGCTCCGTTTTGGTGGCACGGGCATCTTGCGGTGGCACAGGCATCTTGCCTGTGACCCCCACAGGCGGGACGCCTGTGCCACTGAATAGGCTCCAGTTGTAGTATCGGTTCGGCAGGTTGGCAAGAGGCGGCGCGCACCACTGGACGTAGTGGCGACGCTCGCCGGCATAGTCGTAGAAGACCTTGAGGTCCTCGACGTTCTGGAAGACCGGCTCGCCGGTGCCCACCTCTTCCGCCACCGGGGCATCCAGGCCCGACGGCTCGCGCATATTGGCGACGCCGTCAACGCACGCCACGACCGCGTAGAAGGCCCGCCCGGCCTTCTCCGGCCGATGGACGTAGAGGCCAACGCCGGGCGGGAGCGGCTTGCCATCTTCGATGGCAAGCCGTCGCACGGGCAGAGCGCCCAACTCGGGGGTGTCGGGCGAGACCTTGAAGGGGTCGGGGGCGATGCTGCGGGCGTAGAGGCCGTCGTCAATCGCCCGCAGTTGCCGCTGGTGGATGACGTGGTCGGTGGAGACGCCGCGGGCGTTGTAGCCGGAGAGCGGCGCGACCTCGGCCAGAAGCTCAGCCTCGGCGATGGTCTTCGCGTCAATCCGCCCGCTGTGTCTGTAGACCCGATAGCATACCTGGCTCATCTTCCTGATGGCGGCCTTGAGTTCGTCGAGCGTGGGCGTCTTCCCGCCCAGGGGGTCCTCGATCTCCGCCCACGTGATGAAGGTCAGCCCGCCCCGATGAAGCGCCTTGACGCCCTTGATGGCGGGCGGCGGGTTCTCGGCCTTGCCCTCATAGACCACATCCAGGCAAGTTGCCTCGGCCGCCAACTTTGGGCACGCCTTCACCGTGAACTCGGCCTGGGCACGCGGCACGCGGCACGCGGCACGCACCGCTTCGGTCGCGTCCAGGCGGTCGAACCACGGGCCGCGGAGGGCCAGGGGCTTGCTCCCCACAGGCGAGACGCCTGTGCCACCAGGAACCGTGTGGACCTCGACCTTGACCATTGCATCGTCTTCATTGCCCATGACCGGGCCGGAGCGGACGAGGACAAGGTCGGCTCTGAAGAGCCTTGCGCCGGCAGGGAGGCCCGACAGGTCGAACTTGAGGACCTTCTCCGCTTGGCCCGCGGCTGGCCTGAAGCGCCGCGTGGCCACCTCGCCCCTGGCAGCGGACCACGCCGCCAGGAGCGCGCCCAGGGCGATCCCGTGTGCCTTCATTGCCTATCCTCTCCACCACTTGTGGCAAAGGCGATCATGAGTAGAATGAGACCTACAGGCCACCATGCTAACCAGAAGACGGCGTCCTGTGCAAGTGAGGAGCCTCATGAGGATTAGGGCCATCCTGCTGCTGACGGCTCTGGGGCCGGCCGCGTTCGCGGCCAAGCCGGAGGCTGTCCGCGAAGGCAACAAGGTGAGGGTCCGCTTCGCCGTTCCCGCGCCGACGGACGTGGAGGTGGCTATCCTGAGCGCCGATGGCAAGGTGGTGCGGCACCTCGCCGCGGGGGTGCTGGGTGGCGAGAAGGCGCCACCACCGCCCCTCAAGCCGGGCCTCGCGCAGGCAATCGAGTGGGACCTCCTCGACGACTTCGGGAGGCCGGCCCAGGGCGGGCCGTTCCGTGTGCGGGTCCGCGCGGGAATGGGCGTGCGCTTCAGCCGTTTCATCGGCGGCGACGACCCCTACACCTTCGGCCTCGTGGCCTCGATGGCCAGCGACGAGGCGGGCAACCTCTACGTCATGGGCTACCGCGAGGAGGACTCGCTGACCTGCATGACCCTGAGGGCGTTCTCGCCGGAAGGCAAGTACCTGCGCACCCTCATGCCTTTCCCGGCCGACCTGGCACCGGGAGCGATGAAGGATGTAGCGGCCTGGGATGAAGAGAGCAAGTGCTTCCGGCCCCGCAACTACCGCAGCACAAACGTCCAGTTCTATCTCCTCATGGGCGGCAACGGCAGCGGCATGACGCCCTCGGTCACACTGCACCTCGTCGCGGCAACGAAGGAGCACGGCGTCCTGCTCACCGATGGCAGAAGCCTGTTCCGGCTCGACGCCCGCGGCGCCGTGCCCGGCGAGAAGTTCAGGGCGCGCTCCCTCTGGCCTGCGGGCACCCCGCCGCGGTGCGGCCACGCCTACGCCGCCCTCTCGCCCGATGGCAGGACCCTCTACCTCAGCGGCCCCTACTCGGCGAAGAGTCAGTACGGCCACCCTTACGACCCGCGCTACCCGCCGGGGGTCGTCTATCGGCTCAAGCTCGATGGCGACGGCCCTGCCGAGCCATTCGCGGCTATCAAGGTCGAGCACAAGGACGGCCTGGGCGGGAACTGGACTCAGGACGGCGGCGACTGGTCGGCCTACAGCCTGGCCGGCGCGCCAAAGGGGCCAGTCCACGGCGTGGCCGTGGATGCCAAGGGCCGCGTCTACGTCGCCGACCGCGAGCGGGGGCGCGTTGCGGTCTTCGACGCAGACGGCAAAGAGGTCGGCCACGTGCCCGTCAGATGGCCCGACCAGCTCGCCGTCCACCCGCGGACGGGCGCGCTCTACGTCCTCGAAAAGCGCATCGTCCCCCGCAAGAGCGTGGACCTCAGGCTGATGCGATTCGACACCCTTGGGGCGGACGCCAAGCCCGCGGCGGAGCACGAGATACCCAAGACCGCCGACCTCGTGGCGATGGCCTTCAGCTTCCCCGCCGGCCGCGCCCTCTGCTGGCTTCGTACCAGCCTCACCAAGGCCGGAAAGTACAGCCTCCTCGCCCTCGAAGACAAGGGGAAGGCGTTCGAGCCAGTCCAGACCGCCTACCAGCCCAGGCCAGACTCCCAATGGGGCTGGCACCGGCTGGCGGTTGACTACGACCGCGACGAGGTCTATGGCAGCGACGGCACGGTGGGCATGTGGCGCTACGACGGCAAGACCGGCAAAGGCACCATGCTCGCGAAGGACGGCAAGCAGTTCTGGTCGCAAGACCTCGCTGTTGGTTACGACGGGCTGCTCTACGTGCGGCAGGGGACGGGTGCGCCGGAGTTCCAGGACTACTCCGGCCCATTCGCGCGCTACACGCGCGAGCTGGCGCCCGCCCCCTTCGCGGGCACGGGCACCCACGTCCTGAGCAAGCACATCTACAGCCGCGAGGGGCCGGGCTACGCCGAGCGCGGCCTCGGCGTCGGACCCGACGGTCGCAGCTACATCTCCTTCATGTACGACTGGGCGACCTATTGGGTCGTCTGCTACGGCCCCGACGGCAAGTTCCAGGACGGGCAACACCTCGAGGTGAAGGACAAGGAGGGCAAGAGCCGCGGCCGCGCCACCATCGGCCCAGTGAACCCCGCCAACGGCGGCATCCGCGTTGACCTCGCGGGCAACATCTACCTCGGCCTCTGGAACTGGCCCAAGGACGCGCCCGTGCCTGCGAAGTGGGCGAAGGACTTGCCTTATCTGGCCACGACGGGCAGCGTCTTCAAGCTCGGCCCCGACGGCGGCGCGGTGCATGCGCCAGCCAAAGGCGAGAAGCTCGACGCCTTGCGCCCGCCAGGGGCCAAGGGGATAGAAGCGCGCTCCGGCTATCGCGACACCAATGTGTTCGCCGAGGCATTCGTCGAGGGCGCCCTGGCCGCCTACCCAGGGTATGGCCCGTTTAGCCATTCGAGCTGGGGCAGCAACCTGTGCTGCACCTGCCGCACGCCCCGCTTCGACCTCGACCGCTACGGCCGCCTCTACCTGCCCAACGCCATCACCAACTCGGTGCGGATCGTGGACAACGCGGGCAACCAAATCCTGGAGTTCGGGAAGTATGGCAACTTCGACTCCTTGCACTCCACGGTGTCGGTGCCCGACATCCCGCTCGGCTGGCCCACGGGCGCGGGGGTCAGCCGCGACGCCATCTACGTTTGCGACACCTACAACCGCCGAGGGGTGCGGGTTGTGCCCACTCACGCGGCAGAGGAGACCTGCACGGTCAACTGACCGCGGAATCGAGCGAATCGAGTCAATCGAATGATTCGATTCCCTCGATTCTCTCGATTCATTCGAGGAGACCTGCAAATGTTTGGCGGCACATGCGGATATTTCCGGCTGGATTCATGGGTGCTGGCGAACATCGTGCAGCTTGGCACCCAGCAGTTCTGCCGGCGGTTTCTGAACCGTACGAACGATCCCAACGGACGCCAATACGACCAGATGACGCAGGCGGCGCGGTCCGGGTGCGCCAACATCGCGGAAGGCTCGGCGCGGCGGGCGACGTCCAGGGAGACCGAGATGAAGCTCACCGACGTGGCGCGCTCGAGCCTGGCGGAATTGGCGGGCGACTTCCTGAACTGGCTGCTGAATCAGGAACGGGTGCCGTGGGCCAAGGAGAGTCCTGAGGCCCGCGAAGTGTATGCCATCCGGCTCGACAAGCCGAACTATGGCGAGGACGTCGTTCGCGACGCCTGCGCGCACATCCTGGCGCAGAAGAAGAAGAAGTTTGCGAAGTGGCTGGAGTCCGGGAACGACGAGGCGATGGCGAACTGCCTGCTGATTCTCATCGCGCGAGTGATCAACATGCTCAACCACCAGATGGAGAAACAGGGCGAGACCTTCGAGCAAGAGGGCGGGTTCCGGGAGAAGCTCACGAGCATCCGGGCCGAGGCCCGGGCGAAGCAGGAAGCCGCGCCTGCCTGCCCGCAGTGCGGCAAGCCGATGACGCGGCGCAGGGCCAGAAGCGGAAGGAGTGCGGGGAAGGAGTTCTGGGGTTGCACGGGCTACCCGGAGTGCAAAGGCGCGAGGGAGATTGGGTGGGCCGAATCGAGAGAATCGAAATAATCGAATGATTCGATTCGCTCGATTCGCTCGATTCACTCGAAAGGAGCCCCAGGTGAAGGTAAGGACAACGGCCTTTCTGAGCGCTCTCGTGGCGGCTCTCTCGCCGACGCTTGCCGGCGAGGTGTCCTTCTCCGCCAAGCCAACGATGGCCCTGGCCGGGGAGAAGGCGCGGATCGCCTTCGCGGTTTCTGCCCCCGCCGATGTGGAGGTGGCCATCCTCGACGCCCAGGGGAGAGTGGTCCGCCACCTCGCCGCGGGAGCGCTCGGCGCGAAGAACCCGCCGCCCGAGCCGCTCCGGCCCGGGCTGACGCAGGCCATCGAGTGGGACGGCCAGGGGGACTGGGGGAAGAAGGCCGAGGGCGGTCCCTTCAAGGCGCGCGTCCGCCTCGGCATGGGCGTGCGGTTCGGGCGAATCCTCGCCGACAGCCCGCACAACCTCAACGAAACCGTCTGCCGCGGCCTGGCCGTTGACCGCAAGAACGGCGACCTGCACTTCATGGCCAAGAAGACCCGCGACGGCGCGCTCTACTTCCTGCGCGTCTACGACCGCGAGGGGAAGTACCTCCGCGAGCTGATGCCCTACCCGCCCACCCTCGACGCCAAGAGCCGCGAGCCCTTCGGCTCCGTAGCCGTCCCGGATTCCGACGCCAAGGCCCCGATGAACTACCATAGCCTCTGGCCAACCTTTTACCCCGTCGCGCCCAAGCCCGAAGGGGTGAACGACCTCGCCATCAAGCTGATGGCCGTTCATCCCACGGATGACGCGGTGATTCTCCTGGCCGAGTCGTTCGCCTCGCTCTACCGCATCCGCAAGAGCGATGGGGGCGCAGTGGGCGAGGCGTTTGCCGAGCCGCTCTGGGACGCCGCGACGAAGCTGGCCGGCTACGCCGCAGTCGGCCCGGTCATGGGCGCCGTCGCCCCCGACGGCAAGACCTGCTTCTTCGCGGGCTACGCGGGAAGCCCCAAGAAGGGCGAGAAGCAGCACCCCGCCTGGCCCAGCAACCGGGTCTACAAGCTGGCCCTCGGCGGGAGGGCCGCCCCCTTCGCCGAGATTCCCCTGCCCGACGACGCCTCGCCGCCCCAGCGAGGCTGGAACGTCCTGGCCGACACACAGCCCCTCCACGGCGTGGCCGTGGGGAAGGACGGCAGCGTCCTCGTCTGCGACGCCGCGGGCGGGAAGGTGTGGGTCCTCTCGTCCAACGGCACCGTCGTCACCTCCATCCCAATCACGCACCCGCACATGGTCGTCCCCGACGACAAGACCGGCGCGCTCTACGTCCTGACGCGGCGGAACACAGAGAAGGGCGAGCGCGCGAGGTCTCTCGTGAAACTGAGCGGGACTGCGCCCGACGCCAAGGTCGTGGCTCGGCTCGACTTCGCCGAGCGGGGGGTGGCCCTCGACCCCTTCCTCGCGGCCGACTTCACTGGTGATACCCCCCAGCTCTGGCTCAGCGGCTGCCCCCGCGAGAACAGCCTGCTGCGCATCGCGGACAAGGGCGACAAGCTGGAAGCCGTCGAGGACCTTGCCGACCGCGGCAAGCTCGCCGCAGGCTTCGCCTGCCGCCTGGACGTTGACCCCGAGGCGGACCTGGCCTACGTGCACAACGGCTGGGCGTACATCGTGCGCTACAACGGGCTGACCGGCGAGTATGCCGGCCCGCTCGACAAGGAGGGCCGCCCCAAGCCGCTCATCGGCTCCGAGTTCTGCATCCGACGCGACGGCATGGTCTATCTCTCAGGGCACGACTACGCGGGCGGCGGCTACTCCGGCCCCTGGCGCCGCCTGAACCGCGACCTCACCGACGCCCCGCTGCCCGGCGGCCAGAAGCAGTTCTCCGACCGCTACGGCAAGATGGGCGGCGGATACTTCGGCAACCAGGGCTCCTGCGTGACCCCCGACGGCACCCTCTACTACAACGGCATGTTCACCTTCCGCGTCAACGGCATCTTCGAGGTCAAGACCGACGGCTCGGCCGGGCGCACCCCGCGCCTCCGCGCCGAGTTCGCCTCGGGCAAAATCTCCCCCCACTGCGTCAAGGCCGGCTTCGACGGCGCTCTCATCGGCTGGCTCCAGGACCAGAGCGGCGGAGTTGAGATTGACCAGCAGGGGAACCTCTACGCCGGCGTGCGCATCCTGCCGCGCGACTACGCGCTCCCCGCTGGCCTCGCCGACGCCGCCAAACGCTACCGCCACTTCGCCGAGTCCCTCGGCTGCGTCATCAAGTTCAAGCCCTCCGGCGGCGGAATGGTCCCCGACAACCTCAAGCCCGGCCAGCAATACAAGGTGGACAAATACTGGCCCATCCTCTCCACCGTGCCCGACAAGCTGGAGGACGGCATCAAGATGGCCTCGGGGCAGCGGCTCGACTGGTATTCCGCCCCCTGGACTATCCACATCGAGGGCGGCCTGCGGGCCTACCCCCTCCTCGCCCCCTTCAGCAACCAGTGCGCCTGCCAGACCCCGCGCTTCGACGTTGACGACTACGGCCGCCTCTACCTCCCAAACGCCCTCACCTGCACCGTCGCGGTCGTGGACAACGCGGGCAACCCGATCCTCACCTTCGGCGAGTACGGCAACCACGACAGCCAGGGGCCTCAGAGCGTCGCCCCCAAGCCCGCCATCCCCCTTGCTTACCCCGTTGCGGCCAAGGCATCGTTCAAGCACATCTACGTCGCCGACTCCGCCAACCGCCGCGTCGTGCGCCTCGACCCCACCTGGTCCGCCGAGGAGACCTGTTCGCCGAACTGAGTGGGTTCCTGCCCATCTGCGGAGGCCGCGGGCTGGTTTGCATGTCCTGGCGCGATTTCGTATCCTATGAGGTCCGTCGGCGCCCGGAGCGCCTGTTGGGGGAGCCCCGTTGCTGCGAAAGGAGAAACACGCATGCGTGGGGTCATGGCGGGGATTCTTCTGGTGATGATGTTGTGCGTGGCAGGGGTGGTGTGGGCGGGCGAAGCGGCGCCCGCCAAGGAGGAAGCGCCCCCCGCCAAGGCCGCGGAGAAGGCGCCCGAGAAGGCGGCGGAGCCCGCCCCGGCGCCCGACCTCGACGCCCTGAAGAAGCAGGCACAAGAGCTCAGGGAGAAGAGCAAGGCGCTCCAGGCCAAGCTCGACGACATTCGCGCGAAGGCCGCGGCCTCGCCCGAGGCCGCGAAGCTCCGCGAGGCCGAGGCCGCAGCCGACAAGGCCTACGACGAGAAGCGCAAGGGCGACCCGGCCTACGCCGCCGCGCTCAAGGCCCAGGCCGAGGCAATGGCCGCCTTCACCAAGCTCCTCCAGGAGAAGGCCGCGGCCAACCCAGAGGTCAAGGCCATCCTGGCCGAGCTCGCCGGCATGGGCGACAAGGCGGCCGAGCTCGCCTTCCAGGAGGCCCTCGCACGCCTCGAACTCGAACACCCCTCGTCGCCCATCAACGTCCAGCTCGACAAGGACGCCGACCTTGCGAAGCTGCGCGACGCGACCTTCCAGGCCGCCGACAAGGAGGCCCGCGACAAGGCACGCAAGGCCTACGACGACGCCCGCAAGGCCAAGCGGGAGGCCCTCCCCGAGGCCAAGAAGGCCATCGAACGCATCGAGGCCGCAAGGAAGGGCCGCGCCGACCTCAAGGCCGCCGAGGCCGAGGCCACAAAGAACCTCTCCGCCGCCCGACGCAAGGTGGAGACCGGCGGCGACGCCGACCTCAAGGCTGCCCAGGAGAAGGTCGCCGCGGCCACCAAGGCGGCCTACGAGGCCCAGAACAGCGACGCCCTCAAGGCCGCCCGCAAGACGGTCACCGAGGCCCACGCGGCCACGTCCGCGAAGGTCAAGGAGCTCCTCGCCGCCAACCAGGAGGCCGCCGCTCTAGCCAAGGAGCGCGACGAACTCCGCACCAAGATTGACGAGGCCGACAAGAAAATCCGCGCGGCGAGCAAGAAGTAGCCCGCACGGCCCGTTGCCGCGCGGCAGCACGCAACCCGAGACGCCCTCCCGCAGGAGCCAAGCCGCGGGAGGGCGTTCTCGTCACAGCCCTTCCCCCCTTGAAAATCCCGCCGAGACGGCTATACTGCTTGCCATCTTGTGTGGAGAACCGCTGACACTGGCGAAAGGAGAGCGACGGATGAAGCGACGCGATTTCCTGGGGACGACGTGTGCGGCGGGCGCTGCGGCGGCCGGCGGCGCGGCTGCGGCCGCCGAGGCCCCTGCCCCAGCAGCCAAGGAGTTCCTCGAACTGCGCCTCTACAAGGCCGACGCCGGGCCGATGCGCGAGAAGCTCGACAAGTTCCTCGCCGAGGCCGCCCTCCCCGCCTGGAACCGCCTCGGCATCCAGCCCGTCGGCGTCTTCGCCTCCGCCGATCCCAAGGTGGCCGACCTCTACGTCCTCCTGCCCCACAAGAGCATCGAGTCGTTCGCCACCGCCGCCCGGAAGCTCCAGGCCGACGCCGACTACCAGAAGGCCGGCGCCGCAGCCCTCGATACCCCGAAGAACGAGCCGGTCTACAAGCGGGTCGAGACCACGCTCATGCTCGCCTTCGACGCCGCGCCGAAGGCCGAGACGCCCACGAAGAAGGACACGCGGGTCTTCCAGCTCCGCATCTACGAGAGCCACTGCGACGAGCGGGCGCGCCGAAAGGTCGCCATGTTCAACGAGGGCGGCGAGATCGCCCTCTTCCGCAAGGTCGGACTCCAGATCGTCTTCTTCGGCGAGACCCTCGCCGGCCCAAAGATGCCCAACCTCACCTACATGCTCGGCTTCGACGACGAGGCCGCCCAGAAGGAGGCCTGGGCAAAGTTCCTCGCCCATCCCGACTGGAAGAAGATGAGCAGCGACCCGCAATACAAGAACACCGTGTCGAACATCACCAACCTGGTCCTCAAGCCGACGGCCTATTCGCAGGTTTGATGGATTCGACCGAATCGATCGATTCGATCGAATCGATCGATTCGATCGAGCGCACGAAGCCATGGCTGATCTCGCCGAACAAGTGCGCTGCATGGCGCGGGAAGCAGGGGCCGACCTCGTGGGCTTCGCGCCCGTCTCGCGCTTCGATGCCGCCCCGCCCGAGCTCCATCCCCGCACCATTTTCCCCCAGACCCGCACCCTCATCGCCATCGCCACCCGCCAACTGCGCGGCGCGCTCAAGGCCGTCGAGGAAGGCACCTACTGGCAAGCCTACAACTGCGACTCCTACTGGTATCTGAACGAGGTGCTCTCCACCACCATCCTCCGCCGCATCGTGCTCGCCCTCGAGGAGCGCGGCTTCACAAGCGTCCCCGTCCACAACCCCTTCCACCCGCACACTGGCCGCCGCATCCGCGCCGACCAGCCGGCCGGCCCCGACGGCATGCTCTCGCTCCGCGTGGCCGCGGTCGCGGCGGGCCTCGGCGAGCTCGGCCACTCCAAGCTCCTCCTCACCCCACAGTTCGGCCCCAGGCAGCGTGTCTTCGCGGTCCTTACCGACGCGGAGCTCGAGCCGACGCCCCTCTTCCAGGGCAAGGTGTGCGACGGCTGCCTGAGTTGCGTCAAGGCCTGCGAAGCCTGCGCCATCGGGGGGAAGCGCGAGGTGAAGTTCACCATCGAGGGCCGCGAGTTCGCCCACGCCCCCTTCGACCCCAATGCCTGCGGGCGAGTCCATTGCGGCGACGACCCGCGCTTCTCCCCCTTCTGGACCGGCTCCGAGAAGGAGGGCGAGCGGCCCAGCTACAGCCGCTTCCTCACCGACCGCTTCCGGCACCTCGCCATCTGCGTCGGCCGCGGCTGCCTCCGCGCCTGCCTCGACCACCTGGAGAAGACGGGCCGCATCCAGGCCGCCTTCCAGGCCCCCCTCATCAAGCGCGAGCGCTGGAAGCTCGATTGAGCCCGCGAAAAAGATACCCGCTGTCTTTTTCTATCCAGTCCAGCCTACGAAGACGCAAACACCAATCTATAACAGGTTTACGGCTGTAGACGTTGGGGGCGCGCAGAAAAGATACCCGCTGTCTTTTTGGCCCGCCTGCCTCGACCACCTGGAGAAGGCCGGCCGCATCCAGGCCGCCTTCCAGACCCCCCTCATCGAGCGCGAGCGCTGGAAGCTCGACGCCCCGCCGCCCAAGCCATGAGGCCTGCGAAAGAGATAGCCGCTTGCGAAAAAGATACCCGCTTTCTTTCTCTGTCCACGCCATCTTCTTCGGCCCAGATCAGCACCAAACGGGGTCCAGGCAGTACCAGACAGTACGTCGAAAAGGCATAAGTGCCGTCATTGCGGACGTTTGTGGCCTGTACTGCCTGGCACGGCATGGCGCTGGCGTCATAAGGTGGGGGAAGAGAATCGGGGGCGAGGGAGAGCCCCCGCCCCCCCTCCGAGAGCGGCGCGCGCGCAATGGTGAGCGACTCTGCGCGACTCTGGACAACACTGAGCCGGAATGGCGAGAATCGCCAAACGGCGAGTGAGCGACTCTGAGCAACACTGGGCGACACTGAGCGACACTGAGTTCACCTGTGGAGGCAGGCGCCATGATGCTGCAACGCCTTGAGCTTGTGAAGAAATCACACGGACCCCCACGGACAAGCACGGACGGGCAGATTCCTCGGCGACAGGCGTGTGTCCGTGTCCGGCCGTGTGGGTCCGTGTCGTCTCTTCACAGCCTCGGTGGCTTTCAGAGGAGTGGACTGAGGTGTCCGAGGGCGAGGAGGGCGTAGAAGGTGTACTCGGCGTCGGGCTCCTCGTCGAGCCACGCGCCGCGGTAGCCGCCGCCATCGGCGCGGAGGCCCTCGACGAACTGGACGCAGGCCTGGGCGAAGTCCCGCGAGTGCCGCGTGAGGCCGGCGAGGGCGTGGAGGGCGGTGGCGGTGGAGAGGAGGTCTGGGAAGGGCGCGGAGGCGGTCGCGAAGAAGCCGCCCTCCGCCGCGGCGCGGGCGAGGAGGAAGCCCACTGCCGCCTTGTCCGCCGTCCCGGTCAGGTGCTTGGCCACGCTCACGGCGGCGGCGGTGGCCGGCGTCGTGCTGGCCTTCAGGGCGCGCTCGTTGGCATAGCCGCCGTCGTCGCGCTGAAGGGCGAAGAGGCAGCGGCGAATCGCCCCGAGGTCAATCTCCTGCATCCCCAGGTCTTCGAGCGCTCCGAGGGCGAGGAAGCAGCCGTAGGCCGTGCCGTGCTCGGCGCCGGGGTTGGGGCTGTAGCCGCCGTCGGCGGAGCGATAGCCCTCGATCCGCCCCGCCAACGCCGCGCCGGTCTCAGGCGGCAGGCCACCGGCGTCGGCCCAGCAGCGGGCAAGGCAGGCGAGGTGGACGAAGTCGATGCCCGCGCCATCGCCGAACGAGGCGAGGTAGCGGCGGATGGGGAAAAGACACCAGGAGTCTTTTGTGCTCAGCACCCGAAGGGCCGTGGACGGCAAAAGACTCCTGGTGTCTTTTCCCTGCCCGAGGGCGATGAGGCCCTCGATGGCGAAGACGGTGTAGTAGAGGTCGCTCGCCTCGCCGCGGCCTCGGAAGCCGCCGTCGGCGTTCTGCTGCGCTCGGAGGAAGGCGGCTACGGCGCGGCGCGAATCGCCGAGCAGCCTTGGTGCCCTCCCGGCCGCCGCGAGCATCTCCTGGCGAAGCGTCATATCAGGACAGCTCGTTGAAAATCTTGCATATCACGCGGCGGAGGAGGCCCTTGAGGCTGGGGTTGTCGAGGGGGCGGAGGGAGCGGACCGCCTCGTCGCGATAGGACTCGAGCATCTTGCGTGCGGCGTCCTCGACGCCGAGCGACCTGAGCACAGCCCGCAACTCGGGCAGCCGCCGGCTGACCTGCGACGGGATGCGCCACAGGGCATCGAGGAGGTCCCGCGCCGGCCCCGACGCGCGCTCGTGGGCGATGGCGAGGAGGATGGACGGCCCGCTGAAGGCGGGGCTCGGCGATTTCGGATTTCGGATTTCGGATTTCGGATTCCCGTCCTCAGCGGCTTCGCCGCAAAGGTCGTCCATGTCGTCGCGAATCTGGTAGGCGATGCCGAGGGCGTCGCTGCACTGGCGGAGGACCTGCCAGACGCCGTCGCTCACGCCGGCGTAGAGTGCGCCGAGCTGGAGCGCGACCTCGAAGGCGGGGGCGGTCTTCTGGCGGAAGATGGCGAGCACCTGCTCGGTGGCGAGCGGGCTGGGGGTGCGTGCCCAGGCGAGCTCCTCGCCCTGGCCGAGGCAGAGGCTGCGGTGGCCGCCGGCGGCGGCGCGGAGCATGGCCGCCTTCGCGGCGTCGGGGGCCGCGCACTCGGCGATGAGGCGGTAGCCCTCGCCCAGCAACAGGTCGCCGGCGTTCAGCGCGATGGGCACGCCGTGGGCCTTGTGGAGCGTGTCCTCGCCGTAGCGTTGCGGGTCGTCGTCCTCGATGTCGTCGTGGATGAGCGACGCCTTGTGGAAGCACTCGACGGCGACGGCGATCTTGCGGAAGTCGGCCGGCAGCGGCTCATCGGGGTCAGGTCGGCAGGCCTGAAAGGTGCAGAGGGCGAGGAAGGGCCTCCAGCGCTTGCCCGAGCGCGCGAGCCATTCACGCGCGAGCCGCTCGGTCGAAGTGGCGGCAGGCCCCATCGTGCCCTCAAGGGCGTCGAGGGTGAACCAGCCCTCTACCTCCGCCCGCAACGCATCGAGGTCAAGCCGCCGAGTGCGGTCCGCCCGCGTGAGCTGCATCGTGTCCCACACCCAGTCGAGGTCCACGCTCGTCTCCGCGCAGCCGTCGTTGAGGAGCGGCACGGCGACGCCAGGGACGGCCGCCGCCTCGGTGTAGGGGAAGACCCGCTCGAGGCCGGCGAGGCATCCGACGCCGACGACGGCCTCGATCTTGCCCTCCTGGATGAGCGAGGTGACGATGGTGGTGCCCTCGGCGACGAGGACGACGTAGCCGAGGCGCTCGGCCTCGGCCTGAAGCTCGTGGATAGGGCAGGCGCCGCAGTGGTGGCACAGGAGGCCGAACTCGTCAATCTCGGCCTTGCAGCGCGCCTTGTCGCGCAGGCACTGGGGCAGGAGGAGGAGGCGGCGGTCGAAGGGGATGCCCGCCAGGCCCTCGCTCCAGGCGGCGTTGCCGATGAGGACGGTGGCGAAGTCGCGGAAGCGGGCGTCGCTGCCCGCCAGGGCCAGCACGCGGTCGGCGTGGGCCTTCAGCTCGGCCAGCGGCAGGGGCGGCACGAGGCGTTCGGCGGCCACGTAGCGGCGCGCGGCGCCCAGGAGCCGCTCGCGCTCCGCCTTGCTCGGCGGCACGCCGTCGAGCGGCGGGCGCGCCCGATGCAGCGCCGGGCCGGCTGTCTGCGTGATGGTCTGCTGCTCAGCCAACCTAGCCGCTCCTTGGGAGAGGATGAATGGATGAGTGGATGGGTGGATGGGTCAGAAAGCTCTGGATGGATGAGTGGATGGCTGGATGGATGTCGGAGAGATTCGCTCTCTCATTCATCCATACATCCATTCATCCATACATCCATACATCCATTCATCCGCTGCCTGGATCATCCATTCATCCACCCATCCATTCATCCTCCTCTGGACATCTGCTTGTGCACGCGGGCGAAGTTGCGGCGCCAGGCGCGCGTCTCGGCGCGGCCGAGGAGTTGCATGAAGGCCCGCTTGAGCCAGGGGACGCCGCCCGCGCGCTGGTTGTCCCAGTAGAGCTGGGGCACGGCCTTGAAGTTGATCTCGTAGCACGCCGTGTAGAGGTCGAGGTGCTCGGGGGTCATTGCGGCCAGGTTGAATGGCTGGCCGCGCCCATCGCGCACCGGCTCGTGGAAGACGGGGAAGGTGACGCAACGCTTTGCGGCGAGGCGCTTGACGAGGCGGAGGGTGCGGGTCACGTCGTCGGGCGTCTCGCCCGGCAGGCCCAGGATGAGGCTGAAGACGGGGAAGTAGCCGTTGCGGGCGAGGCGGTCGCCCGCTTCGGCCACGGCGTCCTCCCAGTCGTCGGGCGCGATGTGGCCGAGCTTGCCGGGGCTGTTGGCCTTCACGAGGTGGCCGTTGGCGCTCTCGACCCCGAGGTTGAGCCAGAGGAAGTCGCTGTGGGCCTCCCAGGTGAGGAGGCGGCGGATTTCGCCGAGCTGCGCATCGTCGAACTGAAGGACGCTTGAGACGTTTGCGTGGTCAATCTGCATGAAGGCCAGGCCTCGCACGCGGCGCATCTCGGCCAGGAGCCCGCGTAGCCGCTCGAAGTCCACCTTGTGGCCCGTCGCGCCGTAGCGGAGGAAGTCCTCGCTGCCGCTCACGACGGCTCGGACGCCATTTTCCACATTTGTGGCGAGGTCTGCAACAATGGTCTGGGGCGGCAGGTGGCCCATGCGCTGATAGGCCATCGTGCAGAAGCCGCAGCCATTGCCGCAGCCGCGCGAGAGCTCGACCACCCCCAGGAGCGACGCGCCCGCGATCGGGCGGATGCGCTCCACGCACGGCTCCCCCTCGCTGAACACAGGCAAGATGCCTGTGCCACCTGGAACCCCTGTCACAGGCAAGATGCCTGTGCCACCAGGAACCCCTGTCACAGGCAAGATGCCTGTGCCACCAGGAACCCCTGTCACAGGCAAGATGCCTGTGCCACCGGGGACATGTATCTCCCGGCGGTGGCACAGGCTTCCAGCCTGTGGGGTGGTGGCACAGGCTTCCAGCCTGTGTGTGCTTGGGAGTCTGTCTTCGACTAGGTCGAGAACCAGGCCGGGGCCGGCGTTCTCGAAGTAGCCCTCGAAGAGCACATCAATACCCTGGGCCTCTTCGGGGTGCTGGACGTACTGCCAGGTTCCCGCGCCGCCGGCGAGGATGCGGAAGCCGTGCCTCGCCTTCGCTTCGCGGAGCTGCGCCATCATGCGAGCGGTCCAGTGCCGGGTGTAAAGCTCGCCGCTCCAGAAGGCCGAGGTCGTGGTGTTGCTCATGCCGTAGCCGAGTGGGTCGCTGGAGCTCACGCCCACGACCTTCACCCAGGGGCCGAGGAGCCGGGGCAGGGCCTCGGGGGTGGTCACCACCACGTCGTCGCGGGTCAGTGGCGTGTGGCCGAGGAGCGCAGATTCCACCCGGCGGAGGCCGACGGGCGCCACCTTTGCCCGCCCCTGGCTGTCCGTGGCCACGGGCGGCGCCACGACGTGGCGCATCGCCCATTCGGGCACCTTGGTCGTCTGCATCGTGGCGAACACCCCCTCGAAGAGCACGCGGTAGCGCGCGCTCAGGGTCCTGTCGGCCACCAGGACGACTGCGGGGCGCAGGGGGCGTTTGTCACTCGCCATTGGCTTCTCCAGCTCCCACCTCTCCCTTGGGGAGAGGTCGCCCGCCAAGGGCGGGCGGGTGAGGGTGCCTTCCGAGATCCACGGGGGGCGAAGCACCCTCACCCCCGCCCTCTCCCCAAGGGAGAGGGGGAAGGCTTGCCTCCCCTCGCTGAGCATGCGCGAGCGTCGGTGGGGGTTGCAGGCTCATGAGGTCCTCTTCTCTTCGCGGGCTGCGCGCAGCTTCGCCTGGATGTCGCCGAAGGGGAGGGTCTTGAGGACCTCGGGGGGGATGCCCAGCTCCTTCTGTAGCTCTTCCATCATGCAGGGGCAGAGCTTGGCGGCCTGGTCCTCCGTGATCTGCTCGGCGGCGGCGGCCTTGGCGCGCTCGCTTCGGCGGCGGAGCGCGCCGTAGACGTCGCCCTGCCCCAGGCTCCTGGGGTCCACCCGCACCTCGCGGCCGGCAAGGTGCTCGGGCGTCACCTCGGCGCCGTTGATGGGACTCGTCTTGTGCTTGGGGAAGATGATGGCCACTTCGGGGCAGATGCGGGCGCAGGCCGGGCAATTCGTCTTGCAGTTCGCGGGGTTCCTCACCTCCACCTGGCCGTCCGCGCCCAGGGCGTAGACCCCGAAGAGGCAGAAGTTCAGGCACTGCTGGCAGCCGTTGCAGCGGGAGCGGTCAATGACGGGGAACCAGGGGAGCCAGGGAGATTTCGGATTTGCGATTTGCGATTTGCGATTTGCGATTTCAGCCCCGGGCTCCCTCTTCTCTGCTGTCTCCTCTGCCGCTGCGTGAGACTCTCTTGCTTCGAGCGGGATGGCCTCGGGGGGCTGCGCCCGGAGGTTGAGGATTCGGGCGGAATCGGGGAGGGGGGCGGCGGAGGAGGCGAAGAGCCAACGGACGGCGCGCGGGTAACAAGCGATGATGAGGGCCTCGCCGCTCTCGGCGAGGGCCTTGAGGCTGGGGTCGCGGCGGGCCGCCAGCTCGCAAAGGTCAGGCACCGTCTCCAAGTCCACGCCCGCATCGCGCAGGCGCTGGACGGCTTCCGCCTTCACTGGTTCGGGCACCAGATCGGTGAAGGCGCATTCGCAGAGCAGAGCGCGCGGCGTGTCCGCCATCAATGCCTACCTTTCGCGTCGGCCCCTCGCACGGAGAAGCACACCAGGTTCCCGTCGCGGTCCTTGCAGCACAGCACGCCGTCGGCGAGCGCCAGGTGCGGGTAGCAGGTGCCGGGCACCACGCGGTCGAGGCGCGCGTGCTCGTGGTACTTGTCTGCCAGGGCGTCGAGGAGGGCGAGCTTGCGGCTGCCGAAGACGATGAGCTTGCCGTCGGCCGCGGTGACGAGGCACGAGCCGTTCGTGAAGTCGCCGCCCCGCCACTTCAGCCGCCCCGTCGCCAGCTCGATGCACTGGATGGGCTGGTTGATGAGAAAGATGCGGTCGCGGAAAATGACCGGGCTGCTGCACACGCCGTGGACCCTCGAGGTCCAGACCTCGCGGAGGCGGCCGGGCGTGGCCTCGAAGAGCGTGGAGGCCGAATGATTGTACTCCGACGTGATGAGGATGCGGCTGCCGGCGACGGCGGGGGTGGAGATGTTGCAGGCGAACTCGGTGTGCCAGGGGGTGGTGGCGAGGGTCTTGCCCTCGTGGCCCGCATCGAGCCGCATCACCACCAGGTGCTGAAGCGCGAGGAGGGCGAGGCAGGGGACCTCGCCGACCTTCATCTCTACTGGCGTGCCCGTGTGGCCGGCTGGGCCGCTGAACTGCGAGGCCCAGCGCCGCTCGCCGGTCCGCTTGTCGAAGGCCATCACGGTGCCGGATGGCGCGCCGACCTCGACGAGGAGCAGGCCGCCGCGGACAAGCGGGGAGGTTGGATAGCCGAAGTCGCGCCGCCCGCCGCCGACGTCCGGGCGCTGCGGCGCCTTGAAGCTGTCGTAGAGGTTGAGCGCCCAGACCGGCTTGCCGTCCTTCGCGGCGTCCCAACAGCGCAGGCCGCCATCGAGGCTCAGCGTGTAGAGGAGCCCCGTCGCGGCGTCGAAGGCGGGGGTGGACGACGGGCCGCCATACTCCCCCTGATCGCCGGTGGCGTGGCGGCCGTAGCGGGGGGCGCGGTAGGACTGCCGCCAGAGCTCGGCCCCCGTGCGGGCGTTGAGGCAGTGGAGGGTGTCCTGCCCGTCCCACCAGCCCATCGCGTAGAGCTTTCCGCCGACGATGATGGGCGAGGAGCAGCCCATTCCGACGCGGCCGCTCCAGAGCTTCCTGGGGGGCCAGCCGCTGGGCCAGCCCGAGGCCTCGGGCACCACCCCGTCGCGGCTCGGGCCGCGCCAATGGGGCCACTCGGCCCCCAACGCGGCGTTCGCGGCGCACAGAAGCAGAGCCAGGAAGAGCCTGTCCAATGCCCTTGGTCCTTTGCGACAATGCCTTGCGTCGCTGAGCCTGCGGCGATGCCTCCATTATAGCGGACGGACGCGCTGGCGCCAACGGCCCCGTGCGCCGGTGACGGTGGAGGGAGAGAGTGTTCGGTGGCACAGGCGTCCCGCCTGCGGCCGACGCCTCTTCCTTGTACGCCCGCGCGCTCCAGCGGCGGCCTCCGAAACGGCTATCCAACCCCAGACGAGGCGCCGCGCCCCAGGGAGAAAAGACTCCAGGAGTCTTTTTCTGCCCCGTGACAGCATGGGCGACGACCGGAGCGAGGCCCGCGTAGGTCTTTGATGATTCGAGACTTACACCACTCCCACCCGCCCCCCAAGCCTTGGCTGTAAGCGGCCAGGCTGTCAGCACTTACGGCGGGAGGCCGGCGAGCGAGAGACGCTCGGCCAGGAGACAGCGGGCGAAGTGGCCGGGGGCGACCTCGCGGAGGTCGGGCACCTGCGCCCGGCACTCGGCCTCGGCGTAGCGGCAGCGGGGGTGGAAGTGGCAGCCGGGCGGAGGGTTGCTCGGGTCGGCCACCTCGCCCGTCAGGAGCACGCGGTCCCGCCTGCGGCCCGGCTCGGGCACGGGCACGGCGGAGAGCAATGCCTCGGTGTAGGGGTGCTTCGGGGCGGCGAAGAGGCGATCGACCGCCGTAAGTTCAACCAGGCGCCCGACATACATCACGGCCACGCGGTCGGTGACGTGGCGGACGACGCCCAGGTTGTGGGCGATGAAGAGATACGTAAGTCCAAGCCGCTCCTGAAGTTCCGCAAGCAGGTTGAGCACCTGGGCCTGAACCGAGACGTCGAGAGCCGAGACCGGCTCGTCGGCCACAATGAGCTTGGGGTGGAGGGCCAGGGCGCGGGCGATGCCGATGCGCTGCCGCTGCCCGCCGCTGAAGGCGTGGGGGTAGCGGCGGAGGTGTTGCGGCTTCAGGCCGACCTGGTCGAGGAGCTCGCGCACCCGCTCCTCGCGCGCCCGCCGCCGCCGCATGCCGTGGACGAGGAGCGGCTCGCCTATGATGTCGAGCACCGTCATTCGCGGGTTGAGCGAGGAGTAGGGGTCCTGGAAGATCATCTGCATGTGGCGGCGCAACTCCTTTAGCTCGCGTGGAGGCACGGCCCGAACGTCCACCGTCTGCTCGCCTACGCGGAAGAGGACCTGGCCGCTCGTCGGCTCGATGGCGCGCAGGATGCAGCGGCCGACGGTGGTCTTCCCTGAGCCGCTCTCGCCCACGAGGCCCAGGCACTCGCCCTCGCGCAGCTCAAAGCTGACACCATCCACCGCCCGGACATGGCCGACGACCCGACGGAACGCGCCGCCGAGGATGGGGAAGTGCTTCTTGAGGTCGCGGACGGTGAGAAGAGAAGTCATAAGAGGGTCACCACAGAGGGCACTGAGGACCCATCGCGGCAAGCCGCAACCAAACGCGGAGGAAAAGTCTTTCCGGAAAACAAGATTCTGCATGTTTGTAGCACAGAGGAAGACACTGAGAAGTCCCGAAGGGACCGCAGTGGGTTGCCGGCGGCTTCAGCCGCCGGATCAGGAGCCAACACCGGGACCAGTCCCGAAGGGACGGCAGAATCACACGGCGCGGCGTCCTGGGCCCCTGTCTGCCGTCCCTTCGGGACTTCGGTGGTTCCAGCGCCCGAGTCCGGCGGCTGAAGCCGCCGGCAACCCACTGCGCTCCCTTCGGGAGCAGGACAGCGAGGCGCCCGGGGGTTGATCCCAATACCGGTGGCACGGTGTTCCTGCCGATTGCAGCTCTCCTTTCTTCTTCTGTCTTCTCAGTGTCTTCCCTCTGTGCTACAAACATCCAGAATCGTGTTTTTCGGAAAGATTTCAAGCGGCCTTTTTCGAGAGGAGGAGACGGAGGTCGCTCCGACGAAAGAGGAGTGCCGTGGTCATGACGCGGTGGCCCTTAGGTGTGAGGCGGTAGAGGCTGCGGCCAGGGACCTTCCTGATGAGGCGGTGCGCACGAAGCAACCGAAGCCGGCGAGAGAGGAAGGCGGACCGCTTCCTATCACGGGCGGGCTCTGCGCCATCTT
>Ga0194110_10001825_pt1 | contig 27180 bp, 19 predicted proteins | sample TA2Kig1200mmetaG_FD_146192 | JGI IMG/M metagenome (GOLD analysis project Ga0194110, IMG submission 146192) | Freshwater microbial communities from Lake Tanganyika, Tanzania - TA2015032 Kigoma Deep Cast 1200m | ecosystem: Environmental > Aquatic > Freshwater > Lake | place: Tanzania: Lake...
ACCTGTGGTAGTCAAGCTGAACCTTAGCAATCTGGAGAAGACAGGCAACGTGGTCGGGAAGATCTATGCCTTCTCCACCCTTGGTTCTATCCTCGGGACTTTCACCGCGGGCTTCTTCCTTATTTCATGGATGGGAACCAGGAATCTACTCTTCTTCACGGGAGTCCTTCTTCTCCTCGCCTCTCCTCTCTTTGGAGATTTATTCATTCAAAGAAAGAGGATCGCCCTCTTTCTCCTCATGATCCCCTTCTTATGGCTATTGCATCGTTATGCTCTCAACCCTGCCCTTGATGAAAACATCCTCTTTTTTAAAGAAAGCAATTATTACACCATCAAGTTAAAAGGGAATCCCAAAGACAGCAAGGATCGGCTCATCACCCTATATCTTGACCATCTGAACCACTCCTGTTCAGATTTGGATAATCCCTTTCGTCTTGAATACCGGTACATCCGAAGCTTCGAAGAAATAGTCCGATTTCAGGCCGAAAAAAGGCAATCCTTTAAAACACTTTTCATTGGTGGAGGCGGTTACACCTTTCCCAGATTCATCGAGATAAGATATCCAAACGCAGAGATTGACGTGGTCGAGATCGACCCTGAAGTGACCCGGGTCAGCCAAAAATATCTCGGGATTTCTCTGACCTCTAAGATTCAAACGTTCAACGAAGATGGCCGCTGGTTTGTGATGAATCGCAAAGGGGAAGGAAGATACGATTTCATCTTCCAGGATGCCTTCAATGACCTATCGATCCCCTATCATCTCACTACAAAAGAATTCGCAATGCAACTCAGGAGGCTTTTGAAAAAGGATGGACTCTTTCTGACCAATGTGATAGACCGTTTCGAGAAAGGATCCTTCCTACCTTCCTATATCCGGACCCTGGAGGAAGTGTTCGGTAGAGGTAATGTCCATCTCATTACGCTTGGGCCATTTCAAGACTATATGGGAGTCGTGAACCGTGTTGCCGTGACAAGCCCCCAAGAATTGGACATCGAGGATCTGGCCAGTAGCTTAAATAGCATAGGGGATAATGAGAGGATTTCTTATATTATGCCTCAAGAACAATTACAACACTACCTGAATCAATTTTCTCCGGTAATCCTCACCGACGATTATGCCCCCGTCGATAATCTGACCGCCCCCAACTTCAAATAGCTCTGCGGGTTTTGGATAAATTGGAAGTCATCCATGAAAAGGTTGGCCCTGTTCAAATTATCAAACCGCAATAGAGCATAGCGTAAAGAATATTACCCACAAAACCCAATCAAAAATATTTGAAATTTCAAATTACCCTTCAATTTCCTTGAGCACACCCATGGAGATAGTCGAGTGAGCAAAGGCGCCCCCTGCCCGCAAGGCAGCAGCGACAAAAATGGCCTCTGCAATCTCTTGATCGGTCGCTCCTGCTTTTTTAGCAGCCTTCACATGGCTTTCGATACAATACGGGCATTGAGTCGTGTGAGCGACACCGATGGCTATGAGTTCCTTCACCTTCCGAGAAAGGGAACTCTCCTTCTCAAAAATCTCATGGTTAAAGTTTCTGAAAGCTTGGAACATCTCCTTCTGGTTTTCCTCTAGGTCTTTGTAATGCTTCCGAGCGTCAAGGGAATAGAAGTATTTGTTCATCTGGCCCTCCTTTCTTATAAATCGTGATGCCTTTTAATCTGTCACATCAAGGAACAAGTGCAGGGTTTTGACCTCTTCGAAAGAACTGGTATCAGGAATTAGGCCAAATTTGGACATAAACCCTGAAATGTTCTCCAGTCTTTTTTCGCTTCCAGCGAACCCGCTGAAGGTTATAAAAGTAGTAGGCAGCTCCCTCCTATTTTATTCCTTTTCATTTAACGGGAATCTTGGTGAATTTATATTCTCCATTTTCATCCTTTCGGATCGAGAGAAAAACCAACCAGTTTTTATCATCCTGTTCAGGGTAGTCGAATCGTCGAAAATCAAATGCAGGCCGGCTTTCCTTTCTTTCGATTGAAGACCTGAGCACTAACTCTGCATTATCAATGATCGATTTCACTTCTAGGGCACGGCTCAGTTCATGGGGATTTTCAGCCTTGAAAGTTGCGTTTCTTGCATATTCAAGACGCTCGAGACCTCGCTTCAAAAGCCCCTCACCTCTGAGATCGCCACAGTAAAAATCCATGAGGTTCTGGATATATATTTCAACCTCCTTCCAGTAAAAACCGCGTTCACATTTAAGTATGTTTGAACATATCTCCATGCGAGCTTTCACTTTATCCTGACTCACCGGAAGGAACTCTCTCTCTTCTTTGGCCCGCCTGGCTGCCATCTCTCCTGCATGCCAACCCATTGCGATGGCTCCGGGTCCTGCTGCCCAGGGAAGTCCACCCACCTCATCCCCTGCACCGAGGAGGTTTCGGATTTCGGTTTCAAGATCTTTGTCAACCCACAATCCCTTCGCCGAAGTACCGGATAGTTCACGATTAGCCCAACCCGCATATTCCTGACTATTCTTCCTTAAATCGAGCCCCTCCTCACCCTCAAAATAACGCATAAACTGTGTTCCCTTGCCCTCATTCTTGATTGACCATTTAATGTATTCCACTTCGTAATCCGTAGCCTCACTGAAATCCAGATAAAATGGTCCTTCTCCCTGGGTCACTCTCTTAGTTAGGGTGGCTCGACCACCGCGCCAAATCTTTCTATCTTCTAACCATCTTCGTCTATTTTCAACAGGATCAATCTTTTCTTTGCCCAAATTCTCCCAATCAAAAAATTGAGTTCTTGGAACGATGATATTTCCTTTCCCATCAACGATTCGTGCCGAAGGCTGAACCGTATTTCTTGGATCCCCATAATTGGGGTTATAATAACCACATGGGGATAAAAGCCTTGAGCTGAGAAACTCGATATTGATAATAGGTAAACCGGCACGAATGGCCATTGAAGTTCCATCTCCACTCAGTGGGGCGGGAAGTCGCATATTGAAGTCGAAACCCGATGGGTTTCGACTTAATCTGTTTGACCTTCCAGTCGATAAAACAATTGATTTCGCCTTGAAAGTATAAATATCACCGGTGCGCGTGCCCACTCCTATTGCTCCTGATATCTGCCCATTCGTTACGATGAGGTCACTCGTCTGCACCCTGTTGATGATATTCACCCCTCTTCTTTTAGCTTCTTGAGTGAGTTTGACCTTTAAGCTCTTTCCATCGAAGTTAAAAGATGTGGGTACACTGTGAAACTGCTCTACAATTCTAAATTTGCCTGGAATCTTGCTATCTTCATATCTGAATTGCAGACCAAACCTCTCCAGGTCAAGGATTCGTTCATACATTGTTTCTGCGATCAGATGAAATAAATCTCTTCTGAAAAGCCCAAAGGCGATACCCTGGCGATGGTCTTCGGCCATATCTTCAATGCTATAGCCCATCTTCTCATGGATTGGAGGGATATAGGCCCATAGGTGGTCAATCCCTGAAGCCGCACATCCACTGGCCAAGGTATTTGACTTGTCCACTAATGTGATTCGAAGGCTTTTATCTTCTGCAGCCTTGATTGCAGCCATACAACCGGCCAGACCTCCGCCGATGATTAAGATATCTGTCTCTATAGGAATGACTTCTATGTTGATCACGATTTCCCCCTAACCTTAACTTCTCTTAACCCCTCACTCCCTCCCTCTCCCCAGTGGGGAGAGGGGAAGGGTGAGGGGAATGAAATGCTCCACGCATTGGAAAGGGAGTGACGATCTGAATCGCCCCTTTCTCTAACTCGGGGCATAGTGTCATGCAACATCCGCAAAACCAGCATTCATCCGGATACAATTCAATAGGTGGTTTACCTTTTTCTGGATTGGGTGCCAGGGCATCGCACATACAGACATCCACACAGACATTACATCCGGTGCAGGAATCTTCTTTGAAATAGATGTGTCTAAATCCCATCTGCCTTTCCTTTCTCAAAACCTATTTTGAAGGAGTCTCCGATGCCAATTTCAACCCCTTTTTCCTCCACTGATATAAAGTTATAAAGATGATGATAACTAATCCCATGCCGAAGAGAGTGAAATTGGCTAATACAATAGATAAAAAGAGGAGAATACCACTGGCCCCTGTAAAGATCCTTTCAAGGATGTTGCAATTAACCATGTAGTATCCAACGAAGGTGATTTCCGTAGAGAATAGGAAAAGAACGCTAGCGATGAGACCTGCGATTCCCTGAATCGGATCTTGAGGAAGTAACAATAAGAGCGGGCAATAGATAAAAAGAAAAGGAATTGTAAAACCTCCGAGGGCAGTCTTGACTGACTCTACGGCTGTCTTTACATAACTGGCTTCTGCCAGTTTGGATGCGATCAGGGCAGCCATAGCCACAGGGGGTGTCAGAAATGCAAAATTAGAAATGAACATGGCAAAAAAGTGGGCCTGTCCAAAACCGACCCCCATCTTCGTCAGGGCAGGAACAGCGAATATCGATGTGATAAGATATGCAGTTAAGGCAGCACCCAAGCAGCCCATCGCAACGATGATGGCCGAAATGATGAGCAATGCAAGAAATAGATTTCCACCACTCCATATCTGTATCCCTGAAGAGATCTTTACACCAAGCCCTGTCATGGTAAAAGTAGCGAGGATCGGTCCGACACAGGCAGCCGAGACTCCAATGGCCGCAGCTCCCCTTGCGCCCTCAGCAAAACCTCTGATCAGATCCTTCATAGGAGGTCGATCTTTTCTAAGAAAGGATATGATCACAGCACTCACAATGGTCCAAAAGGCGGTATACATGACCGTGTAACCTTTGAATAAAAGAAAAATAATTAAGAAGAAAGGGACCAAAAAAACGGGCGCAGAATATAATAATTCTTTAACATCGATCTTCTCAGGAGGGAGTTTTGCTACTCTTAACTGCCCTGCCCGAAGATAGACATAAAGACCAAGAGCAAAATAGTAAAGAAGTGCAGGGATGATAGCCATGACGGCGATTTTTATATAAGGGATACCTGTCACTCCTGCCATCCCAAAGGCTACCATCCCCATGATCGGTGGCATGATTAAACCACCTGTTGAGGAAGCGGCTTCTATGGCACCTGCATATTCAGGTTTATATCCATGTCTTTTCATAAAAGGTATGGTGAACGGACCCATGATAGCTATATCCGCCGCAGCACTTGCTGTAATAGAACCGATGATACTGCTCCAGAGTACAGCTATGAGCCCTGGTCCTCCCTGAACCTTTCTCACAATCATCTTGGCTGCAAGAACGAAGAATTTAGTTCCTCCAAGTGCCTGAAGAACCCCTCCGAAGAGGACAAAGAGGAAGATGTAATTTGCAGAGGTGGGCAAGACGATGCCATAAATCCCATTTACAAGACCTATGGAAAGATTAGAAATTGTCTGATCGAGTGGATAGGCTGTGCATCGAAAGGGTTCGGGAAGACGCTGGCCTAAAAATGGATAAAGGACAATGACCAAAGATAATAGAGGGAGAAAAAGACCAAATTCCCTGCGAGTTGCCTCGAGAACGAGAAAAATGATGATCACCCCGATCGTGAGCTCAAAGGTCGAATTGAAATAGGCATTCTGCTGTAACTCTCGCCAGAAGATCTGGACATAGCCCAAAGCGAATAGGGTGAGTAAGACCATCCCTAAAAGCCATAAGCTCTGAAATCGTCTTTTGCTCTTCGAAAAGAGATCTAAAAAAACAAGCAATAGGCAGAAGCCTAAGTGGGTATTGAGGTGAGGGACATTGTCCTGCAAAAAGACCTGCGTGTAAGCCATATGGTAAAGGCCCATCGCTACACCCACGGTGATAACGGCAATATGGACCTTGCCCTGTTTAAACCCTTCCCACATCTTAGCCCCGCTTCTAAATTCCAAAACCTGTGATCTTAATGCCTTTTCCCTTAAAGAATTTTACTGCAGCTGGATGGTAGCCACTCTCGGGCATAGAGATTGAAGCCAATGTCTCCTTTGTAATAATCTCTGCTTCAATGGTTGCCTCTTTCAATTTATGGGCATTTTCGTAACCGATCCTGAGGATTTCAGCGACCACATCATCTGGCATATCCATATGGGCACAGAAACCAAGGGGTTTAATCAGAGTTCCATAGGGTTCTGTCTGCAGCGGATTAAACATCTTCGGTGGAACCATCATCAAGGTCACTGGATGTCCTGTTTTATCTTTGAAGGCCTTGACATGCTTCTCCTCAAACGGGACGAAATAGGTCTTTACTGTAGAGACAAGCTCGGTCATGAACGGACTATTGAGATGAATGTTCGGAAGCTTTTGTAATATAGAGCCGGTATAGATCACATCGACCAGTCCATCTCTGAGGGCTTCTGCAGCCGCTTGCCCCGTTGAAAATTGAGGCTTGAGACTCTCTATTGGAACACCCGCTTCTTTGAGCACTCCATAGTAAACCAGTTCGCGTCCCTTGCCAGGACCCGAGTCGAAGATCACCCTTTTCCCTGGCAAGTCTTTTACGCTCTTTATGTTTGGATCTTTTGTGCAGAGTCCATTACCTGCAATGCCTAAAAGCATGACAAAACGGAATTCATCATAATTGAAGGGAAATTTTGCATAAGGACCGATCTGTTTCTTGGCTTCCCAAAGGTCCCATGTCGTATTAAAGAAGAGATAATTTTTCCTCTTCTCCGGTTTGGTTACCAGAGTTCGCATATGCTCAGCAGGACCTCGACCTTCTATGTGTGTGGCCCTCAACCATGTGCTGCTCTTACTGATCAGATCAGCAACAGCCACTCCGATATTATACGAGGCAAATCCTGCTGGAAGGGTAGAAATCTCAAGCTGAAAAGGTTCAGGAGGTTTCAGCTTTGTCTGTGCCTCTGCCGTTAGGCCTAAATAAGTAACCAAAAGAAAAATAAAACAAATACTTCCCGCTAATGAAAATAATCCCTTCTTTTTCATCTTTGACCTCCTTGAATAGTATTTTTGAAATGAATTGAAGACTAATACAAACGCATTAAACAAGTTGTCATTGCCTGCCTGCGGTAGGCAGGAAGCTACGAAGCCTTGTCCCGAGCAAAGCGAGGGAACTCTTGAGATTGCCACGCCTGCGTGCCGTAATGAATTAACCGAAGCTTTCTAATAAATTTGAACACTTCGGCTCTTCATTTATTTAATTGCTGCCCGAACCGGTCTCCCGGGAGTGTCGCCAGACAGCAGGTGGCCATCTTTTACAACAAGAACTCCATTAACCAGTACATACTTAATACCTTCTGAATACTTAGTTGGTTCCCTGAAGGTTGCCTTATCAATGATCCGTTCTGAATCGAAAATCGTGATGTCAGCATCGGCTCCAATTCGAATACGGCCTTTGTTTTTCATGGCCGAAATCCGTCCCTCAAGACGCTGGGCCGGCATCAATATCATTTTCCGTAGGGCTTCCATCAGCGTCAGAGCTTTCTTTTCACGGACATACCGGCCCAAAACACGACTGAAAGTGCCCGTGCTTCGGGGATGCCCCTTTCCATCTTTCAAGAGACTATCGCTGGCAATCATAGTAAGAGGACTCGCTACCGCTAATTGAATCATGTCTTCTGTCATCAGGTGGATGATGACAATTCCTCCCTTTTTTCGGTAGGCTTTGAATGTGTCCTCCGTCAGTCGCTCTCCAGTAGCTGCCCACTGAAGGTCTTTATAATCGATGCAAAGCTTTTCCCTCCACCCTTCATCAAAGATTACCGACTCTATACCCGTTGCCGCAGCGGTATAGGGATAGCATTCCGTTGTTACATCCAATCCACGAGATTGGGCCTCGCCTATCGCCTGTAGGAATTTCGGAGTGTCCCATAAACCCATGCTGTTCACGTGGACCACATGAAGGGGGCCTTTAGTAGCCTTTGCTGCCTCAATAACCTCCTGAAGAGCCCTGAACTCAGGGGCCTTTATATGGACATAACATGGTGTGTTGAATTTATTGGCCAATCGAAATATCTCGACAAGTTCTTCACGGTTTACAGCTGGTGTGTATCCGAGGAGAAGTCCGATTCCAACCGCCCCTCGTTCTAATCCTCGTTCGATTTGACGTTTAATTTCTATTATTTCGGATTCGGATGCGGCCCGTTTCGCGGCATCACCAGATGCAAACATTAGCCCAGGATCTCGCATAACTCTCATACGGATCCCCATATGATTTATACTGGCACCGTAGTTGACGAGTGCTTTTCCCTCTCGAGTTCTATACCATTGATCCATGTCCGACCAACCCGCTTCAAGATCGAGAGCGGTTGTCACACCATCCATCGCCTTGACTTTAAAATTCATCTGGTCCTGTCGAGGCCACAGATGGACGTGTAGGTCTATAAATCCAGGGGAGACGATTAGCCCATTAGCATCAATTGTAATGCGGCCCTGTAGTCTTTCAGTTGAAATTGCCTGTATGACGCTCTTATTTATCCCAATGTTACGCACGGCGCCCAATTTAGACTCTGGGTCCAAAACTCTGCCATTCAATATCACCACATCATAAACCTCTGCATTCACTGGCAATGCTGCCGCAAGAACGAACATTAAAGTGATTGCCAGTATTAATAATTTAATACTATGACTTCGCTTAAAGCTGGTTGTCCCCAAGGTTATCCACCCTCTCAAAAGGCTCTTTCAAAGTCCTCATATTGCCACCAGTTGAAGGTCCCATCTCATGATTTACTCCAAAAGGATTATAGCTTGGATGAAATGGTATAAATGGGACGATTCTATTTCTTAATTATTCCCCTTCTCCACCTGCAATGTCTATTAACGTTTAGTGCAAACGAAGCCTTGAGGGTTTGGGCGTCAGCCATTTGCACGTTGTTAGTTTCCGGTGCGGGCAATATGTTTGATTACCTTAATTCTCCTTTTCATCTCTCATGAAGTTTGATCCTTTCAGCTTTATAAAACCCTAATGTCCTTGATTCCTCCCTTCCGAAGGTCTTACCCTTCAGTCTAAGTTGCCAGACTATTTCTCCGTCGCTGGTAACCTCCACAATTCTCGTTGACCCTGTAATCAGTGTATTACCATTAGGCAGCCTATCAGCGTCTCTAACAGGTGCATTTTCCCGCTCAAAACCAGTGGATTGCCAGACAATCCTACCTGTCAATGGCTCAATTTCTATTGCCCGGTGAGGTACACGCTGGTTAGCAACCAGTATATTGCCATTGGGGAGAATCTCCGGGTCATGCTGGGAATGAAAAATCCCTTCTCCAATGGTCCTAACCACTTGTCCCTGCGGATTAACCTCAACCACAAGGTTAAAATTCCTTAGACTGATTAGGGTGTTTCCATTCGGTAGTCTTTGGGCTGCATTTGTATGAGTCCAGCCTTCCCTGTATATATCCTTATAAGGCGGCTTATAAAAGTGATCTTTTGCACGCCATGCCCAAACAATCTTTCCTTCTTTGTTTATCTCCTTCACCTGTGCATCACCTATCTCATCCCTACCTCCCCATACCACAAGCGTATTACCATTAGGCAAACGGTCTGCGTCATGGGATACTTTCCCATCCAGATATGACCAGATAACTTTGCCATTTCTATCAATCTCAAACACACCATAACGAGGCAATACAAATAATATATTGTTGTTCGGCAGCCACTCAACATCAAACCCTGGATTATTATAATGCTTCAAATGGGATGGGATGACGTATTCCCAGACAATTCCCCCTTGCATATTGACCTCAATTATTCGTGGTTTATCAGGGTTATGATTATCTGCAAATAATGTAGTGCCATTGAAAGCCTTCTCTGGATGGTAAATATCAACATATACATCAGGAACTACAACAGGAGGGTCATATTTAATTGCCTTGCTATTCATAGTTGTACATCCACAGAAAATGGTGACCGCGGAAATTAAACAAAAGAATAAAAATGTCACTACCTTTTTAGACATGTTTTATCTCCCATTTGCCCGTAATGAGCAACTAACGGCTGGCGGGTGAGCGAAGCGCCCTTTGGAGGCATTTTGGCTTCAGCCATGTCTGCCGACAGGCAGGCGTTCGAGCGAAGCGTCATTTTGGTCAAGAGGTCGAAAGTTATCTCCAGACCATATACCCACCCTATTTATTTCTAAAGGCTTGAAAGATGATAATGCATGGCCTCTAATAATTAGATAGGATTCTACTTATTTGGTACAAAAAGTCAACCCTTTGACTCCCCAGCCTGAAGGCTGGGGCTTGACTTCGGCCCGAGCTCAGGCCGAAGGCTCAGGGTTGACCCCTTCGATTTCACTCAGGGCAAGCTCTGAGCGGCGCTTTCTTCCCGTCCTAAAGGGCGGGGCTTGGGGCCCTTGAATGGGTCAACAAAAACAGAAGGGAAAATATGAGGAGGAATGATTAAATGTTTCACGTGAAAAATTACTTGCCGATGCAGAACTGTTCGAAGATGCGATTTAATACCTCTTCGGTGGTCGTCCCGCCTACCATCTCTGCCAAGGCTTCCAAGGCTGAGCGAATTTCAAAGGCAATAAATTCGAGGGAAGTCCCTTCTTCCAATCCCCTTACTGCATTCGAAAGATTTTCCTTCACCTGAGATAAGGCTTCCTTATGCCGAATATTTGCTACAATCAGATGTTCTGGCGTTATCCTTACATCCCGATGAAGCAATAATGTATAAATGGTCTTCTTTAGATCATCGATCCCTTCATTTTTTAAAGCAGAAATTGACACAATCGGGTCTCCATGAAACCGATTTCTCACATCTTCTATGGAAATCTTTAAAGGAAGATCCTTCTTATTTATAATCACAACTTTCTTTTTCCTTCTGATCTCCCAGAAGATCTCGACATCATCTTCATTAAGCTCCCGACTTCCGTCTATCATCAACAAGACGAGGTCAGCATCTGCCACACGCTCCTTTGCCCTTCTTACCCCTTCCTGCTCAATTGAATCCTTAGCTTTTCTCAACCCGGCGGTATCCATCAAACGCACTGGAATTCCATAAATATTCAAGACTTCTTCGATCACGTCTCTGGTGGTCCCTGGGATAGGAGTCACAATGGCCCTCTCCTGTTTCAATAATACATTGAGAAGACTCGATTTCCCCACATTGGTCTTTCCAGTGATCGCACAGGAGATTCCTTCCCGAAAGACCCTTCCTTCTTCATAGGAGGCGATCCATTGCTCTATGTGACGATTTATTCTCACGAGGTCTCTCTTCAATTCCTCAAACGAAATCGGCTCAATCTCTTCCTCGGGAAAATCTATATGGGCCTCAATCAGAGCCAAATGCTCAATGAGCCTCTCTTTGAGAGAGGCCATCTCTCTGTAAAGCACTCCCCTCAACTGCTGGCTTGCAATTTCGAGGCTTGCCATGGTTTTGGCCCTTATCAGATCAATTACGGCCTCCGCCTGGGTGAGGTCGATTCGACCATTGAGGAAAGCCCTTCTTGTAAACTCCCCTGGCTCAGCCATCCTTGTCCCTTGCTCCAATACCAATTCTAAAATTTTCTGCAAAATGAAGTATCCTCCGTGACAATGGATCTCCACAATATCTTCTCGGGTATAGGTCTTTGGAGACTTCATCAGAACGGTGAGGACTTCATCAATGGGATTACCATTTTTAGGATCGATGATCTCCCCATAATGAAAATGATGAGAGATGAAGTAGGATTGGTTCTTCTTGGGCTTAAATAATTTTTTGGCGATGGGCTCGGCTAAAGGACCGCTTATACGGACGATACCAATTCCACTCTCCCCAAAGGGGGTTGAGATAGCGGCGATCGTCTCTTCTTCTCTCGGCGAGATGATTATTGAAGAAGAGGTAACGCTCTTATTCAAGGAGTCTGACCCTTCGGGATGATCTTGATAATCTTCATCTCCCCTTCCCCAAAGCTTTCGGTTCTAAGGGAGGGGTCTTTCTTGAGGGCAACATGGATAGTCCTTCGATCGTGGGCATTAAAAGGCCCGATGCTAAGAACCTTGCCTGTTCTTTTCGCCCTTTCCCCCAATCGAGCAGCCATCTTATTTAAAGAATCAGCCCTCTTCTCTTTATAGTGGTTAACATCTAAATATACTTTTACTGGTTCCTTTAAATGTTTATTGACCATTCGATTGATTATAAATTGAAGGGAGTCTAAGGTTCGACCACGTTTTCCAATAAGAATCCCTTCCTTATCCCCTTTCAACTCAAGGTAGATCTCCCCTTCCTTTAAAGACCCTTCTACCTCTGTCTTTATGCCCATATGATCCAACAATCCCATCATCAGTTGCTTAGCAATCTCAATTCCTTCTTCTTTCAAGATTTGAACCTCACCTCCTTTTATTAAGGTAGTGTTGATGGGCGATTGATAAGACATTGTTAACCAGCCAATATAAAACGAGTCCAGATGGAAAGTTGAGAAAGAAAAAGGTGAACATGATTGGCATCAGCATGAACATCTTAGCCTGGGTAGGATCGGCTGCCGTTGGAGTCATCTTCTGTTGAATAACCATTGTAGCGCCCATAATCAGGGGGGTGATATAGATAGGGTCTTTGGCAGAGAGATCCTTGATCCAGAGAAAGAAAGGAGCGTGTCTCATTTCAATCGAATTCTGAAGGGCATTATAGAGGGCGATAAATACGGGGATCTGAATCAACATCGGAAGGCACCCACTCATCGGGTTGATCTTTCTTCTCTTGTAGAGGAGCATAATCTCCTGTTGAAGCCTTGCCTTATCGTTCTTGTAAGTTTCTCGAAGCCTGGCCATCTCCGGCTGTACCTTCTGCATCTCTTTCATCGATTTGAAACTGATCTGTGTCAAAGGTAGGAAGATGATCTTGATCAGAATGCTGAGGATGATGATATCGATCCCAAAATTTTTCGTAATGGTATTAGTCATTCTTAGGAACCAGAGGAGGGGTTTGGCAACGATTGTAAAGAAGCCGAAATCGACAAGCTTTTCCGCTCCGACACCCAATTCTTTCAAATGGCCTTCCTCTTTGGGGCCCATATAGATTCGGTATAGAATCTTTACAGCCTGCTTGGGTGGGATGGCTATTGAGGAGGAAATAATATTAGTCTTCAGAATATTCTTTTCATTCCCTTTCACCGTCAATGTAATGTTTTTCTCTGAAGGAGGAGGGATCACCAGAGTGGTAAAATATTCTCCTGCGAAGGCGTACCATACAATTTCACCTTTATCTGAGAATTCGAAAGGTTCGATATTCTTCTTGTAACTACCACAACCAGGGGTACAACCTGAAGAGCCTGCTCCTCCGAGGTCATTGGTTTCCACCTTCTGATTTTTCATAAAGGCATACTTCAAACCAAAGTCCTTATTCTCTTTATCAGCCAACTTCTCCAATTCAACCCTTCCGATCCATTCTACTCCCAATTGATTGGTAATCTCCTTATGAGTTTTGTTTTGAATTTCCACTTCCATATCAATTATGTTTTTTTCAGATGTAAATCTATATTTCTTTAATATTTTCAATCCATTATCTAAATTCTTTAAAAAAGTGACCTCTCCTTTCTCACCCGAATTTAGCAACTGGAGCTTTTCTTTATCCACATCCCATCCTCCATTGCCCATTGAAGGATGAAAGACTAATCCTAAGGGTAGCCCTTCCGCCTCTTTCGTATTCACTAAATCGAGAGGGGCTGGTTTATTCGGTTTTTCTATCTTGCTGCCAATGAGATTTTGAATGAACTGGGTTAATTTTATTGTTAAAGGGGACTCTTCAACACTGTCTTCATACTTTTTTAGTTTAAAATGTTTCAGTCTTGCATCTTCAGAAGTGAAGACAGCCCAGTAGTTTTGGGTCTCAATAGAGACTTCCTTTTTAACAAACGACTTTGGCTTAAGATGGGGCATTTCTTCCTTCTTGGACGTCTCTACCTTCCGTAAATATTCCTCAACTATATCTATCTTCTTTTCAGTTCCTTTTTCCAAAGGGGCAACTTCTTCCTTCTTTGTCCCCTTGCTTGGTTCAGAGGGGAAAAACTTAGATTGAATAAAACTCCATAACAAGATGACTAAAAATGTTAATATTATCGCCAAGATAGCTCTCTTATCCATATTGATTGCCTTAAATCTCCTTCTTAAAATTTTGCAGTGATATCAGGAACAGGATCATATCCCCCAGGATTAAAAGGATGACATTTGATGAGTCTCTTAAAGGTAAGCTTAGCTCCTTTTAGGATACCGAATCTTTGAATTGATAACAGCGCATAGGAGGAACAGGAAGGAGTAAAGCGACAGCAAGGTCCGAAAATGATTGAAAAGGTATTTTTATAAATATGGATCAGGATGAGTACCAATCCATTTAAATTCCAACGAACTCTTTCCCTTTTCATGTGATGATGACCTGTCTAAGCTCCTCTTCTGCATCTTTATATCGATTTAAAATACACCCCTTTTTTGCCAGGAGGATCATATCGTAAGATCCGTTGATTTGATGTTTGTGGAGGCGAAAGAATTCACGAAAATATCTTTTTATTCTATTTCGAAAAGTTGCTGGACCGACCTCCTTTTTCACAACGATTCCCAATCGATGAAATCCATTTTTGTTTTCCTGAATGAAAAGGATGAAGCTTTTAGAAGTAAGTCTCCTTCCTAATTTCATCACTCTTCTGAAATCCTTTGGATGGGTTATCCTCTCCTCCTTTGTAAATCTGAACGGCCCTTTCACTTAAACAGTCAACCTTTTCCTTCCCTTCATTCTCCTTCTCTTTAAAACTTTACGTCCGCTTTTGGTACTCATCCTTTCTAAAAATCCATGGACCCTTTTTCGTCTGAGATTGCTGGGTTGGTAGGTTCTTTTCATTAAAATCCTTTCCTTTAAAGCGGCTTATTTTTTGAAATAATTAAACTTTTTTCAATAAACCATATTTTTCTTAAATTGTCAAGCCATGCTTGACTAAATTTAAGAAATTCTGTTGACAGATGAAAGGCTTTTATATTATTTTTTAATAAAACTGAAGTTTTCTTTTAGGGTTTTCTATGGACATCTCCATCAATAATATTCCTGTCAATATTGAAGACGAGATGAAAAAGTCCTACATGGACTACGCCATGAGCGTCATTATTGGCCGGGCCCTTCCTGATGTGCGAGATGGTCTTAAACCAGTTCATCGACGCATTCTCTATGCCATGAACGAATTAAATAATGACTGGGATAAGCCTTATAAAAAGTCAGCCAGGATCGTAGGTGATGTGATTGGTAAATATCATCCTCACGGTGACATGGCCGTTTACGATGCCATCGTCAGAATGGCCCAGGATTTCTCCCTTCGATATCCCTTAATCGACGGCCAAGGAAACTTTGGCTCCATTGATGGCGACCCCCCAGCAGCCATGCGATACACAGAGATTCGCATGTCCAAGCTATCAAGCGAAATGCTTGCTGACATTGACAAAGAGACCATTGATTTCGTCCCGAACTATGACGAATCTCTCGTCGAACCTGCCGTACTTCCCTCGAAACTGCCGAACCTCATCGTCAACGGATCTTCTGGGATTGCGGTAGGAATGGCCACCAATATTCCCCCTCATAACATTACAGAGACGATTAATGGGCTCATTACTCTGATTGAAACCCCTGATATATCCATCGAGGAATTGATGAACTATATCCCCGGACCTGACTTTCCTACGGGGGGATTCATTTACGGTAAAGAAGGGATCAAGGCAGCCTATGAAACAGGTAAAGGCGTAATTCAACTCCGAGCAAAGGCAATTATTGAGAGGGATTATAAAGGGGAACGAGAAAATATTGTCCTCACTGAGCTTCCCTATCAAACCAATAAGGCGAAACTCATCGAGAGGATTGCTGAATTGATTCAAGAGAAGATGATCGGAGGAATCTCCAATGTCCGGGACGAGTCGGACCGTGAAGGCATGAGGGTGGTGATCGAACTGAAGCGAAACGAAATGGCTGAAGTCATCCTCAATCAGCTTTATAAGCACACCCAAATGCAGACTTCCTTCGGGATCATTCTTTTAGCCATCCACCAGAATCAGCCAAAACTTCTTTCTCTCAAAGAGTTGCTCCAACTCTTCTTACAGCATCGCAAAGAAGTGGTCATTCGTAGATCCCTTTTCGAATTGAAAAAGGCGGAGGCGAGGGCCCATATCTTGGAAGGGTTGAAAAGGGCCATTGACCAGATCGATGCAGTCATCGCTACCATCAAGGCCTCCAAAACCCCCAAGGAGGCAAAGGATCGTTTGGTCGATCGATTCGGTCTATCCGAGGAACAGGCTCAGGCCATACTGGAGATGAGGCTCCAACGGCTGACCAATCTTGAGCAACGTAAGATTGTAGAAGAGTATGAAGAGACCATTAAATTGATCGACCGTTTGAAGTCCATCCTTTCCAGTGAACGATTGATCCTCAATTTGATCAAGGAGGAACTCATTTCCATCAGAGATACCTATGGAGACCAGAGACATACTGAAATTGTGGAAGTCGCTCCAGAGATTCGGATCGAAGATCTCATCGCTGAAGAGGATATGGTGGTGACGATCACCCATACCGGATATATTAAAAGAAATCCTATCAGCCTCTACCGCAGCCAGCATCGTGGAGGGAAGGGGAAAGTGGGTATCGATGTCAAAGAGGAAGATTTTGTGGAGGATCTTTTCATCGCCTCCACTCATGATTACCTCTTATTTTTCACAGATGCTGGAAAGATACACTGGATGAAGGTCCACGAAATTCCCCAGGCTGGCCGCCTCACTCGGGGAAAAGCCATTGTCAACCTTCTCAACCTCAGCCCTGAGGAGAAGGTCACTACCATTCTCTCCCTCAAAGACTTTGCACCAGGAAAGTTCATCACCTTTATAACCAAAAGAGGGGTGATCAAGAAGACAGCTCTTGAGGCCTACGGCAATCCCAGGGCTGGAGGGATCATTGCCATTCACCTCGATGAAGGGGACGAACTCATCTCAACCAAGCTGACCGATGGCGAGCAACATCTCTTCATCGGGACGAAAATGGGAAAGGCTATCCATTTCCCTGAAAATCAGATCAGGGAGATGGGTCGAAACGCCCGTGGTGTCAGAGGGATCCGAATTGCGAAAGGTGATGAAGTGGTGGGGATGGAGGTCGTCGCTCCCCATACCCCCATTTTAACCGTAACAGAAAACGGTTATGGAAAAAGATCTAAGGCTTCTGAATATCGGATTCAGAATAGAGGAGGAGCCGGTATTTTTACAGTGAAAAGGACGAAAAAGACAGGAGATGTGGTGGGCATTAAAACAGTTACTGATGAAGACGAATTGATGGTCATCTCTAATAAGGGAAAAATCATCCGTCTGAGGGCAGTCGATATACCCATTCAAGGAAGGAGTACGCAAGGGGTGAGGTTGATCACGCTCGAAGAAGGGGAAAAGATGGTCGCAGTAGCGAAATTGGCAGAAAAAGAGTGAAGAAGGGATCTCTTTGGACATTCAGTTTTAAATCATAAAAAAATACTTGAATTTTTTAAAATGAAGGGTTATATTTTTTAAGAATAAAAGAATTTTTTATTCCTCATATTTTTCCCCTCTTTGGTTTTAAATTTCATTTATCCACAATTGTGGAAACATTGTGAAAAGAGATTTATAAGTAATTGAAAATGAAACGTTTTTCTTTTGGGGGGATTTCATACCCATTCTATAAATTACCTTCTCCAAAGACCCCAGGCAATCAAGGTCCAATCCATGGAAGATTTATGGCCTAAGGTGATCGATTCGATAAGGGAAAAGATCGGTCAACAGAATTTCGATATTTGGATAAAACCCCTTCACTTCATCTCTATGGATGGAGAGAATGTGAAGCTGGAGGTTCCCAATCGATTCTTCAAAGAGTGGATTAACGAAAACTATTCCCTTCATATTAAAAATGCGATCTCTCTCTTGACACAGAAGAGTTGTAATCTCCAATTCAAGATCAGAAATGAAAAAATGAATGGGAAAGATGTCATCGCTTCATCCTTGCCAAATCTTGAACTGCCGTCTTCTCATTATTTACACCCCACCTTCAATCCTAAATATACGTTTGATCATTTTGTGGTAGGGGCAAGTAACCAATTCGCCAATGCGGCTTGCCTTGCGGTGGCTAATTCACCAGCTAAGAATTATAATCCACTCTTTATTTATGGGGGAGTGGGGTTGGGAAAGACCCATCTCCTTCATGCGATAGGGAACCATATTGTTCAATATCGTATCCTTCCTGATGTAAAAAAAATCTGTTACATCACCTCTGAGGAGTTTACCAATGAAGTAATCAATTCGATTCGCTACGAGAAGATGGAAGAGTTTCGAAGTAAATATAGAAAAATGGACACTTTACTAATCGATGATATTCAATTCATCGCTGGTAAAGAAAGAACACAAGCTGAATTTTTTCACACCTTTAACTCTCTTTACGAAGCGAGGAAACAGATCGTCGTCACCAGTGATAAGTTTCCAAAGGATATCCCCAATTTCGAAGAAAGACTTCGATCGAGGTTTGAATGGGGCTTGATTGCTGACATTCAACCTCCGGATCTGGAAACAAAGGTCGCCATTTTAAAAAAGAAATCTGAAAATGAAAACATCTCTCTTCCCAATGATGTCGCTTTCTTTTTAGCTTCACAAATTGATTCCAATATCAGAATGTTAGAGGGATGTCTCATCCGAATTGGCGCCTTCGCTTCTCTCACCAAAATACCGATCGATCTTCAATTGGCTAAAGAAGTTTTGAAAAATATTATTAATCCAAAAGAGGAGTTGATCTCTTCAGAAGTGATTCAAAAAGTTGTGGCTAACTTTTTTAATATTAAAATTTCAGATTTTAAGGTGAAGCGAAAAAATAAAGGTTATGTGATTCCCCGACAGATTGCCATGTATCTCTCTCGAAAATTAACGAATGCTTCATTAATTGAAATCGGAGAAAAATTTGGAGGAAAAGATCATTCAACCGTCCTCCATTCTATTAAAAAGGTAGAAGAGAGGATGTCAAAAGATATTTCTTTTAAAGAAATGATAGTGAATTTACAGAGTCGAATTAAATCATAAATAAGGTTGAAATATTGTGAATGGATGATGAGAAAAGAATGGGTATTAGAAATTCATTAAAAAATATAATCATTTTCTCAATATATTTTAATGATATTTAACATAAAATTTCTATTTATCTTTTTAAGTTATGTCATTTTTCTTCATTTCTACAATTTTATATGATTATGAATATAGATACTAATATATAGGGTATTCATAGGAGGAAGAGATGATAAATTTTGATATTGATAAAAAGGAATTCCTAAAAGGGTTAAGTCTTATGCAAGGTATAGCAGGAAGAAGGACCACACTTCCCATTCTTTCTCATATCCTAATGGAATGGAAAGAGAATTCCCTCTACCTCACTGGAACTGATTTAGAAACAGGAATTCGTGAAGAACTAAATGCGAATGTATACCAATTAGGTAAAGCTTCTGTTTCGACGAAAAAGTTGTATGAAGTCGTAAGGGAATTGCCTGATGAAACCATCCATATCCAAAAGAGGGAAAACCATTGGATCACTCTAATATGTGGGAAATCCATTTTTAATATTGCTGGTTTGGATCCAGAAGAATTTCCTTCACTTCCAACCTATCAAGAGAAACTCTTTTCAACCATTTCAACTTATCTCCTAAAAGAGATGATTGAAAAGACCGTTTTCGCTGCTTCTAATGAAGAATCACGATATCATCTAAATGGAATCCATTTTGTTCATCAAAAACAAGAAGGGAAAGAGATTGTAAGAATGGTTGCAACGGATGGCCATCGGCTTTCTCTTATTGATCGAGAGAGTCAAATTATTCGTGGTATTGAGAAAGGGATCATCATTCCCAAAAAAGGAGTTTTAGAGATAAAAAAAATACTAAGCGATAGAGATGGTGAAGATGAGATGGGGATTTATTTTGATCAAACACATGGTTTTTTTAAAATAGGAAAATCCCTTATGGTGATCCGATTAATTGAGGGAGAATTTCCAGAATACGAACAAGTCATTCCGAAAGGAAATGATAAAAAGTTAAAGATGATAAGAGAGAAAATTTATGAAAGTTTAAAGCGAGTTTCGACGATGGCTAACGAAAGGGTGGAAGGAATCAAATTTTCACTCAAAACAAACTCCTTAGAACTCTCCTCCTATCATCAAGACTTTGGGGATGCAAAGGAGGAGGTGGAGATCGTCTATGAAGGTTCTCCTATTGAAGTTGGATTTAATGCAAGATATTTAATGGAGGCCCTCAATGTGATGGATACAGAAGAAGTCATCATGGAATTAAAAGACGAGGGCAGCCCTGGGATCATTAAACCTGAACCTCCTAATGAGCTATTCCATCAACTCTGCATCATCATGCCAATGAAAATTTAAAAAGACCATTATTCACTAAAGGAGTATGAATGAAAGAAAAATTGGATCAATATACAGCGGATCAGATAAAGGTTTTGGAAGGACTGTCTGCTGTGCGAAAGAGACCTGCGATGTATATTGGCAATACCTCCATAGAAGGTCTTCACCATTTGGTCCATGAGTTGGTAGACAATAGCATTGATGAAGCTTTGGCAGGCTTTTGTGATCGTATCGAAGTGATCATTCACATAGATAATAGTGTGACGGTCAGGGATAATGGACGTGGCATTCCTGTGGATATCCACGAGAAAGAGAAACGTCCTGCTGTAGAAGTGGTGATGACGAAACTTCACTCTGGAGGTAAATTTGATAATCGAAGCTATAAGATATCCGGAGGCCTTCACGGCGTCGGTCTCTCTGTGGTCAATGCACTTTCTGAATTTATTGATTTAGAGATTCGGAGGGATGACAAGGTCTATCATCAGATTTATGAGCGAGGAGAACCTCAGACGAAACTTGAGGTCATCGGTAAAACGAGACATACGGGAACACAAATTCGATTTAAACCGGATAGCGAAATTTTTGAAACCAACAATTTCAGCTTCGATATACTCTCTCAGCGTCTAAGGGAACTGGCCTTTTTAAATAAAGGACTATCCATCAGTATTGAGGATGAGCGGGCTGAAAAAAAGCATGACTTCTTTTACAAAGGGGGCATTCTCTCCTTCATCGAATACTTGAATAAAAACAAGAATTGTATCCATTCGAAACCCGTCTATATCCAAGGGGTAAAGAATGGTATCGATGCAGAGATTGCTTTCCAATACAATGATGGGTATGCTGAGAATCTATTTTCATTTGCCAATAATATCAATACCCACGAGGGAGGGACCCATCTTGTAGGATTTAAAACGGCTATCACCCGAACGATCAATCAATATGCGACCAATGCCAACCTTCTAAAAGGAGTCAAGGAAAATATCACAGGAGAAGATACCCGTGAAGGCCTGGTCGGTGTGATCAGCGTCAAGATTCCAGAACCCCAGTTTGAAGGACAGACGAAGACTAAATTGGGCAATAGTGAAGTGAAAGGATTGGTCGAGGCCCTCGTCAATGAAAAATTAGGGAGTTACTTTGAAGAGAACCCATCAGTAGCAAGAAAGATTATATCGAAAGTGGTCGATTCAGCCAGAGCCAGGGAGGCAGCCCGAAAGGCACGGGAGCTGAGCCGGCGGAAAGGGGCTCTGGAAGGAGATTCTCTCCCCGGAAAACTGGCCGATTGTCAAGAGAGAGACCCTCAGCGCAGTGAGATCTTCATTGTCGAAGGGGATTCTGCAGGAGGCTCGGCCAAACAAGGTAGGGACCGAACAATTCAAGCCATCCTTCCAATCAAAGGGAAGATCCTCAACGTGGAGAAGGCCCGGTTCGATAAGATGTTGGCAAGTGAAGAAATTCGACTTCTCATCTCTGCTCTTGGCGCAGGCATTGGGAAAGAGGATTACGATATCCATAGACTTCGATACCATCGCATCATTATCATGACCGATGCGGATGTGGATGGATCCCATATCCGTACCTTACTGCTGACCTTTTTCTATCGACATATGCCAGAGGTGATTGAGAGGGGATATCTCTATATCGCCCAGCCCCCTCTCTTTAAGGTGACCGAAGGAAAGAAAGAGATTTATATTAAGAACGAAGAGGAGTTAAATCGATATTTGATGAGCCGGGCCACAGGCAGATGTGAAGTGGTCGTCCAAAGAACAGGTAAAAAAATAACGGATAAGAAACTAAGCCTCCTTTTGGAAAAGATCTTTCTTTTTCACGATCTCGCTCAACGAATCCAGAAAAAAGGAACCTCCCGTGTTCTCCTTAACTTCCTCTTAGCAAACGGGATTAGAAGCAAGTCAACCTTTGAGGATAAGGGCAAGATTGCCGATCTTCAGAAGCGGTTGAGAAAGAGTGGATTTGAGGTCTTCGATCTCACTTGGGATGAAGAACACAACCTCTATGGGTTTGAGGTTCAAGAGACGAATGGAGGGTCTAACCTGCGAATACGGGTCCATTGGGATCTCATCGCCTTGGTAGAATATCGCCATCTCTACCAGATTGATCAAGAGATTCAAGGGGTGGCGCCTCCTCCTTACACCTTGATGGAAAAAGGAAAGGAGGTGAGGATCGATCAGGTGGAAGGTCTCCTCCAATTCCTGAACCAATTGGGGAGAGAAGGTCTTTCCATCCAGAGGTATAAAGGTTTAGGAGAGATGAATCCTGAGCAGCTCTGGGAAACCACCATGAATCCAGAGACGCGGACGCTTCTCAAGGTGAAGGTGGAAGATGCCATCGAGGCCGATGAAATCTTCAGCGTCTTAATGGGCGATGAGGTGGAGCAGCGGCGTCACTTCATCGAAGAGAATGCCCTCTTTGTCCAGCGCCTCGATATTTAGGAGACCCCGGAAGGATGCTCATCGTTGGATTGACGGGAGGGTTGGCAAGCGGAAAGACCACCGTTTCAAGATTATTAAAAGAAGAAGGCACCTATCTCATCGAAGCAGACCAGATAGCCAGGGAGCTGGTTCAACCCCACTCACCTACCTGGAATGAGTTGATCAGGGTCTTTGGGAAAGAAATTCTTGCAAAGGATGGATCCATCCATCGAAAAAAATTGGCCAGAAGGGTCTTTTCTGATCCCGCCGAGAGAGGTCTCTTGAACCAAATCATTCATCCGCGGATCGGAGAGGAGACAAGTCGGAGAATAAAGGAGATCATACGAAAAGATCCTGAGGCCATTGTCGTGGTCGATGCCCCTTTACTGATCGAGACAGGGTCTCATCGAAAGGTAGATAAGGTCATCGTCGTCTCATCGACAGAAAAACAACAGATAGAGAGATTGAAGGAACGTGATGGGACGAGTGAGGAAGAGGCCCGTAAGATCATTTCCTCTCAGATGTCCATCGAGGAGAAGTTGAAAGTGGCAGACTTTGTCATTAGGAATGAGGGCTCCATAAAGGAGACGAGAAGGAGAGCAAAGGAGGTATTTCGGGAGTTAAAGAGGATTGCACTTTTATCTAAAAAGAGGCGCTAAGCGCTATGCCCTTTACATCATGCGGTGCAGGGCTATGTGCACAGCGATAAAGGAGGAGATAGGGGAGAATTATGAACATTAAGGATTTAAAAAAGAAAAAAATTAGTGAATTGACCAAAATCTCCAGAGAACTTAATGTCGAAGGGGCAAGCGGGATGAGGAAGCAGGAATTGATCTTTGCCATCCTTCAAGCCCAGACGGAGAAGAATGGTCTGATTTTTGGAGAAGGTGTGCTGGAAATCTTGCCGGACGGGTTTGGGTTTTTGAGGGCACCCGATTACAATTACCTTCCTGGTCCAGACGACATCTATATCTCTCCCTCCCAGATCCGGCGGTTCAACCTTCGAACCGGCGATACGGTATCCGGTCAGATTCGACCCCCTAAGGACACGGAAAGATATTTCGCCATATTGAAAGTTGAGATGGTCAATTATGAAGACCCGGATGTGGCAAGGGATAAGATTCTTTTTGACAACTTAACTCCCTTATATCCTATGGGAAGAATTCGTTTGGAAGTGGATGGCGATTCAGATAACTTTTCTGCTCGGGTGATGGACCTCCTCACACCCATCGGAAAAGGACAAAGGGGCCTCATCGTCGCCGCACCCAGAACGGGTAAGACGATGCTCCTGCAGACGATCGCCCACAGCATTACTGCCAAGCATAAAGAGATCATTCCAATCGTCCTCCTCATTGATGAACGGCCAGAGGAGGTGACCGATATGGAACGTTCTGTCGATGCGGAGGTGATCAGCTCCACCTTCGATGAACCAGCTCAGCGACATGTCCAAGTGGCCGAGATGGTGATTGAGAAGGCGAAGCGATTGGTTGAACATCAAAAAGATGTGGTTATCCTCTTAGATAGCATTACCCGTCTTGCCAGGGCTTATAATACAGTTGTCCCGCCGAGCGGGAAAGTCCTTTCTGGAGGAATCGATGCCAATGCCCTACAAAGACCAAAGCGATTTTTTGGTGCTGCCAGAAATATCGAAGAAGGGGGTAGCCTCACCATTATTGCCACCGCCATCATCGATACAGGGAGCCGGATGGATGAGGTGATCTTTGAGGAGTTCAAAGGTACAGGAAATATGGAGATCCACTTAGACCGGCGTTTACTAGACCGTAGGGTCTTTCCCACTATTGATATTCAACGTTCCGGCACAAGGAAGGAGGAGCTGCTTCTGGATCCAAATGATTTAAATCGCATCTGGCTACTGAGAAAAGTTCTACAACCGATGAACACAGTGGAAAGCATGGAATTTTTATTAGAGAAGATGCACGCCACCAAAAGCAATCGGGATTTCCTCGATTCCATGAATCAATAGCAGGGTTTAGTGATAGTGATGGTGAATTAGGAAAACTATCACTTATAACCATCACGTTTTCAAAAATAGTTGAAAATCTTTGAGAAATCAGTAAAATAGATTTGGAGGCTATGGAGATGAAGAAGGAGATCCATCCAAAAATTTATGATACCTTGATCAAGTGCGCATGTGGAGCGACCTTCGAGACAAGAAGCACACAGAAGGAGATCCATGTGGAAATCTGTTCCAACTGCCATCCTTTCTTTACAGGGAAACAGAAATTCGTGGACTCTGCGGGAAGAATTGAACGGTTTAAGAAGAAATATGGGGAAAAGATTGATAAAACGGATTGATCCCACCTCATCTATTCATCTATTTCTTTTCAGGTCGATACCCTTTGATCTATCATTGGGTAAGGCACCAAAGAGCCACCAGCCTTTTTCTATCGTCCTTCTTGCAAAAGCAAGCATTCAGCATTAGTTCGTTTGAGGATTCAAATGTTTTTTAAGAGAAAGAGTCCTGACCCGAGGCACTCTCTATGTGATTATTCTATTCCTAAAAGACATGGAGAAACGATTCGTGTCGGTGGGCAAGCCGTGATCGAAGGGGTGATGATGCGGTCGACCAGTTCAATGGCGATTGCGGTCCGTAAGCCCAATGGTGAGATTGCGGTGAAACGGGAGGGGTTGAACTTATTTTCAGAGAAAAATTTCTTCTTTAAGCTTCCCTTGATCAGGGGAATAATCGCCTTGGTTTCCGCTCTTACCTTAGGATTTCGAGCTCTCAACTATTCAGTCAATCAGGCCTTAGAAGAAGAGAAAGAGCCCAGTGCCTGGACCATTGGCCTCACCTTTACCCTGGCCATCTGTTTTGGCATCTTCCTGTTCTTCCTAATCCCTCTCTTTTTCACAAGGTGGTTACGGTTTGTCTTTCCGATGCTCTCATCAAGTGGAATGCTCTTCAATCTGTTCGACGGCATTATACGATTGGGAATCTTCCTCGCTTACCTCTGGGTCATCTCTTTTTTCAAAGAGATCCAGCACGTTTTTCAATATCATGGTGCGGAGCACAAATCGGTCTTTGCCTTCGAGGCGGGAGAGGAATTGATGATCGATCGGGTGAAGGGTTTCAGCTACCTCCATCCCAGATGTGGGACGAGCTTCCTGCTCATCGTCATGGTGATGAGCATCTTGTTCTTTGCCCTCATCCCTCATCAACTTTCATTTGGATATAAGGTGGCCTCCCGGTTGGTCTTCATCCCTTTTATTGCAGGGTTCTCCTATGAGATCATCAGATTCGCAGATCGAAAGCGAGAGAATCGAGGAGTTCGGTATTTAATCAAACCCGGTCTTTGGCTCCAGCGGCTGACTGCACGCGAACCCTCTGAGGCCCAAATCGAAGTGGCCCTACGTGCTCTTCAAGAGGTATTGGAATTGGAGAGAAGGAGATAAGGGGAATTCAGATGTTAGAGAAATTATATGAAGTAGAGCGGCGATACGAAACCCTCTCCCATCTCCTGAGCAAACCTGAAGTGATCAACAACCAGATGGAGCTTCAGAAGGTGGGCAAAGAATATGCAGAATTGGGAAAGGTAGTTGACCTTTATCGAAAGCTTAAGAAGTTAGAAGAAGAGATAAAAGAAAACCGCCAGATCCTCACCAGCGATGAAGATGAAGAGATGAAAGGGTTGGCTAAAGAGGAGCTTAACCGACTATTGAGGGAGCGGGGAAAGGTGGAGGAAGAGCTTCGAATAGCTCTTCTTCCAAAAGATCCTAACGACGAAAAGAACATCTTGCTCGAAATCCGGGCTGGAACCGGAGGAGGAGAGGCAGGGCTTTTTGCCGCAGACCTCTTTCGGATGTATGCCAAGTATGCCGAAAAGAATCATTGGCGCATAGAGGTATTGAATCGTCATTATACAGGTGTGGGGGGCTTCAAAGAGATTATCGCCCTGATTGAAGGCAAGGGGGTTTACAGCCGGCTGAAGTTTGAGAGCGGAGTCCATCGAGTTCAAAGGGTTCCTGTCACAGAGTCCCAAGGCCGGATCCATACCTCTACAGTCACAGTGGCTATCCTTCCAGAGGCTGAAGAAGTGGAGGTTGAGATCGATCCCAATGACCTCAGGATTGACATCTTCCGCTCATCCGGACCGGGTGGTCAGAGCGTGAACACCACAGATTCTGCTGTCCGGATTACCCATCTTCCCACTGGAATGGTGGTGTCCTGCCAAGATGAAAAGTCTCAGCATAAAAATAAGGCCAAAGCGCTTAAAATTTTAAGGGCCAGATTGTTAGACAAGGCGAGGCAAGAGAAACAATTGGAGATCTCGGAGAAGAGGAGAAATCAAGTCGGGACCGGCGAGCGAAGCGAGCGCATCCGGACCTATAACTTTCCTCAGGGAAGGGTTACCGACCATCGGATCGGATTGACCCTTTACCGACTGGATGGAGTCCTCGAAGGAGAACTGGACGAGATCATCAATGCATTGACCACTCACTATCAGGCAGAGGCGCTGAAAGGAGAAGGGGAGCAT
>Ga0194110_10001836_pt1 | contig 27092 bp, 21 predicted proteins | sample TA2Kig1200mmetaG_FD_146192 | JGI IMG/M metagenome (GOLD analysis project Ga0194110, IMG submission 146192) | Freshwater microbial communities from Lake Tanganyika, Tanzania - TA2015032 Kigoma Deep Cast 1200m | ecosystem: Environmental > Aquatic > Freshwater > Lake | place: Tanzania: Lake...
AACCCGGGCGAGCCAGTCGTAGCCCAGGGCGACCGCAGGGAGCCCTGGGATCGGGCGTCCCCCCCATCCAAGCCCCCGAAGGGGGCGTTTCACGCCCATTGAACCGCCCCGCTTCGGGGGCTCTACGCTGGGGGGGCCTTCTCCCAGGGCTCCCTTCGGTCGCCCTGGGCTACGGCTCAAACGCCCCCATTCGGGGGCTAAACCCCAGCCCCAAGAAGATGTGGGCAAAGATCAGGGCGTTGCCCTGGGCTATCATAGTACGCTCCTTCGGAGCTGAGATGTCCGACGTCACCCACCAGGGTTGGGGGCCATGCTCCATTACCCAGTGCTTGCTGTTGACGCCCCCCGGTCGCCAATATAGAATGCAGGTGCCGACAAGGTGAGCGTGGCCGGGCGCGCCAGACGCACGACCAGCCGCGAAGACCTGGGGCGCAGGATCATGATGCGGCAGATACAGAGCATAGCGAAGGGAGAAGCCAATGGAACCGCTCGCCGACAAGAAGGCCCGGGTCAAGAAGGTCATCGCCAAGCTGGGCAAGGCGTATCCCGACGCGCGGTGTCTGCTCGACCACACCAATCCGCTCGAATTGCTTGTGGCGACGATTCTGGCCGCGCAGTGCACGGACGAGCGGGTGAATAAGACGACGCCCGCGCTCTTTGCGCGGTTCAAGTCCGCCACCGACTTCGCCGCCGCGCCCATCGAGGAACTTGAGGGGATGATCCGCTCGTGCGGCACGTTTCGCAACAAGGCCCGTGCCATCGTCGCCTGCTGTAAGGAACTCGTCGAGAAGCATGGGGGCCAGGTGCCCGCCGAGATGGAGGTGCTCTCGAACCTGCCGGGCGTCGGGCGCAAGACGGCCAACGTGGTGCTCGCCAACTGTTTCGGCGTGCCGGGCATCATCGTGGACACGCATATGATCCGTGTGGCCGGCCGCCTGGGCCTGGCCGACCCGCACAACGTGGAGAAGAAGTACGCCGAGAAGATCGAGAAGGAGCTTGCAGAGGCCGTGCTGCGGAAGGACTGGACGCTTTTCTCGCACCTCATGACGTTTCACGGCCGGCGCTGCTGCTACGCCCGCAAGCCCGAGTGCCCGCGGTGCGTCGTCAACGCCCTCTGCCCCTATCCTGACAAGACGCCGGAAGACCCCGCATGCTGAAGGGGATCATCACAGGCGCGCTCGCCCTCATCGTCGGCATGCAAGCCATTGCCGGCGAGACGGCGTCGAGCGAGTGGGGGCCGGGCTACGGCGCCGCTCAGGCCGCGGATGGTGTCAGCGACGAGAACGGTAACTACTGGCAAACCGTCCAGAACCGCGACAAAGGGGCGTGGTGGCAGCAGGACCTCGGGCGGGCATTCCCCGTCAAGGCCGTGCGAATCGCCTGGGCGCGATACCAGGACAAGGTGCACTGCCCCCCCGCGAGGGCCGTGGTCCAGACCAGCCTGACGGGCGAGGACGGTTCCTGGAAGGACGTGCGGGCCATTGGCGCGGCTGAGCTCCCACGTGACGGCCAGCCCTACGACGCAGAACGGCAGTGGCGCTACGCGCTCCCCGACGGCGTCTCGGCTCGGTTCGTTCGCATCCTCTTTCCCGATGGCAGCCAGCCTGGGGCGAAGTACCCAGGCTACCTGTGCCTGGGCGAGGTGGAGGTTGAGGCGCCCGGGCGCCCGCCGCAGATCGTGACGCTCGAGGGGGCGTTCGGCAAGGCCGAGGTGAACGCGACCGCCCCCGCGCTCGTGCGCCTCTACCTGCGCGGCCAGAAGGGCCTGACTGCCCAGTCTCTCCTTGCGCCGAGCGGTGCGAAGCCGTGGGCAAGGGGCGGCTACACCTACGTCGTCGCACAGGACGGCCGTCGCTATGAGAGTCGGCTGGCGGCGCCGGACAAGGCGGAGCTGAGGGATGAAGGGGGCAGGGCCGCGCTGCGCATCACGGGCGTCAAGCTCTCAGCCGTAGGAAGCGATGAGCCGGTGGCGACGGAGGACTGGACGCTGTCGGCGCCGGGCGATGGTGCTGAGCTTGTGTGGACGGTGGCCCGCCGATGGCAGAGGGACGCCACGTTCGCGTTGTCGGGCAGCCCGGCGTTGTTCTTCAGCTTCGATGCGCGGCGATTGAGGAACTCAGTCACCAGCACCCTCTGGCATGACCCGCTTCGGCTTGCCGCGCGTTCGAGCGACCTCTATGCCCTCAGCCCAGCGCCAGGACGGGTTTCGGACAACCATTGCCAGACGGTTCGGGACCGGGACACCTGGGCGATCTACAAGCTGTGGACGAACTGGCAGGCCCCCGTGGACCTGCGGCTGGAGGTCCGAGGCGGATACCTGTATCGCCGTGGCAGCTTCGCGCGCCTCAGCGAGGCCGGCGCCTGCACAACCGCCAGCTCCCCGGACACGCGACGAAAGGGCCAGAGCGAGGAGATCGCCTTGAGGATTCGGGCGGCGGACAAGCAGGCCACCGGCTACCAGCTAGCCATTACCCTCCCTGACGCGACGATGGAGGCATCGCTCAAGGACTTCTACGCCTCGGTCCTCAACGGCGGAGCCGTGAACGACCAGAAGGGGTTCGACTTCGGCAACGAGAGCGACGGCTGGTACTACGCGGGGTCGAGCTGGATGTATGGCCTCGCCCTCGCGGCGGGCACGCCGGCCGCAGGGCAGTCCTCCGCTTACCCCTACGACGCTGCCCTAGCCTTCCGCGAGCACCTCGCGCACATCCTGAGCGTGGTGGACAAGGAGGGGCGGGCGCACTTCGGCTACAACCAGGGCGGCGAGTGGGTGGACGACAACCTGCACACGATCATCGGCGCCCGCGCCTACCTGTTCCACAGCGGCGACCTGGCCTTCGTCCGCCAGGCCATCCCCTCGCTGGAGCGAATGCTGGGCTATTTCGTCAGGCGGCGGAACGAGCGCGGCCTATTCCGCCTCGACGCCGCGGGCGCTCACTGGTACTACGACGCCATCAACACCAGCGGCGTGAACGGCTACTACAACGCCTTCTTCTACAAGGCCGCCAGCGACCTGGCGGAGATGGAGGAGGCGGCGGGCCGCATCGAGAAGGCCCGGGAATACAGGGAGCTTGCGCAGTCGCTCAAGGCGGCGTTCAACGCCGTCCTGTGGAAGGAGGACGCGCCCGGCGGGCCGCGCTATCTCGACTGGATAGACGCGCAAGGGAAGGAGGTGGCCTACTTCTGCGACCTGTGCCAGTGGCCGCCTATCGCGGTGGGGATCGCCTCGGCGGAGCAGGCGCGGAAAATCGTTGCGACGGCCGACGCCCGAATCGCGCAGCTTGAGAAGGAGCACGGCTACCAGGGCTTCGCCGGCCTTTCCGCCCTCTGGCCCGTGCCGGCCGCCCTCAATCCACACGGCTGGCAGGTCTTCGGGACGTATATGAACGGCGGCAGCCTGCTGTGCCAGACCTACTGGGAGGTCGTGGCCCGGGCACGCGCCGGCGATGCGGAGGGTGCGCACCGCCGCCTCAAGCTCTTCGCCCAGCGCGCTGCCGAAACCAGTTGGGCGGGTGACAACGCGGCCAACATCAAGGGCGAGATGAAGAGCGGCGATGCCGAACCCTACCTTGCCGACATGGTCGTCGTCCCAGCCGCTGCGGTCCACGGCATCCTGGGCATCGAGCCGTCCTGGGACCGCTTGGAGGTCACCCCCCGGCTGCCGCGTGGCTGGCAGCGCGCCGAGGCCGAGGTGCTCTACAAGGGGCGGCGCCACCGCGTGACCATCGAGGGCGGCAAGGCGCGAGTGCAGCCCCTCGAACAGGCCATTGCCCTGCCGCTGCTGTGGGTGATGGACTTCAACCTGCGCACGAGCTTCGACGCAGCCGCAACCGCCTCGGGCGTGGACTTGGCGGGGCCGTATGGCGGTTCGGCGACCCTGAAGCCGACCGTGCCTTCGGGCACCTACCAGAGCCCCATCTGCGACTGGACCGTGCCGGCGGCGCCCACGGGATTGACCGTGGCTGCGGAACTGAATGGTGGCCGCGTTGCCGCGACGGTCGAGACCTCGGACGACGGGTTCCAGACGACCCTCGGTCGCTCACAGCTCGACATCCGTGACGGCGTGAATGCCTATACGCTGGACGCCCGGCTGGGACCTGGTCGAATGGTGCGCGTCCGCTTCGAGCTGGCGCGCGGCAAGGAAGGCGGCTCTTCCCCCGTCCTCGACGCCTTCCGCATCGCAGCCAAGCCTGCAGAGTAGGGACGGCCCGCGAAACACGCGAAAGGACGCGAAAGAACACGAAGCCAAGAGGGGTTCGGTCTCAGACCCCCTCTTGGTTTCCCGCCTTCTTTTCGCGCTGTTTCGCGTGTTTCGCGGGCTCCCCTTTCCGGAAGATGGCGATGTTCTGGTGGACGATGTTGGGGACGTAGACGTTGGGATAGCCGTAGGGGCGGACGCGCGCGCCCGTGGCGTACCAGACCTTCATGCCCTTGAGGATGTAGCCGCCGCGCTCGATCCGCTCGGCAATGTGGTAGGTGGCAGGTATGTAGCGGCCGCCCTGGTAGGAGTCGCGGATGATGACGGCCAGGTAGCCGCCCTCGTGCAACAGGGGATACGTGAGGGCGAAGGCGCGCTCGATGGCGTCGTAGAACTCGGCGAACGTGGCCAGGTTGCGGAAATCCGCCGCGTCATCCGAATACCTATCGAAGTCAGTCTTGCGGTGCTGGATGTCGTAGACGCCGTCGCACATGGTCTTCTCGAGGGCGATGGAGTAGGGCGGGTCGGTGGCGATGAAGTCGAAGGTTCGGCCTGCGGCGGCCAGCTCGGGCAGCACGGCAAGGCAGTCGCCGACGAGTGTCTCCTGCCCCTCGATCCCCTCTTGCTCGCACACCCGGCGGTAGATGTCAATCCAGCGCGGGTTGATCTCAATGCCGGTGGCCTTGCGGCCGCATAGCGATGCGCCGAGGAGGGTGCCGCCCACGCCCGCGAACGGGTCGAGCACGCTCTGGCCCGGCTTGGTGAAGAACTCGATGATGTGTTGCATCAGTTGCGGCGGCTTGTTCCCCCCCTGCTCGCGCCGCAGCTTGTGCCCGAGCACGTGCGGGTAGCTGGTGCGGAGCACCGACTTGGTGAAGAAGAGCCACTCGTTGCCCGTCAGGGCATTGAGCTTGTTCTTCGGGTGGACCGACGGCGGCTTGAGGACGACTGGCTTCTTTTCGGCCGGATTCTTCGGCATGCGGGGCATACTCCTCTGCGAGGTGGCGGCATGCTACCGGGAGCGGGTGGGTCTGTCAACCAACGTTGCTTGCAGGGCCGCCGCCGAATCGTAGAATGGTGGCACCAAGAGCGTGTGAAGCAGTGACCGAGTTTGGAGTGCGGGCTTCAGCCCGTGGCCGCCGGACACGGCCTGAAGGCCGCACTCCAAACATCCGCTTCCACAGAAGCGAGGCACTGGGCTCATTGTCTTGGACGCTCTTGGAGTCGAGTGAGGGCAGCGTGGCGAAGCAATCGCAGGATGCGGGCGACATGTGGCGGCGCGTGGACGAGCTGGTGGAGGGCCTGGACCTCGCGGGCGATGTGGCCGCGGCAGCGGAGCAGGTGGCGGCTCTTGGCCGCGAGGCAGTCGCACACCTTGCCCGAACCGCGCTAGGGCGGACGGGTGTCCGCCGGGAGAGGGCCGCCGCGCTGCTCGGCTGCCTGACGGGCCAGGCGGCACGCTGGGCGTGCCGCGAGGTCGAGCGTCAGATCGAGACTCGTCCGCTCAACCCCACCGAGCACATGTGGGTGATGGCGCTCCTGCGCCGCCTGGACGAGGCGGCCTCGGGCACCGGCACGGCGGCCGCGGGTCCCGACCTCGCCGATCCCCTGCTCGACGACGAGACGGAGCTGCTCCTCTGGCGCGACGAGTTTGCCGCGCTCGGCCACGCTGAGCAGCAGTCGATCCTCGCCCCTATCCTCCAGGACGGCAACCCGGCGTTCCTGCGGCTGCTTGAGACGGCGCTGGGCCTCCAGATAGCCGCGGTGGACGGGGCGATTGCCGACGGGCTGGCGCGCTTCGCCACGTCCGAGGCGCTCCCGCTGCTGCGCGAGCTGCTGCGGCGGCCCGACCCCGTGGTGCGCAAGCGCGCCCGCGCCTCGCTCGCCGCCCTCGAACGCCAGGGGGTGGACATCCGCGGCGTGTTCGTGGCCGCCGCGGAATCGGTCGAACCGGTCCGCGCCGCGCTCGCCTCCGTGCCCCAGGGCGACGGGCGGATGGCCGTCATTGTGGCACGCGGTCACACCGCTTCCTGCGTCCGCTTCGCAGCCGTCGTCCTGGACCCCGTCGAGGCCGGCATTGCCAACGTTTGGGGCGAGTCGGGCATCACCGAGGCCGAGTTCAGGGACCATCTGGCCGACTACACGGAGACGACGGAGCAGCGCCTCGTGAACGTGGACCTGGCGACGGCCCAGGCGCTGGTGGCCGCGGCCGAGGACTACGCGCGGAGACAGGGGCGAACGCTCTCGCCCGACTACCTGGTGTGGCGGCGGTGCTTCGGCCGGCCGAAGCAGCCGGTGGCTCTCCCCATCGTCTTCGGCCCGGCGTGCTCGAGGTGCGGCGCCCGGCTGCGGAGCGGCGACCTGTTGCGCGGCGGCGTCATCGCGGGCAGGGCCGCCCTGTGCGCACGATGCGCTGCCGGGCCGCTCGCCTGCGTCGCCTGCGGCCGGCCCCTGAACCGCCGCACCGACGACGCTCTGGCGCGCCCGAGCGCCAATGGCGCCAGGGTGGAGTTCCTCTGCCGCCGTTGCGGCCGCGGCAACGGCGGTTGAGCTGAGCGCCTCCCGAAAAAGACACCCGCTGTCTTTTTCGGCTCATCCAACGCTAGCAGCATCATAAGTGCCAGTCTATCAATCAGTTAGGCCTGGTCACGCCGGTGTCAACAGAAAAAAGACAGCGGGTGTCTTTTTCGGGGACATGGGGCTAGTGCGGTCGGCGGGGCCAAAAAAAGGCCAGAAGGGGCACCCCCGCCAGGCTTGTGGTGTCCCATCTGGCCTACTTCGCGCTTGGCGACGAGGGTCGCCAAGCTACGGACAGCGCCCGCACACCGTCCGCCCCGGTCGCGCCTTGGGAAGGGATCAGGCACAAGGCATCGCCGAGCGGCGGCGTCTGCGGGACCGTCCGCTTACTAAGCTATAGCGAGAAGCAAACGCCATGCCGGCCGGGGGAGGCCGCGCAGGGAAGTCCCGCTGGCCATAAGTGCTTGCAGACACAGGCGTTGGGGCGCCGCACCCTCCGCCCCCGGTGTGGCCGGCAGGGGCGGGGCGGACGCCTCTGTTGCGAGTCGTCAACACCCCCCGCGGCCCGCGCCGGGCCGATTCGACACAAGTGGTGGTTCTGATATGACTTATGGCATGATGCTGATCGGCAACATGCGGTGCGGCCAAATCAACATTCTCGTCACCCACGGCAGGGGATTGGCCGACCGCGCGCTCGACGACCCAATGTATGCCAACTCCTGTCGCGCACGTTGGCATAGATTGGTGGCATAGATTGGGTGGCAGAAGGGAGGGCCTACTGCTTGGGGGCGCGCTTCCGTCGCCGCGCCAGAGCGGCCAGGGGGTCGCCGGCCTTGATGGGGGCAGGGAGGGGATCTGTGGGACGTAAGGAGGGCGGAACCTGGGGCTCGGGGGTGGCGGGGGTGGGCTTGGGCTCGCCGCGGGCGATTGCCTTGTCGTGGCGGAGCTTGCGGAAGACGCGGCGGGCGACGTCGGCGTTGCTGAGCTTCGACCGCTCCTCGGTCTGAGGGAAGCCGGTCTGGATGTCGTGCTCGATGGGGTGATGGGGGTGGGGGAGAAGGGGCTCGCGGGCGTGGTCGAGGCGACGGCGGAGCTGTCGCCCGATTTCTGATTTCTGATTGCTGATTGCGGATTTCGGACCCGGTTGGGCGCTGTCCGGCTCATCGAGGCGCGAACCGTCGCCGAGGAGGTTCTCGAGCATGAAGAGGGCGGCTCGCTTGGAGGGGATGGAGCCTTCGCCACGCTCGACGTTCCAGGTGACGTCCTGGCGGAGTGGCTTGCCGACGCAGCAGGGGCAGCCATCGGCGCAGTCGCAGCGGCGGATGTGGTCGAGGACGGCGGGCATGAGGCGGCCGGCAAGCTCGTAGGCGCGCTCGGTGAAGCCCAGGCCGAGGGGGTAACGCTCGTAGATGAAGGTCGTGTTCCACGGGGCGTTGATGGCACCGACGGTGTGGGAGAAGTCGAGAGTCTCGCAGCGGACGAAGAGGGGCAGCACCATGCGCGTGGCGTAGCCGATGCCACGGCAGCCGGCGTGGGGGTCAATGTCCTGTGCGAGCGCGCGGCGGCAAAGCTCCTCGGGCGGGACGAGCCAGAAGGCGTGGGTCTCGAAGACGAATGTCGGCAGGTCGAGGGGATGCCGCGAGATGGCGTCGAGGGTGTAGAAATGGATGCGTTCGTAGCCCCAGGTATGGAAGTGGGTGGTCACCTCTCCGAAGCAGAGGCGTCCGGTGCCGAAGGGGCGCTCGCGGAGCTGGTGGTCAATGTGATGCACGTCCGTGCCGCCGAGGGGCTGGGTGTAGTAGTCAACGTCCACCTTGCGGACGCGGGCGAAGGAGCGGTCGAGGTCGAGTTGCTCGACGAAGTATGTGTCGCCCTGGTGGAGGTAGATGGCCTCGGGGTGGACGTAGACTGGGGCGTCGAGCTTTGGCATTTCGCCGATGATCTGCTCGGAGGCGGCATCCACGACGACCACGTTGCGGTCGTCCATCGCGCGGAGCGAGACCTCGTGCTGGGGGGTCTCCGGAGCGCTATGGTGCCAGGAGCGGCGCTCCTTGTCATGGTAGACCTTTTCCTGGCTTTCGAGCACGTCGAGGGCGATGGGGGCCGCGGGGCCGAAGCGGGCGACCTGATCATCGGGCAGAGGCAGCTCGTGCGTGGCGCAGCGGAGGTGGCTGACGACGATGTGAGGGTTGTCGGGCTCCAACACGCCCTCCTCGATAGGCCGGCCGAAAAGGTAGTCGGGGTGCCGCATCACGTATTGGTTGATGGCGGTGTCGAGGCCGACGAGGATGACGAGGGCCGGCCTGTCGCGTCGGCCCGCGCGGCCCGCCTGCTGGAAGAAGGACGCGAGGGTGCCTGGGTAGCCGACGATGAGGCTGGCCTCGAGGGAGCCGACGTCAATGCCGAGCTCGAGGGCGCGGGTGGAGCTTACGCCGAGGAGTTCGCCGCTGAAGAGCTTGTGTTCGATCTCTCGGCGCTCGGCGGGCAGGTAGCCCGCGCGGTAGGGAGTCACCTTGTCCGCAACCTGGGGCGCCGCCTCCTCCAGGGCCTCGCGGACGTAGCGGTAGATCAGCTCCGCCGTGACCTTGGCCTTCGAGAACGTGATGGTCGGCGTGCCCGCGAGGACGAGGGCGGTCATCAGCTCCTGGGCCTCCACGTTAGCCGAGCGGCGTGAGCGCCACTGCGTGGTGCGGACGACCGGCGGGTTCCAGAGGACGTAGGTGCGGGGGCCGGCCGGCGAGCCATCTTCGTTGATCAGACTGATCGGACTGATCCGACGGATCGGACCGATCTCCCCCCGGCCAAGCAGCCGTGAGGCCACCTCCAGCGGATTGGCCAGCGTGGCGGAGCAGGCCAGGAATTGGGGGTGTGAGCCATAGTGGGCGCACACGCGGTCGAGCCGGCGGAAGAGATTCGCCACGTTCGCCCCGAACAGCCCCGTGTATGTGTGAAGCTCGTCTACGACGACGTATCGGAGGTTGGCGAAGAGTCCCGCCCACCGGGGGTGTTGCGGAAGGACGCCGGCGTGGAGCATATCGGGGTTGGTGATGATGACGGATGCCTTGTCGCGCAACTGGCGGCGATGGCTTGGCGGCGTATCGCCATCAATCACGCCGACCGCAACCTCCCGCAGGTTGCGAAGCCCTCGCCTCGCTCGGGCCAGGCCCTGCGGGAGCTTGGCTGCTCGGAGGGCGCGCTGGAACACACGGAGCTGGTCTTGCGAGAGGGCCTTCGTGGGATAGAGTGCGAGGATGCGGGCCTCGGGGTCGCGCTCCAGTTGCTCGATGATCGGCAGCAGATAGCAGAGCGTCTTGCCGCTGGCCGTGGAGGTCGTCACCAGGAAGTCGCGTCCCGCCCGGGCGAGGTCGAGGGCCTGGGCCTGGTGGAGGTAGAGCCGCTCGATGCCCATTCCCGCGAGCATTCGCGCGCAGGCCGGCGACAACGGCTCCTGCGGCTCGGCGAACCGCGCCTCACGCCCCGCCACGCGATGCACATGCACGATCTGGCCGCGGTAGTCGGCTGAGGACCGCAAATGCTCAACGAAGGAATCGAAGTCCACAATGGCCTCTTCTCAACGTGGAGCGCTGCCCGAATCTGCGGCCGGCTGTGGGGGCGTCTTGGGCTCCACGGTTCTCGACTTGCCCGCCAGCGTCACCATGTAGAGGTCGTAGGGCAGACAGATCGTGTCCGCTGCCAAGGAAATCGGGAGGTCGCAGATGAGGAATGGGGCAAAGAAAGGCAAGATCAACTCCCACATGCAGTGCATCTCCTGCGCGGGCCGCCAAGGCCGACAGTCGTAGAGCCCCTTGAGGTCCATTTCCACCGCGGGGTAAAGATACCTGGGGTCACCGGGTTCGGGATCAGCACGGGCCACCAGTGTGGCGCAACCGGGCACAAGCAAAAGGGACACCGGCAGGAGGAGCGTGGTCAGCCATTTCTTCATGTTCCTGTCCTCCTTCAATGCCTGCCGCCGGGGGCCAGTCGTGAACTGCGAACCACCCACTCAGCCTGTGTCACTTGCTCCCGCTGGGTGCGAAGGCGAACGAGGTTTGCACGGGGAACGGGCAGGTGCAGCCGGAGCTGGCCTCGGGGACGAGGACGAGGCCGCCGGCGGGGATGATGTTGATCCAGCAACCGGGCCGGCTGACGGTGGTGAGCTTGCTGGCCTGGCGGGTGCGCAGGTCGAACATGGCGGGGTTGGCGGCGCGGAAGAAGAGCTGGTGGGCGGAGGCCGACATGGTGCCGCAGCCGTGGCCGCCGCGGTCGAACGCCCAGCCGGGCAGCGGCTCGCCGGTCTTGAGGTCGTAGGCGCACGGCTCGGCGTAGACGACGCCGCCTGCGATGACGGGGTGAAGGGTCTGCTCGCCGTGGTCGCCGCCGGGCTTCTTGCGGTTGTCCTGCTCGCGACGCCAGCGCTGCTCGCCCGTCCTCGCGTCGAAGCCGAACAGCTCGTACCAGACGGTGCCGTTCTTGTTCTTCGAGCCGGTGACTACGATGGTGCCATCCGCGACGCTGAGGAAGATGACGTGCTGGAAGGAGCGGAGGTCCACGTGCTTCTTCCAGAGGGTCTGGCCCGAGGCGGCATCGAGGGCGGCGAGTGTGGCGCCGGAGCCGAGGAAGATGTCCAGCTTCATCCGCCCGTCGGAGTCCTGAATGGCGGCGGGATTGGCGCTCTCGACGAAGTGGACGCGTCCGTCGGCAATGGCGATGGCGGGGTCGAGGATGACGCCGCCCTTGTAGGCCCAGCGCTTCTCGCCGCTCTTGCGGTCGAGGCAGAAGAGGAAGTCGCTGGTCGCGATGTCCTGGAAGTCGCCGAACTGGATTTCGATGACCGTGCGGCCCATGGTGCGGAGGGAGGCGCCTTTCTTGCGGCCGGAGCCGAAGAGGGAATCGCCCACGGTCGCCACGTAGCCCCAGGCGTGCTGGCGGCCGGGGTCGAGCTGCGGGACAGGGAATCGGCGGATGACGACGCCGGTGGCGGCGTCGAATGCCACGCAGTCCTCCGCCCCGGCAGCATAGAGCACGTCGGGGGCGAGGGCGAGGTGGCCGCTATCCTTCGGCGCGCCCAGGCGGCTTGAATCGGGGAGGTCGGCCTCCCAGAGCGGCGTGCCATTGTAGGCGTCCACCGCTATGACCTTGTTGTAGGCGGGGACGAAGAGGCGGCCGCCCCCGGCGAGCGGCGGCACGGCGCGGTGGTGGCGGTCGGCCATCGGGTTGGGGCCGGGCGGCCCGAACCACTGGATGCGCATCGCGCCGCCGACGAGCCGGTCGCCGCTGCACGCGGTGTTGGCGGGGTCGGCGTAGAGGTGCGTCCACTCGCCCGCGCCCTCGAGCGGCCCGCGGCGGACGAGCTTCGCAGGGCCATCGAGGCAGAGGACGCCGCCCCACGGCCTCGCAAGGCGCGTTGCATCGGCCGGCGCCGCAGCAGTCGGGTTGGCCACGCGGTCGAAGACCACCAGGTTGGCGAACCCGCTGGGGAGCGACGCGAGCGGCCCGCCCTGCACGGAGGCCCGCGCGCCGTAGAGGCCCGCCCTGTCGAGCTCCCGCCTTGCGGCGGCGCGCTTGCCGGGGTCGTCCTCGATGCCGATGAGCGTGAGGTCAGTCAGCCTGGCCAGCTCGTAGACCAGGCGGCCTTCGCCGCAGGCGAGGACGAGGCCGAAGCCTTTCTTCACGCCCGATCTGTCGGCGATCTCCGATGCGGCCTTCGCATACAGCGGCGAAAGGCCGTCGGCTGCGTAGGGGCTGCCGGGCGGGGCGCTCGACGACGACGACGAGGACGACGACGATGAGAAGCAGTGGATTGAGCCCGCGTCGGTGCTCACGAAGAGGCGGCCGTGGGCGGCGGCGAGGCCGTAGGCGGTGCCGGCCACCTTGCCCGCCCAGAGCGGCTCGCCGTCAGAGGCCCGGAACGCGGCGACCTCGCCCTCGCCGCCCGCGAAAAGCGCGTCGCCCGCCAGGATGAGCGCGGCGCGGTGCGGGCAGGGACGCTTCCAGAGGAAGCAGTCCTGCGTTGACTTCGAGAGCGCGGCCATCGCGGCCTTGTTGGCCTCGTGCTCGCCCCTCAGCGCCTTGCCCTCAGCGCCCTTGTCGTCCTTGCCGAGCTTCTTGAGGCGGTCCTCGATGGCCTTCTGGCGGGCGGCGAGCTTGCGGCCCTGGGCCAAGAGGTCGAAGAAGCGGACGCGGTCGAGGGCCTGGAACTCGCGGCCTGTGAGGAGATAGAGCGCCTTGTCGGTGCCGATGGCGCGGTGGGCGTTGAAGGTGGCGGCCACCTCGCCCGTCGCGGCGTCGCAAGCCTCCACCTGTCCCGTCTTCCCCGGGCCGTTGAGGAGCAGGTTGCCGGCGAGCGCCGCATCGGTGCCGCCGGAGCCCTTGACGCTGCCCGCCGGCGCGCCATCGGCTCGGCGGAGCATCGCGGGCGCCGTCCTGCCCATGGGCACGTAGAGATGCGTGGGCGCGGCGAGAAGATACCCCTGGGGCGACAGGTCGAGGGGCCGCGGCTTCCACCGCGGCGAGCCGTCGCGCGCGTCCAACGCCACGAGCGAGACGCCCTCGGTGGGGAACAGGCCGGCGGCGAGGAAGGCCACGCCGTCCTCGACGAGCGCCCCGGTGCGGACAGGGGAGGCGGCGATGAGGCGGCCGTTGCCGATGAGCTGGCGGGCGTCGGGCGCGGCACGGTGCTTCCACACTTCGGCGCCGGTCTCGGCCGCGAGGCAGTAGGCCCAGCCATCGTCCGAGCCGACGTAGACCTTGCCGTCCGCGACCGCCGGCGCGAGACGCACCGGTCCGCCGGTGAAGAATACCCACCGCACCTGCCCCGTGGCAGCGTCGAGACACGTCACCTTGTCGTCGGCGGAGGAAGCGAAGTAGACGGCGTCGCCGACAGCGGCGACGTGGAAGGCGCGGTCATAAGTCACCCGCGCGGCCAGGTCGGTGAGCTTGTGCCAGTAGTCAACCTTCGCGGGAGCGGGCCAGGCGGGTCGCGGGGCGTGGCGCGCGGCGTGGGTCCACGCCTCACGGAGCGGCAGGGGCAGCCGCTCGCCGGTCACCCCGCTCCGCTGGTTGTCGTGCATGTACGTCGGCCAGTCCTCGCCCCATGCGACTGCATGGACGAGCAAGAGCACAGCCATCCTGGGCAGCGATCTCTTCATCTTCTCACGCGTCACGGGTCACGGGTCAAGAGCATTCGCGCCATCAGCTCGGCCAGCGTGAGCAGGTCGGCGCGGTTGTGCTGGACGATGAGGGCGAGCTCGCGGGCGTCGCCGGTGCGGACGAAGTCGTGGTAGGCGCGGCCGATGTCGGCCCCCGCGATGTCGCCCACGCGGTGGCGCCCGCACACGCAGCGCTCGAGGGTCACAAGGCGGCAGTCGGGCAACGCCTCGCTGTATCGCCGTCGGGCGGCGTGAAGGAGGTCGAAGTGGAGCGGCACCTCTGGCAGCGCGACCCTCGCCGCGGCCGCGCGGGCGCGGAGTGAGGGCACGTCGAAGGTCTTGCCATTGAAGGTGACGAGAATGCGCGCGCTGCGGGCATCCTCGGCGAAGGCGGCCAGGATGCTCGCCTCCTCGGCATACGAGCGGGCGAGGAGCTGGCGGCAGACGATTCGCCCATCCCGCCAGAGGAGCGTGCCGATGAGGAACACGGTCGCGGTGCCGAGGCCGGTAGTCTCGATGTCCAGAAAGCAGGCGTCCCGTGGCGCGAGGGGGGGCGACTCCACCAGAGGGATGGCGGCGAATGCCCGCGGGAGTGCCTCGGCGAGTGCCTCCGCAAGGGCCTGGTTGCCCGTGGCTGGCCCCTCGATCAGGTAGAAGGGGGGAGCGCCGGAGCACGGCGTTTCGCGCCCCTCGATGCACTTCTCGATGGGGATGCAGATGCCTGGGCCGGGGGCTGCGGGGCGTCGGGGCGCGTCGAGCGGCAGGTCGCGGCGGTAGACGATGGCGTGTGACGCAGGAGTTGGTGGCACAGGCATCTTGCCTGTGTCGCCCACAGGCGGGACGCCTGTGCCACCGGCGCGCCGCGCCAGCTTCTTGCGGAGGCTCTTCAGGAGGTCTTGTTCGGTTGGGGTGCAGGGTTCGTCGGGAGGCATGGGGGTGTCACTGGGGCTTGCCGAGGGCCTCGAAGGTGGAGCGGATGGTCTGAAGGTCGGCGGCGGAGAGGCGGATGTCGGCGGCTCGGGCGTTCTCGCGGGCCTGGTCAGGGTTGCGGGCGCCCACGATTGCGGCGGCGACGCCCGGCTGGGCGATGATCCAGGCGGCAGCCACCTGGCCGAGCGTGGCGTTGTGAGCCTCGGCGATGGGCCTCACTTTCTCGAGGGCGTCGAGGATGCGGCGGCGGTTGGCCGGCTGGAACCAGGGGCGGCCGCTCCGATAGTCCCCCTCGGGGAAGGTGCGCTCCATCGTGACCCTGCCCGTGAGGATGCCCTGCTCGAGGGGGCTGTAGACGATGACGCCGACGTTGTGCTGGCGACAGAAGGGGAGAACGTCGGCCTCGATGTCGCGGCGCAGCAGGCTGTAGGGCGGCTGGTCGCTGGCGAGGGGGGCGTGGCAGAGGCACTCGGCCATCATCTCGGGCGTGAAGTTGCTCACGCCGATGGCGCGAATCTTCCCCTGCTGTTTCAGGGTCACCATCGCCTCCATCGTCTCGGCGATGGGGGCCGAGGGGTCGGGCCAGTGGCACTGATAGAGGTCAATCACATCGGTGCCGAGCCGCTTGAGGCTCTGCTCGGCCTCGGCGACGATGGCGGCCTTGCGGAGGTTGCGCACAACGGTGCACTCCGTGCTGTCGAGGCCCTTGTATGTCCAGGGATTGCTTCCCTCGCCGGGCGTGTCCCAGCGGAGGCCGCACTTGGTGGCGAGGAACACCTTGTCGCGCCGCCCCTTGATGGCCTTGCCGACGACCTCCTCGCTATGCCCCATGCCATAGATGGGCGCGGTGTCAATGCAATTGATGCCGGCGTCAATGGCCGCCTGTATGGCGCGAACCGAATCGTCGTCATCCTGCGGCCCCCAGAACCAGCCGCCCGCCGCCCACGCGCCGAAGATGATCGGGGAGACCTTCAGGTCGCTATTACCGAGTTGCCGGTACTCCAACAGTCTGTTCCTTTCGTGGGGAGTGTGTCCTGGACGCGTGACCCGTGACGCGTGACCGCTGGATTACCAGGCCTCGCGGTGGATGCGGGCTGGGTCGTAGTAGTCGGCGGGGCCTTTTTCCTCGGCGGGGACGCCGACGGCGATGGCGGCGAAGGGGACGACGTTCTGGGGGATGCCGAGGAGCTGTCGGAGGCCGGCCTCGCGTTCGGGGCGCGGGTGGGCGCCGCACCAGCAGGTGCCCAGGCCCATGTTCGCGGCGGCCAGGAGGAGGTTCTGGGTGGCGGCCGAGACGTCCTGCACCCACATCCCCGCGTGCTTCTCGCGGGCGAGGTCGCCGCACACCACGATTGCGAGCGGGGCGGTCTTGAGCATGCTCGCGTAGGGATGCACCTTCATGATGCCCTCCAGCTTCGCGCGGTCGCGGACCACGACGAAGTGCCATGGCTGCTGGTTGCCGGCCGAGGGCGCGGCCATGGCCGCGCGCAGGAGGGCCTCCACCTGCGCGTCGCTCACCTCCGCGCCCTTCTTATACTGCCGGATGCTCCGACGCTTCTGGATGAAGCTCAACACGACGTCCATCGGTCTCCTCCTGAAAAGGCCGCCTCTTCCCCCAACAAGGACCAATATAGGGTCAGGGCAGCGAGGAGTCAAGCGAGGTCGGCGGTTAGAGCCTTCAGTCATGGCTCGTGCGCGCGTCGCGCACATGTGGCAACTGGAACGCCGAATGTCGAACGTCGAATGTTGAATGTCGAATGACAGAGAAGGCCAGGCGCCCGCCCTTCATCCTGAATCGTCGTCGCTGTCATCGCCGCGAGGTGTGCAAGAGGGCCACTCGCTTCCCACAAGAAGTGGCCCTCTTGCTCGGGGGTGGGGCCGGGCGAGTCGAGCGCTACACTCGCCGCGCGCCCCACCCATCGCCATATCACGGCTCCGGCGAATGTCTACTCTCCAGAAGCCGTCCGGGGGCAACTCGCGCCCCCTGGGGGGCGCAGGTTGCGCCCCGCGCCGAAACAGCGGCCGTGGGCATCCTCAGCGGCGGCTGACGATGAGGAGCTCGGTGCCAGTGACCTTTCGCTCCTTCTGCCTGGCGGCCTTTTGCTGGTTGGACATGGCGTAGCGGCCGCAGTATTTCCACTGAAGCCCGATGATCCACCAGCGGCGGCCAGCATAGAGGGCGCGGACCTCGGGGCAGGCGTCGTAGGAGACCATGATCTTCGCGGGCTAGGCGGCCAGGAGGTCGCGGAGGTTCGGTCAGGGCTTGCCTGGAGGATCGAAGGACGACTCGCTGACCTTCCCGATTGCGCGTGTGATAGGGTCGAAGTGCTTCCGGTTGTTGTTGAGTAGCACGTGATCGCGCGGACTTTCGACCGCAACCAGGGCGTCACCCACGTCTCTGACGTCGTCCCCTGTCGGGGTCTCTTGGTCGTCGAGGATCTTCCCAATCGCCTCAACCCGTCGTCGCGTCTCCTCATCTTGTTGCTTCGCATCGGCTGTGGCAAGGGCTCGGAGAATGGCGCTGAACTGGGCGCGTTCCATCCTGATGAATGCCGCAAGCAGGCCCGCCTTCTGCTCCAGATATGCCTCGTCCGCCATACGCGTCATTCGCCCTGTTGCCGAGTCCCAGCGCGGCATCGGGAGATCTGCAAGGCAGGCAGACGGGTCCAGGATGCGCTCGACACTGCGGAATGCTCTACGCCAGGCTCTCCGAACACGATGCCGCAGGTCGGCCCTCAGTTGCTCGAGCAGCGTGCCGTCCGAAGGGCCAGTCGCCTCCAGCTCCTCGATGAAGAAGAAGATCGCGTTGATCATCACTTGGCCGAGGCGGCGATACCTGTTGGGGGGCGGAAGAGCAGCATACCTGGCGGCCTCCCAGAGCAGGTCGGTCACGTTGGTAGCAGCTTTCGTCCTCTCCTGGAAATCACAGAGCCGGCGGTAGGCACCCAGTGCGAACTCAAGCTGAACAAACCTCGATGTGGCGATGCTGGCGTAACGGCTCAGCTTGCCCTCCACTGCGGCCCTTCGAGCCTTGCTACCCAATATGCGGTCGCAAGGGACGGTCGTATCGAGGAATGCCTTGGCTGTGGCGGCTTGAAGGCTAGTCTTGGTCATCCTCATCCTCTCCGAAGGCGTCGTACACGTCCAAGCCGGCTTCTTCGAGGCGATCGAGGCACTCGTCAACGACCCCGTGCGGGAGCGCGATCGCGTTCATGCACTCAAAGGCGTACCGGAGCGCGCCAATCTGGGCAGCGGCCGGCGGGCGCTCGCGCATTGTGCGGGCGAGCACCAGTAGAGAGGACGACAGCTCCGCAAGACCACTGTCAATGTGCGTGTAGCGGCAGAGCTCCCGTATCTTGACCAGAAGCTCTGCCCGCTGGGCCCTGGCGACCAGTTCGTCCGTTCCCGTGCTGTTGCCGATTCCAGCCAGGACCGCTTGCGCCTCTCCAAGCGTGGCCGAGATACAGTCAGCCATGTCCAGCAATGGTCCCCCGGCAGCCCTACGAGCAAGGATTCCATCCCGGATGAGGAGACTCTCTATGGGATCTGAAAAGACGTTCCTAAGCTCCAACATCGGCTCGGGGCGAATCGGGTCCAAGCCTGTTAGCGCGACCGCACCCCTGCCATTGCCCTTGTCCGGTGACGAGAAACAGAAGGAAATGCACCTACTTGAGTTCGTTGCCCCCAGGGTATGCAGGTCCCATGTCCAAAGGCCACCCGAGTGCGCCCGGTCTATCTCGCTGAGTTCGCGAATCGCAGGCCAATACCGCGTCGGCCCCTCGCCCTGTTCCGCGACGAGCTGCGGGCGAATCCCGCGCCACGGCTTGAGGGTGAGAATCATCCCTTTCGCATAGCCAAGCTGGTACCACCTGCCGAGTAGCGATGAGAGAATCTCCGCTCTCGCAGTCCCCGAGTTGACGGACCTAGCGAACTCGGACTCCGCAACCAAGAGCGTGGAGCAATCGGAGGCCATCTGAGGGGGACATGATCCGGGCATCAGGCGTGCTCCTCCTTGCTTCGCGCCTTAGTCCTGGCACAGGCCAGAAGCTGTTGGACACCATCCAGTAGATCTGGAAGGGCAAAGGGCTTCTGGATAATCCTAACACTGTCCTGATCAACGGCGACCCTGCGCTCATTGAGCTCGCGCAAGACTTCCCCCGGGGCAAGCACAGAGACGAAGAGGATCGGGATAGAGCGCCAAGCTTCGTGCCGGCGCAATTCCTGGGCCATCTGTATCCCGGCACGCTCGAACCTCTCCCCGAAGAGGACATCCAGAACGATCAAGCCGACCTGTTCGGTTCCCAAGGTCTTTAGCGCGTCTGCAATTGTCATCGTAGCTATGACGGGGTGATTGTGCGCCCCCAGGTAATCGCCAATCCAGCGGCAGTAATCGGGGTCGTCATCGACAATAAGAATCTTCTGAGTGCTCCCTGCGTTCTTCATTGCCCAGCGCCTTGAGCATCAGGGTTCTGAGGTAACCCGCCCATGCGGAATACGAATGATGTGCCGGACGGCGCGCGGTCGATGATCTGCACGTCCCACCCGAGGAGCCGCACGTAAGACATAACCACGAAGAGGCCCAGTCCCATGCCACGCTGAAAGCCGTACCCGGCGCGCAACTGAACACCTGAGCCGGCGGTCAGCGACTCGCGCACTTCCCGGGGCAAGCCCGGCCCGTTATCCTCCACACTCAACTCGCAAACGCCGCCCACAGCGGAGAGGCGAACTTGGACGCAGCCGCCGGACTCCGGAGCATATTTTATGGCATTGTCCAGCACGATGTCAAATACATCTTGAGCATAGGATCCGACGGTTAGCGCATGGCACTCAGGCTGTAGTTGCGCTGCGAGAGTGCAACCACGGCCCTCCGCCACAAGCCGGAAGTCCTCAACCACCCCGGCCACTAGTGAACTAACGTCCGTGTCCTTCGGCTCCACCGTGCGTTGGTATAGGGCTCTCTGCACGCGCAACAACTGCTCTACGTTACGCATTGCCTGCTCGGCCCATTTGGCCAGTTGGGGCAGATCCGATGAGCGCCAGCCGCGCCAGTCGATCACCTCGATGGCCTGCATGATCTTGGCCAGAGGACCCATTGCCTTGTGAGTCGCGGCATAGAACAACTCATTTTGTCGTCCGAGGATCTCCTCCGCCCGTGCCATGGCGCCACCCTGCTCGATCAAAGACAATAGGCCGGCCCCTTGCAGATCTCCTATACCTTGCAGCGGCCCGGCCCCCGGACGACCGTCCGCAAACACGGCGACGGCAACTGGCACGTCGGTCCCATGCATATGGATGGGAATGCCAACACATAGTGTCAGGTCGCGCGTGTGAGTCTGCCGACGGACCAAGCTGAGGCACGGATCTTGGTCAACCAATTCCCTTTCCGGGTTCCTGAGAAACACGGGACTGCCGTGTTGCGCCACCTCGCCCACAAACCATTCTCCCAAGGCGTATCCGTCCTTGGCGTAATCTATGGGCCTGCGGATGTTCTTCAGGCCTCTCGCCGTTCGCGGGGTATACCTCTGGACCGCCGGGTCCCACAGGTAAAGGACCGCTCCCTCTACTCCCAGACGCCTTCGGGTGTAGTCCAAGAGAAAGGAGCGAAGGTTGTCCGGATCGAGCCGTTCCTGCGTTCCCACCCCCAGGGTTGCCAGGAACTCATCAATGGCTTGCCGCCACTCTCTGTCCTGTAGCCGCAGCAGAACCCCAGCGGAGCGAGCGGCTAGGTAGACCAGAGACCGGGAGACACTGGGATCGAGCGGGCCCTCCTGTACGCCTACGACCGTCAGAATGCCGACACGCTGGGTTCCCACCGAACATGGGAAGGCGCTGACGTGCCTTCCTGGGAAGAGCAGGTCGTTGCGGGGTTCAATGGGGCTATCCTGCACTGCGTCCATGCTGAATGCCGTTCTCGCGAGGGCCGCGACCCCCGGGTGGGCGAGGAGCTCCACATGACCTGCTTCGCCTTCATTCTCAAGGCCTCCAATCTCTCCTCGGGGGAGAAGCACCCCGGCCGCCTGGCACCTTGAGACAGCTAGGGCGCGCTGCGCCACGGTAGAGGCAGCCTCCCGCACTGTTTGCGCCTGAGCTAGCTCAGGATCCGCAAGCCCTTGAGGGCTTGCAGTTGTCCATTGCTGCTCCCGGCGCTGCATTTCCAGGACGCTCCCGGCGAAGCGGGCTAGCATACTGGCCAATATCCGCCGCTCAGGGCTGAGTTCCTCGGGCCTCAGGAAGTAGAGCGTGATCACTCCTACGACGGCTCCGTCAAGCATGATGGGGTCAGCCCGAAGTGCAACGAGTTGTCTGCGTGCGGCGAATTCCTTCATCTCATAGTGTGGGTCCCCTTGGATGTTGTCCTGCTCGTAATGCTGGCCTGTCCTGAACACTACGCCCACCACGCTGCTTGTGCACCCCAAAGGCCGCCAATTCCTCAGGTGTTCCTCCGATGTTGCGCCACGCGTGCCTACGAGATCAAGTGTGTCACCAGCTTGGCTGAGAAGCCTCACGTTGCACGTCCGCGCCCCGATCACTAAGTGGCCGAGGTCCGCAACCTTCTGCATGGCAGCCCGTACGTCCAGGCAGCCAATCAGTTCAAGAAGGCCATAGAGGAACGCTGATTCGCGCTTGAGCGGATCCGCATCGAGGCCCGCCATCGAACTGGTTCCTGATGACATTTCGGGTCCCCTTCACCCGGGTAGCCTGATCGGAACCCATTATACTCGGCTTCCTATGGCGCGCAAGGGATCAGTGCCCCTACGCCTGCTCCGGTCAGTAGTTGACGATCAAGAGTTCTTGCCCGGTCACCTTGGCCTCTTTCACCTTTGCCTCTCGCTCATGGTTCGTGAGCGCGCGTCTTCCGCAGTACTTCCACTCCAGCTTATGGATCCGCCATCCTCTATTGCCGCGGTACAGCTTGCGGATATCCCCTGTGGCGTCGTACGAGACCATGACCCTAGCGGACGAAAGGGCGAGAAGGTCCCGGAGGAGAACGTGCTGCTCGATGGTGAAGTGGCCATCGTAGAGCTTCGAGCATGCGTGGTCCAGGCTGTCGCGGTAGTAAGGCGGGTCGGCGTAGATGAGGGTGCGGGGCGTGGCGTCGGCGAGGCAGGCTTCGAACGGGAGGTTCGTGATGTGGACGCCCTGGAGCTTTTCGGAGCAGGCTTTGAGGTGCGCGAGCTTCTTCTCCAGGTTGCCCCAGCCCTCCGGGTTGCTGAAGTAGAGGCGGGAACGGCGGGCGGGGTCGTAGACCACGCGGCCGTACCAGACGGTGCGGTTGATGAAGTAGTATTGGAGGGCGCGTTCGAGAAGGGCGTCGTCGCCGCGGGCCTCCATCAGGTCGCGGCGGTCAATCCACTTCTGGAAGGTGGCGCGGAGGTTGGAGGCGTCCTGCTCGCGGCAGAGGGCGGCGAAGGCGGGGTAGGCGTCGCGGAGGGTCTTCCAGAAGGCGTAGAGGCCGGGGTGGAGGTCGTTGATCCAGTTGCGGGGCGCCTTGGGCTTGTGGAAGAAGAGTCCGCCGCCGCCGAAGAAGATTTCGCGGTACTCCTCGTGGTCGGGCGGGATGAATGGGGCGAGGAGCTTGGCCACGCGGCTCTTGCCGCCTGGGTAGCGCAGCGGAGAACGAAGGGGCAAGGGGGCGGCGGGCAAGGGGCTTGTCCTGCGCGGGGGCCTCGACCGAATCGATTGATTCGATTGATTCGATTGATTCGATTGATTCGACGGATCAGGCTGCTCTGCCCTATCGGGCGCTTCACGCGGTTTCGAGCTTCTCGAGCGGCTTGAAGTTGCCGAAGAAGACGTCGGGGCCGGGCACGGGGGCGGCCCAGCGGATGCCGTTGGCGATGATCTTGAGGACGCCCTGGTGGTAGTAGGTGGGATAGGTTTCGTGGCCGGGGCGGAAGTAGAAGATTTTGCCCTTGTTGCGGCGGAAGCAGCAGCCTGAGCGGAAGACCTCGCCGCCGGCGAACCAACTGATCAGCACCAGGGCGTCGGGCTCGGGGATGTCGAACCGCTCGCCGTACATCTCCTCGTGGGGGATTTCGATGTACTCGCCGAGGCCCTGGACGATGGGGTGCCCGGGCTCGACGACCCAGATGCGCTCCTTTTCGCCGGCCTCGCGCCACTTGAGGCTGCACGAGGTGCCCATGAGCCGGCGGAAGGGCTTGGAGTAGTGGCCGCTGTGGAGCACCACGAGCCCCATGCCGTCGAGCACGCGGGCAACGACCTTGTCCACGATGGCGTCCTGGACCTCGTGGTGCGCCATGTGTCCCCACCAGACGAGGACGTCGGTGGAGGGCAGGACATCGCCGCCGAGGCCGTGGTCTGGCTCGTCGAGGGTGGCGGTGCGGACCTCGAAGCCGTCGGCGCCCCGCAGGTAGCGTGCGATTGCGCCGTGCATCCCCTCGGGGTAGATGCGGGCGATCTTCTCGTTCTTCTGCTCGTGGCGGCCTTCGTTCCAGATGGTCACGCGAAGCGGGTCGGGCATGGGTGTGCTCCTGCTGAACGCGGCCCCTGGCCGCAATCAGAGGGGATGATTGGATGGTTGGATGAATGGATGATTGTCTGACACCCATCCACCCATCCACTCATCCATTCATCCCCCACAACGGAAGGGTCTACGGCTCAAAGCTGAATCGGCTGGCCCGTGGCGAGGGACTTGTCAACCGCGAGGCTGAGGGCGAGGGACTTGACGGCGTCGGGGTAGGGGGAGAGGACATTGTTCTCCTTGCCCCTGGTTCGGACGGCGGTGATGAAGGCGTCGTCGATGGCCTGGCCGTAGTCGACGACGTTTCGGAACTCCTCGGTGCGGCTGGCCTCGCGGACGGTGACGGAGGTTCGCTCGACGTATTCGATGCGGGCGTCGGTGCAGAAGATGTCTATGCCGCACTTGCCGCCGGCCTTGAGGCAGCAGGCGGAGTGGACGGTGGCGACGAGTCCGCTCCGCAGGACGAGTGTGGCGGCGGAGAGGTCCTCCACGTCGTAGTTCGGCACGTCGGCCATGAGGCCGCGGCTTGCGGCGGCGAAGACGGTTTTCGCCTCGCCGAAGAGGTAGCGGACCATGTCGAAGATGTGGGTGGTCTGCTCGGTGTGCTGTCCGCCGCTCTGGGCCTTGACGCGCCACCAGGCGACGCCCGGCATGCCGCCCATCCAGTAGCCCATCGCGGTGGCCACCTTGCGCTTCTTCAGGATGGCCTTGAGCTTCGCGATGATCTCCTGGTAGCGGTCCTGGTAGCCGACGGCGGAGACGACGCCGGCTTCGAGGACGGCGTCGCGGATTTTCAGGGCGGCCTCTATCGTGGTGGCGATGGGCTTCTCGACGAAGAGGTGGCAGCCGCGTGAGACGGCGTCGAGCTCGTAAGGCCCGTGGGCGAAGGGCGGGGTGCAGACGTAGACGGCGTGGGGCTTGGCGGCGTCGAGCATGCGGCGGTGGTCGCGGTAGGCCTTCGCCCTGAACTGCTTGGCCTTGGCCTGGGCGCGAGCGGCATCCGTGTCGCAGAAGCCCACGAGCTGCACGTCCTGGATTTTCACCAGGTGGCTGAGGTGGTAGCCCGCGATGCCGCCCGAGCCAATGAAGGCGACCCTGACAGACATCCTGCGTCCTCCAAACAAGGGGCGCGATCGGTTCTTCAGCCCGCAGTGGAAGCGGGTCGGGCGGAGTCTAGCATTGGGGGGAAGCGGAGTCAAGTGTGAAGTCGGTCCCTCTGGGCAGGCCTATGGCGCAACCAAGGGGGATGAGTGGATGGATGGATGAATGGATGGATGAAAGAGTCGGCCTCTCTGGCATCCATCCAACCGTCCATTTCTCCATTCATCCAGATCTTCCTCACCCATCCATTCATCCATTCATCCCCTCCGATGGGCGCGCAAGCCTTGTGGTTACACAATTTTACATTGCCGTTACAGAGGGGTGACAACGAGGCTATGTCCTTGGGGGTATAAGAGATAGGATTCCGGGGGCGGTCCCAAGGCGTGCCATAAGTCGTCTTCAGAGGGCCAAAAGGAATTGAAACATTTGGGCCTCTGAAACGACTAAATGATATAGAGAGGGAGAAAGGAGGTGCGCCGTGCTCTGCCAACGCCCCCGGTGCGGAGCGCCGGTGCCCGAAGGCCGTCGCAAGTATTGCTCGGACCGCTGTGCGCGGATCGTGAATCGCGACAGTGCGGCTGCGCGCGCCCGCCGGCGCACCGCCGCGGTGGAGGCCAGGGGCGGACCCCACATGGCCCTCCGCATCTGCCTGTCGTGCAGCCACAGCTTCCTGTCGGAAGGCCCCTGGAACCGCATCTGCCCGCACTGTAGCGAGCGGAACGTGGCCGCGCCGCCCCGCGCCTCCGCGGTGCACCTCGGCCTCTCGCTGCCCGTCCGCGACATGACCCGCCTCATCAGCGAATGAGCCTCCGCCCTCCAAGAGCGGCAGAGGGATTCCTCTGCCGCTCCTTCCGTCTCCCGGCCCTTTCCGCTTGACAGGGCTGCGCAGCGATGGTATACTCTGGCAGCCCTCAGCGGAGAGGAGGCCGGGCATGGCGTGGCACCACTGGGAGGCTCTCGCCTGCATCAATCCCAAGGACATCTTGGCCCGCGCGCCGGGGTGCGTTGCGCGCCTCGCAAGCAGCTCCACGGTTGTTGCCTGTTGCATGGCCTGAGTAGGGGGACGCCGATGAGCGAGCTGGATTCCCGCGACAGACTGCGGACCTCACACGGCAGACGACGGCACCCGATGGCTTCTGCCATCTGTCATCTGTCGTCTGCCTTCTGCCTTCTCCTCGTGCTCCTGGGGTGCCGGCAAGGGGTGACGGTGCAGATCAACTCGCCGCGCTACAAGCAGTTCTCGGTGCCGTGCGACAAGCCTGACCGCCGCTACTGGGAGAGCGGGCGGCTGCGGGTGTTCCCCTCGGGGTCGCGGCTGTCGTTCCGCAAGGGGGGCGAGCCGCCGCGCGTGGTGGTGGTGGACGACGCCGGCGCGTCCGTCTACGAGGAGACGCTCGAGCGGTATCCGATGGCGTGGTACGAGGCGCTGCTCACGCCGCTGTTCGGCCTCGGCTACGCGCTCTGGCAGCCCTACGAGGACCCGTATGGGATCACGCCTGGGCTCGCGGCCGACGAGCGGCTGCGCCAGGCGGCGGCCAAGCTGGCCCCCGAAATACTCGCACGCCTCCCCGCCGAAGCCAAGGCCGTGGGCGTCTTCACGGTGGAGACCGACATCGTGGAGAAGGGGCTGGCGTACGCCAGCGAGGGGAACCGGCGCCTGAGCGAGTACCTGTGCAACTGCCTGCGGGAGCTGGCGCCCAAGACGGTGCAGGTCCGCGAGTTCAAGATGGGCGTGAGCTGGTATCTCAAGCACACCTACGGCAGCCTGGGCGCGAGCGCCGAGGCGCGCCGCGAGCTCATCGCCAAGTTCGCGCGCACCGAGCGCGTGGACATGGTGGTCTACGGCAAGAACTACCTCTATCCCCAGCAGTATGCGAAGGACAGGACGATCCACCGCGCGGAGCTTGAGTTCGACATTCTCCTCCCGAAGGAGGGCCGTGCCGAGGAGGGGGGCCGCGTGAAGTTCACCCTGGCCTTCGACCCTGGGGAGAAGGACCTGGCGGGGCTGTTCCTCCCCCCCGCTGAGCCTGGCGCCATAGGCCCGGTTGCCCCGCCCTCGATTGAGGTGGTCCTCGAGCGGGCGGCGCTGCACATCGCCCGCGACCTGCTAGAGAAGGTGGGCCAAGGGACCGTGCTTGCCACGTACCCGAAGCCGATCTTCACCTATGTGTCCGACTTCGCCTTCCTGGCAGCCGCGCCGCTGGACGAGCGGGTGGTGGTGCCGAACAAGTACGGGGCCTATCTCTCCGGCAAGGTCGAGCAGAACCTCGCGGCCGGCAGCACCGGCCTGTTCGCCTTCGTGGAGCGGAAGAAGGCGATAGACGTCCTGAAGGGGGTGCCTGACCGTGGCAAGACGATCCTGGTCGGCGAGATGTCGGCCTGGATCGACCCGAGCACGGCGCCTCAGCTCGGCCGCATGGCGGGCGTCAAGGTCGTCTTCTTCGGGGACATGCAGGTGATCGGTGCCGACCTGAAGATCACTGTGACGCTTCAGGACCTCGAGCGGAGGGTGAAGCTGGCCACGGTGGAGCACGTGGTCCCGCTCGATGTCTTCCTCCACGCGCAGTTCATTTCGGGGAACTTGACGTTAGGTGCCCCCGGCAGATAGACGGGCGGCCTAAGGAGCCGCCATGAAATAACTATTGCAACCTAGGCCGAGATAGCATATACTCTCGGCATGATGAGGGAAGCCGAGCTTGGCCGGAAGTTCCTCGCG
>Ga0194110_10001849_pt1 | contig 26972 bp, 25 predicted proteins | sample TA2Kig1200mmetaG_FD_146192 | JGI IMG/M metagenome (GOLD analysis project Ga0194110, IMG submission 146192) | Freshwater microbial communities from Lake Tanganyika, Tanzania - TA2015032 Kigoma Deep Cast 1200m | ecosystem: Environmental > Aquatic > Freshwater > Lake | place: Tanzania: Lake...
TCCAACGGCAAGCTGCGCAATGAGTTGCTGAACGGCGAGATCTTCTACACGCTACGCGACGCACAGGTACTGATCGAGCAATGGCGACAGCACTACAACCGAGTACGACCGCACAGCGCGCTGGGTTACCACCCGCCGGCGCCCGAGGCACGAGGGCTCGCTCTCGTGCCTCGGAAAACTGTGCAGCATCAAAGGGCGGCGTAAACTGACATCAAACCTGGACCAAACAAAACGGGCCGGTCAATTTATCTAGGGCTACTGCCGTCAGTCCGATTACGTATGTCACTCCGATTTATGCCGCTTCGCCTTCGAATACTGTCGCTTCTGATGACAATTCTTGCTCCGACAGTCGTTAATGCCGAGTGGGTCACCGTCTGGGTCGCTGACAGCAAAGACCGTTCTGGCTGGTACAACAAATGGCTCGTCGATGTCGAATCACTGATCGGTAAAGATCAAACGCGTCGTGTCTGGGTTCTTGTCAACATGGGAACAGCTGCCAAAGTCTCTTCAGGCAATCGTCGCTCTGCTCGGATGCTCTTGCACATCGATTGCGCCGAACAGCGTTTTCGTCGTCTTACGTTTAGTGCGTACCGCGGCGCGATGGGAAGCGGGAAAGTGATCGTCTCCGATGATCGCGAAACAATCTGGGAGTATGCTCCGCCAGACACGGGCGCTGAGGCAACAATTAAGTTTGCTTGCTCGTTTAAACCCGATCTTAGCAAGAAGTAGTAACGTCGAGATTGGCGGGGTGTGAGCGGCTTGAAATTCTCTAAGAAGCGGAGGTGAAAATCTAGGTGCATCTGATTCGGTTGTGCGAGCGCCCGCGGCGAACTTCTGCGAAGGTTCCGCTGTGACTGGAATTCGACTCCATCCGTGCGCCCGTCCTCATTGACGGCTATAATAATTCTTCAGATCAAGAAATTTTGGATATTATCGTGAGTAAACAGGACTCCCAGTTCTTCAACGCTTTTAGTCTCGTGCTCGGCATTCTCATCGTCATCGCAATCTTGCTGCTCATAGTTGCCCGAATGATCGGACACGATAGCCAGAGTGCGCATCTGTTGCTCGATCCTAAGTACATCGCCGAAGTAGAGAAAAATCTCACGACCGGTCAGGTCGCTGTCTTAGGTCGAGACAATTCGGGACTCGACATCATTCCAGTTGCAGGAGGAATCGTTATCGAACTCTCCGCTCCAACCGACGGCATCGGTGTCTATGAGCAGGTGTGTGGCGCGTGTCATCTCAACGGCGTCGGAGGTGCACCGCGGTCTGATGACCGAGCCAATTGGGCCCTTCGATTAGCGCAAGGTAAGCCCACACTCTACAAGCATGCCATCGAGGGTTACTCCGGAAAGGGTGGTGTTATGCCTGCGAAGGGTGGGCGCGCAGATCTCTCGGATGATCTCGTTAAGGCCGCTGTCGACTATATGGTTGCCAAGGCACAATGAACGTCTTTCAATCAATACAACGCTCGTCTGAACGGGACCGGCTTGATTACATCAGCCTCGACGATTAAGGCAAATCCGTGTGGGCTTATGATGGTTCGTGCAATCCAGCCCCTCCCCTCGAGTGCGTTGACCCAGGCAGCGGCGAGGCCACCAACATTTTAAGATCAGTACCCCCGCCGCTGCTGAGATCGGCTCAATACCGATACATGGTGTGATTGAGCCGACTTGCGAACGTAAGAGGACGCGTGATCGACTGACAACCGGTCAGTCGCGGGCGGAGCTGGCAAGCTGAGCCTCTAGCTCGGCGAGACGACGCTCAACTTCTTCGAGGCGGATACGGGTGCGCTCAAGCACTTTGGTCTGGGCGGTGAATTCGTCGCGAGCGAGCAGATCGAGGCGGGCGAGATTGGCTTGGAGTACCGCCCGGAAATTGGCCTCAAGATCGTGACGCATGTTTTGCATGGTGGGCGGCACGCTCTCAAAGAGCCTGCGGGCGAGATCGTCAACGCGAAACTCCATGTTACTTCCTCCTTTGCCCTCTATTGACGCAGGCAGTTTCGCCTAAAGCGCCAAAATAGTGCGCCAAACTCGAAAAAACTCCTGAAAACGGCCTGTATCGCCCGGTTTGGGACAGTCAGGAGATGGCATGGAATCTGCAAAACCCCTGACGCAGGCCGGACCTTCCGAAGGATAGCGCGATGTCCGTCCAAACGCCGAGCGGTATTAGCAATCGGGTCGTCCGGATTGACGCTGACGGGGCAAAAAGTGCGGTGAAGAGATGGCAATGAAAATGATCACCGCGATCATCCGGCCCTACAAGTTGGACGATCTCGAAGTGGCAGTGGCGCGGATCGGCGTTCAGGGGATGACCGTGATGGAAGCGCAGGGATACGGCACTCAACACGGGCCTGTGGAGGTTTATCGAGGCGCGGGGTATCGCGTCGAGTTCGTGGCACGGCTGCAGGTCTTTATCGCCGTCAATGAGAGCATCGTCGAACCCGTGATCGAAGCTATCGCCAACGTGACGCGCACGGGAAAAGTCGGAGACGGTCGGATTTTCGCAGCGAACATCAAACAGGCTATACGTATACGCACCAGCGAAACCGGTCTGGCAGCCACCTAAATACATAGTTAGTACGGAGAGTGATATGAAGATGACGGACGAGGTAATCACATTGACAAGCGGCTGGTATCGCAAGTCAGGCGGTCTCGCAGCACTCATCCTCGGGCTCATAGGGCCTTCCCTAGCGCTCGCCCAAGACGTAGCCCCCACGCCAAACAAGGGCGATGTCTCCTGGATGATGGTCGCCACTCTGCTCGTCATCCTCATGATAGTTCCGGGTCTTGCGCTTTTTTACGGCGGCCTCGTTCGATCGAAAAATGTTCTCTCGGTGCTGATGCAGGTGACGGTCGGTTTCTCGCTTATCGTCGTCCTGTGGTGCTTCTACGGCTACTCGTTCGCGTTCACGGAGGGTAACGCGTTCATTGGCGGTACTGACCGTCTCTTCCTCAACGGCGTCTGGGATCCAGTCGCCGGTACGTTTGCCTACGCAGCCACTTTCAGCAAAGGTGTGGTCATCCCAGAAATCAGCTTCGTCGCTTTTCAGGCTACCTTCGCCGGCATCACATGCGCGCTCATCGTGGGTGCCTTTGCGGAACGCATGAAATTCTCAGCTGTGCTCATCTTCATGGTGATCTGGTTCACCATCTGCTACCTGCCGATCGCGCACATGGTCTGGTTCTGGATGGGTCCGAATGCGTACACGGACGCTGCGATGGCCGATGAATTGAACTCGAAGGCCGGACTTTTGTGGCAATGGGGTGCGCTCGACTTCGCGGGCGGTACCGTCGTCCACACCAATGCCGGCATTGCGGGTCTCGTCGGCGCCTACATGGTTGGCAAACGTGTGGGCTACGGACGCGAGCCGATGCCACCACACAATCTGGTACATACAATGGTAGGCGCCTCACTCCTTTGGGTGGGTTGGTTTGGCTTCAATGCTGGCTCAGCCCTCGAAGCCGGCAACGTTGCGGCGCTCGCCTTCATCAACACTTTATTGGCTACGGCAGGTGCCGTCGTCGCCTGGTCCCTCGCAGAGTGGGCACTGAAGGGTCACGCCTCAATGCTTGGTGCAGCGTCGGGTGCAGTCGCGGGTCTGGTCGCGATCACGCCGGCTGCCGGCAACGTCGGCATAATGGGCGCTCTAGTCATTGGTATTGCTGCTGGACTCGTATGCCTCTGGGGTGTCACGGGCCTCAAGCGCTTGCTGAAGGCTGACGACTCGCTCGACGTCTTCGGTGTCCACGGTATCGGCGGCATCCTCGGTGCATTGCTCACGGGTGTGTTCAACAACCAAAGCCTCGGCGGTCCGGGTCTCGTCACCGACTGGGTCACGGCCTCAGTTAGCTCGACCGCTATCGCCACGCAGGTTCTGACTCAAGCCAAGGCCGTAGGCGTAACGATCGTGTGGTCTGCCGTGGCTGCATTTATCGCCTTCAAGATCGCTGATCTTATCGTCGGGCTGCGTTTAGCCGAGGAAAAAGAGCGTGAGGGACTCGACACGAACGAGCACAACGAGCGGGCTTACACCAACTGATCTATCACCGTATTTGAGTTATCTGCTGTAAATCCTGGGGTGGCAATTGACAGGTTGCCGCCCTTTTTTCACGTCGCCGATTGATGGGTAATTGGATCTTGACGCCCTGCTAAACTTTAGACCATGAAAGTGGGATTTATCGGACTCGGAGCCATGGGCGTTTTCATGGCGCGAAACCTTAACAAGTCAGGGCTACTCACCTCAGTTTGGAATCGCTCCAGCGAAAAATCAGCTGCGCTCGCAGCAGAGTTAGGTTGCTACGCTACCGAATGTCCTGCAGATCTAGCGCGCCGTTGTAACGTCATCGTGATTTGCGTTTCTGCCGATAACGATGTGCTCGAGGTCGTCCGCGCACTAGTTTCCGGAATTCAGCCTAATACGCTCGTCATCGACTGCTCCACCGTAAGTGCCGATACCGCACGTAAGGCTGCAACACTACTCGCAGACCGGCAATCAGCGTTGCTCGATTGCCCAGTGAGTGGCGGTGTCGAGGGCGCTCAGAAAGGAACCCTTGCCATCATGTGCGGCGGCACCGCTGAAGATTTCGAACGTGCACGGCCCGTGCTTGAAGCTATGGGCGAGACGATCAGTCTGTTCGGATCAAATGGTTCGGGGCAAGCCACGAAGGCGACGAACCAAATTCTTTGTGCAGGAATCATTCGTTCCGTAGCAGAGGCGATGGCCTTTGCACGAGCTCAAAAATTACCTCTGGAACCACTCGTCCACACCCTTGGAAAAGGTGCAGGTAGCGCGTGGTATTTCGTCAATCGCGCGCCCAATATGATTCGCGGTAGCTTTCCGGCTGGTTTCCGAGTACGTCTGCACGAGAAGGACCTACGTATCTGCCGCGATATGGCAGCCTCAAGTGGCGTCTCGCTGCCCGTGGTGGACGATATGCTGCGCGAATATGCCGAGCTAATTCGACGAGGCTATGGCGACGAAGATATCTCGGCGGTATACCGACTCAAATGGGAGCTGTTCGAGAATGCCCCGTTTCGCAACCCACCCCAGGGTGAGATTACAGCTCTGCTCCGTCGTGTGCGAACCATTGCCATTGTGGGCCTGAGCGCCGACCGCTCGCGCCCGAGTCACTGTATTGCCCAATCCCTGAAGCAATTCGCTTTTCGGATCATTCCTGTCACGCCCTCAACCAACAAAATTCTCGGTGAGCGCTGTGTACCGTCGCTCGATCACCTCGGGGATGTCCTAGCCTCCGGAGAGACGGTCGATCTCATCAATGTCTTCCGACGTCCCGAACATATCTCATCGATTGTCGACGACTGCGTACGTTTAAAGCTACCTGCGCTGTGGCTGCAGGACGGGGTCATTGATGAAGCAGCCGCGCGGCGTGCTCGCAATGCCGGTATCTTCACCGTAATGGATCGTTGCATCTTCCGCGATCGCGCAGCCATCACGTAACTACAACACCAGAATATGATGTTGCGCTTCATCAAGATGCATGGCCTCGGCAATGACTTTGTCGTCATCGAGGCTTATCACGACGATCCACTCCCTAACGCCCGTGCATGGCGTGTAATCGCCGATCGCCACACCGGAATCGGCTTCGATCAAGCCCTCGTGATTCTTCCGCCACGACACTCAGATGCGGTCGCGTTCTATCGCATCTTCAATGCCGACGGCAGCGAAGTCGAGCAGTGTGGAAACGGGGCGCGATGCGTTGCCGAATGGTTGAGACTGTCAGGACGAGTTCCTGCCGACTCTACCAATGCAGGAATTGCTCTCGACAGCCCCGCCGGTCGTGTAGAAGCGCGTTTTAGTACGCCCGGGATGGTGTCGTTGAACATGGGAAGGCCGAAATTTATGGCCGAAGACTCAGTGACACTTGCCGTAGCCGGATACGACGTCACATTTACCGAGGTGTCGATTGGTAACTCGCACATCGTTCTTCGGGTCACCGATATCGATACTGCCCCCGTATCTTCCCTCGGCACTGTACTCGAATCACACCCAAGATTCCCGAACCGGACCAATGTCGGTTTTCTTGAGGTCACCGACCACCGCCATGCTCGTCTTCGCGTCTTTGAACGAGGTGTCGGAGAAACCCTCGCCTGCGGTACGGGCGCATGTGCGGCAATGGCTGCGGGACGACGGGCAGGATGGTTCGACGACGAGGTCGAAGTGCAGCTACCCGGTGGATCATTGACGATCAACTGGCCTAGCGAACTGGCGCCGCTCTGGATGACAGGGCCTGCGGCAATCGCGTTCCGTGGTGAGATCGAGATTTCCGATGGAGTTTGAGCACATGAGCAAGGCGGACGACGTTGCACAATATTTGAAGCAGCATCCAGATTTTTTTGACTTGCATCCCGAATTGCTCGAACACCTTCGTATACCGCACGGTGGTAACGGCACCGTGTCGCTGGTCGAACGGCAACTCAAGGTGCTGCGCGAGCAGCAGGCGGCAGGCCGTCGACGACTCGCCGAGCTGGTGCATATCGCGCGGAACAATGATCAGCTCGTTGATCGGATTCATAAACTCACGCTGCGCCTATTGCATGCCAAAACGTTATCGGACGTTTGTACACAGGTTGAAACGTCGATGCGTGAGGATTTCAACCTCACGTCGATCTGCCTCGCACTCGATACAGAGAGACGATCCCTGCTCGAATCCTTACTGTTGACAGGAAAACCTCGCTGTGATCATCTCCCAGAAGAACACCGCAAATTTTTACTAGGTGAAGAGGGTGTATCCATTGCCTCGATGGCACTCGTTCCCATCGGGCCGGGAGCTACTCTCGGGGCGCTCATACTCGGCAGCACCGATGTCGATCGTTTCGATCCAGCAACCAGTACAGAATTTTTAGCGCGTATCGGCGAGATAGTCTATGCAGCACTGACTCGTTGCGGAAATGGGCCGTGAGTATAAAACCCGATTTACGGCACTGGCGCGATCTCTTCAGTATCCATCTTGGTACCGAGCGACGGCTCTCTCCGCATACAACCGTCAATTACCTTCGCGAGGTGGACGTACTGATCGACTGGTGCGACGCCAATAATATCACTTCCTGGAAAATCTTCGACACGCAACATACACGTCTCTATGCTGCGCGCTCGCACGCCGGCGGTCTTTCGCCGCGGAGCGTACAGCGCAGGTTGTCCGCTATTCGAACCTTTCTACGCTTTTTGCAACGCGAGCGGGTTATCGCTCAAAACCCGGCTACGGACGTTCGAGCGCCGAAGGCGATGCGTCGATTACCGGAAACCCTTGATGTCGATCAGATGAATCGCTTGCTCGATATCAAGAGCAATAACCCCCTCGCCGTGCGCGATCGGGCAATCATGGAGCTCCTCTACTCTTCTGGTTTACGCCTTGCGGAACTCATTGCTCTCAATCTCGGTGAAATTGATTTCGCTGATCGAACCGTTCGAGTTACAGGGAAAGGTAATAAATCGCGAATTCTTCCGGTAGGTCGTAAGGCGATCGAAGCACTCGAAGCCTGGCTCAAGGTACGCGCCAAGCACACCGGCGCAGGCGAGGGCGCGCTGTTCACCAGTCGGAATGGTCGTCGTGTGGGGAGTCGTACCGTTCAGGCACGTATCGCAAATTGGGCTCGCCTGCAGGGTCTTCCGGTACACGTTCATCCTCATCTTTTCCGACACTCTTTTGCCTCGCATCTGCTCGAATCCAGTCAGGACTTACGGGGAGTTCAAGAACTGCTCGGCCACGCAGACATCGCCACGACCCAGGTGTACACCCACCTTGATTTCCAGCATCTCGCCCGCATCTACGACAAGGCGCATCCGCGGGCAAGGAAGAAGATATGAGCGAAGGCTTCAATCCGCATGGCACAACTATCCTCGGCGTCCGTCGAAACGGCGTCGTGGCGATCGGTGGCGACGGGCAGGTGACGCTCGGCAGCACCGTCATGAAAGGTAACGCCCGAAAGGTACGGCTGCTTGGCCAAGGCAAAGTATTGGGAGGTTTCGCCGGCGGTACAGCGGATGCTTTCACGCTTTTCGAGCGCTTCGAGGGCAAGCTCGATAAGTTCGGCAACCTCACTCGCGCCGCCATCGAGCTGGCCAAAGATTGGCGCTCCGACCGATATCTGCGCCGTCTCGAAGCCCTTCTTTTAGTGGGTGATCCGCATAAGCTTTTCGTAATTTCGGGTAATGGCGACGTGATCGAACCTGAGCACGATTTGGTAGCCATTGGCTCTGGAGGTCCATTCGCTCAGGCTGCCGCTCGTGCCCTGCTTGAAAATACTGACCTATCAGCACGAAAAATCGTCGAGTGCTCGCTGAATATTGCCGCCGACATCTGTGTATATACCAACCGAAACCTAGTGATCGAGGAATTACCGTCGTGACCGATGTCACCACCAGCCTGCGCCCGCGGCAAATCGTTGGGGAACTCAACAAACACATCGTCGGACAAGACGCCGCCAAGCGAGCTGTCTCGATCGCGCTGCGTAACCGATGGCGCCGTATGCAGGTCGATGAAAAACTCCGCCCAGAGATTACGCCGAAGAACATCCTGATGATCGGACCAACCGGTTGCGGAAAAACCGAGATCGCCCGTCGGCTCGCCCGCCTCGCCAATGCACCGTTCGTTAAAGTGGAAGCGACCAAATTCACCGAGGTGGGCTACGTGGGTCGTGACGTCGACAGCATCGTCAAGGAGCTCGCCGACGTCGCCGTCAAAATGACTCGCGAATCCGAAATAGCTCGCGTCCGAGATCGTGCTGCCGATGCAGCCGAGGAGCGCATCCTCGATGCCCTTCTGCCGAAACCAAAGCTCATGGGTTTCTCGACCGACGAACCGACCGTACCGCGCGATGCTGAAACGCGCCAAAAATTCCGCAAGATGCTGCGCGAAGGAACTTTAGATGATCGCGAAATAGAGATCGAAATACGGAGTATGGCTCCGGGTATGGAAATCGTCGTGCCTCCAGGCATGGAAGAAATGCAGCAGCAATTGCAGGCTATGTTCCAGAACCTCGGCGCCGGAAAGAGTCGCTCTAAGAAAATTAAAGTTCGCGATGCAGCAAAGATCCTCGTTAATGAGGAAGCCGCGAAAATGCTTAACGAGGACGAGCTTCGTGCCAAAGCTGTCCGCGATGCCGAACAGAATGGCATCGTGTTCATCGACGAGATAGACAAGGTTTGTCGTCGGCAGGAGTCCTACGGCGCAGATGTTTCGCGCGAGGGCGTACAGCGAGATCTTCTACCGCTCGTCGAGGGCTGCACTGTTAATACAAAGTACGGTGCCATTAAAACCGACCATATCCTCTTCATCGCCTCAGGCGCCTTCCACGTCTCCAAGCCCTCAGATCTGATCCCCGAGCTACAAGGTAGATTCCCGATTCGTGTCGAACTCGACGCACTCAAGGTCGATGATTTCGTACGTATCCTGACGGAACCGGATGCCTCGCTGACCACTCAGTACGCCGCCCTACTACGAACCGAAGGCGTAGAAATTGAGTTCACGCCTGAAGGTGTCCGTCGACTCGCAGAGATTGCAGCACATGTCAACGAGCGTACCGAGAATATCGGCGCGCGACGACTACATACCGTAATGGAGCGACTACTCGAGAATCTATCCTTCGATGCCAGCGATCGGTCGGGTAGCGCATTCTGTATCGATAAGGCCTATGTTGACGGGAATCTTGGTAAACTCGCACAAGACGAAGATTTAAGCCGGTTCATTCTTTGAGCGACTTCGCTCTCGGTATCGTTGTCTTCACATTTTTTGCAGTCCCCGGCGTCATTATTATTGCTCGCTCTTGCCGATGTTGTTCGTCTCGAGGGTGAAGGCAAGCGCAAGCGTTGGATCCGAAATTGTTTTTCGACTCTAGCCGTGCCTGCATCCATACTTGTCGGTGTCGCGGCATGGGGGTGGGCTGGGGCCGCTCATCTCGAACCACTCTGCCATGCCTATGCGTCGGCGGAGTACCTAAGTGGACGACCTATCACCGCCTCGAGTCTGGTCATCCAGAGCGACCAAATTACCAAGGGCCGTGCGCCGTCCGCCTGGACTAAAACCCTCATCGACGAACTTCGAACGCCGCGTGGTTCAGTGGATGACGTACGGATAGCAGATCCCACCTCCAAGGGCAGCGAACTTGCGAGTGCATCGACTCCAAGACCAGTAGGCTGAGCCCTAAGCTTAAAAGCCAGACGAATCGTACATCACGAAAATCTTTGGTTCAGAGTCGAGATGGATCGGTTACAGCTCCTTTCTATCGATGACGGAGTGACGCTTGCGCTTGCCGACGAGCTCTGGATCGACGCAGGCCGTACCCGTTACTTCTGCGGTATCGTCAGCGGCACCATGCCGACGACGCGCTCCAATTATCCAGCTGATGATGGTATTACGCGATTCGTAAAGCGCGCACTAGCGGGCTCGACTAAACCATTAAACCTAAATTTCGAGTAGTGAAATTGTTAATATTCGGTGCGACCTTTGATAGATCGGAGTCGGCGACGCCGAACCAGCTGGCAAGAGTAGCGGCGTATTGATCTGCAGAAACGGTAGGGATGATTCGTCCTCCACCGATTTCTAAAGTGCTACCGATTTCGAGTAACGGATACCCTCCGTAAAAACGCCCACCCCGAACTGCACCACCTGCTACGAGCTGCACTCCGCCCCATGCATGGTCGGATCCGTCGCCGTTCGACGTCAGCGTACGTCCGAAGTCTGAATGCGTAAAAAGTGTGGTGCTATTCTCCATACCAATCTCAGTCATCGCGTCACAAAACATTTTGATCGATGCACTGACATTGGATAGCAAGCCGGGCTGGTCGCGGACGAGATCATCATGCTGGTCGAAACCACCCGTCGAGACGAAAAAAATCTGCCGGGACAGTCCGAGACTTTGTCGCACAGAGATTATCTTTGCGACTGATCGTAGTTGTTGCTGTAGCGCCGACAGAGTGCCCGTGTTCGGAAGCGCAGTGAAGCTATAGCCCGAGGCGATCGCTGCACTGATGCGATCTGCAAACTGCACGGCTCGCTGCTGAACGCTCGCGAAGGATCGTTCGTAAATGGTGTTGGAGTTAGAACCCGTTGCAGCGGCCAACACCGCCTCGAACGCCGCCCGCCGAGCGGGTCCCGCACCTGTCGTGGGAAATGCAGTAAAAGGCGTTGGGCCATTGGCGCCCATGACGTAGGGCTTTGCAATATCGCTCGCCTGAAAAAAAGTCTGCCCGGCCAGCGACACATTGACCGACAACGACTGGGAACCCGTTTGCGCGTTGAGTACGTCGGCGACCCGCCCAGCCCAGCCGGACTTCAGCGTGGTACGCCCTCGAAGACTGTGCCACTGATCCTGCTGGTCGTTATGCGAGAACAACTGCGGTGGCAGCGTATGTCCTGTCGTCGCTGCAGTTTGGTACTGAGTCTTCGTCGTGGGCCTGATGAGTGGTCCGACATTCGCCATCACGGCGAGTTTTCCGGCAAAGAATAGATCTCGCGTTCCCGTCATACTCGGATGAAATCCGTAGGTTGGATCTCCCGACAACTGTCCTTGAAGTGTTATTGGTAGCAATACGGAGCGATCGATGGCGAGACTCGACGTCGTACCGCCGCCGCGCGAGCGCGAGTAGGCGTTGTACTCCGCCGTACTCGTCGGTACGACCATGTTCCAAGAATCGTTGCCGCCGAACAGGAACAGACAGACGAGCGCCTTGTAATCGCCAAAACCACCTGTGCCTGCCATCTGCGCGTGCACCGTACCGGCGGTTCGAGAAAAGGCATGGGCGATTCCGCCTGCTGCTGCCGCCTTGATGAATTTTCTACGCAGACGATTCATGGTGTTGGAGTCTCAGCGCTGCAATGTGTATTCAGGCGAGGTGACGACAAAGAAAATTGCATCGGCGGTTCGCGTCGCAAGTGCCGTGCCCGGATTGGTTGTCGGCACAGTCGTTCGATCAATCTGAGCCTTGGCCTGCGCCTTTAGCGTGCTCGAGATTTGCGACGATCCGCCCAACAAGCGCTCCGCGACACGGTTGATCAACGCCTCGCTGTCCGCGGCGGCCAACAGCTCATCAGCCGTATTGATAAACATGATATCGACGCCGAGAGTCGTCGCCGTGTGCGTGCGACTCAGAGCCTGCGTCCAAAAGAAGTTGGCAACCTGTGTGTTAACATATTCCGTGGCCAACTGCATTTCCGGCGCGACACGTCCCGCATCGGCGATTTCTCCGGGCGGTGCATAAAATGGACTGAAAAAGTTGAATACCGAGGGTGAGCTGCCTTGCGCCTGCCCAAATACGGCGCCGACCCCACCAGAAAAGTTGCCTGCAACGCCCAGCTTTCCAGATCGCGACGTCGCGTCGTACGCGCGCCAAAACTGCGTCAGACGCAGCAGAGGCTCTTTCAGTTTGCCGGCGCTGGAAGCTGCGCTGCCGGTCGGAATGGATCGAGCTTCGGTGTCGAGCAGAATGGCCCTGACGACCGCCTCGAGATTTCCGCGACGTCCATTACCGTCGTTGTTGAAACGCTCCGCTACGCGCTGCACATATGCGGGCGACGGATTGCTGGTGACTAACTTTTGAATGAGTTGCCTCGAGATAAAGGGTCCGACGTTCGGATGATTGAAGATATTATCCAGTGCATCCTTGAGATCTTGCGCTCCCGACTGACCAGTCGGAATGGTTGAGTTCGGTAATGCAGAGCCGCTGTAGCTCAGTAGGAGCTTGCTCCCCGTCTCGTGTTGCTCTGAATAGAGCCGCATCGGCCTGACTTGGTTGTACCCGAAGACTGGAGCCAGTTGCGGCCGCGTGTTAGCGAATGTACAGGCTGGCGTGGGCGCCTGAGGCGATGAAGAGGAGGGACATTCCCATTTCCAACCCGTGAAGACTTTCGCAAAACCCTCAATCACATCCTGGTTGTACGTGGATAGCGGTTGTCCTGTGGCATCGTTACGGACGCTGCCGTCGATGTTGAGTTGCACGAGACCGATGCTGAAGAGCTGCATCATTTCTCGGGCGTAGTTTTCGTCGGGTCTAAGATTTGTCCCCGCTACAGCTTTTTGGTTACCTAGCATCGACAAGTAAACACCCATCGCCGGGTGTAGCGTGACGTCCTCGAGTAAGTTTCGAAAATTTCCGAATGCATTCCGCGCCAACATATCGTGGAAGTCGGCGGTGGCATTCGGAAGGTTCTGCAGAGCACCGACTTGTGACACGACGAAAATTTCGGATAGGGCGAACGCCACACGCTGTCGTAACTGATCGTCGTCACGAAGTACGTTCGCGAACCATTGCTCGAGACGAACGGCATTGAGCGAGCCGATGTTGAACCCCTGCGGAACGGGATCGGGATAGGCGGCCTCAACCGCTGGCAACAAGAAGGAGGGCGCGAGTGAGACCTGCGTATCGATCCAGCGGGAGTACGCGGTAGTCGAGTCACCGAGAGCGATCAGACGTGATGCGGCAGCTTCAGTTGCGCCGAAGGTGGCTTGGTTGAGGAACCGATAGGCTTCCGCTTTGGAGACGGGTGGTGCTGAGGTCGTGCTACTGAGTGGGGTGCTTGTGGATCCACCTCCGCCTCCTCCGCAAGAGACGAGTACCAGCAAGGTAGCCGGTACTGCCAGCCGGAGCGCCGTCGACAAATTGCTCTGATAAGAGCTCACCCCCCTGAAGTTACCAAAAGTTCTACCTGTTTGGCATCAAATCGAGAACAGTCGAACCAGAAGAATTGTCAAGAGGCGCTCAGGAGAAGTGCTGGGCGGCCAGCAGGTCGAGGCGCTGTTCAAATTCGCTAACGGTGAGTAACAGCAGGCAGCTGGGCGGCAGTTCCTCGGGAGTGACGAGACGCGCTGCAAAACCGCCGACCCAAACTTCGCAACGCCCGCTCAAGTGTTCCGCGAGTTCGCGCAGTTGGTCGAGCGCAGGCACTTCATTCTCTGGCATGACGAGCGAAACCAACACCGCCCGCGCATCGACCTCGAGCGCAAAGCGAGCCAGCTCCTCAGGGGGGATATCGACCCCTAAATTATGCGTACGGAAGCGGCGCGTTGCGGCGAGCCAGCTACACATCAAAATGCCGAGTTCGTGACGCTCTCCCGAGAGTGTAGAAAGCACTAGGCACGGGCCGGAGTCCGAGCGCAGATAACCGCGCGATACGCTGATAATTAACCGACGGACGATGTCGGTCACCATATGTTCCTGAGCGATCGAGACTTGACCACGGTGCCAACGCTCCCCAATTTCCCGGACCAAGGGCACGAGTATCGTGTTCACCACTTCGTTGGGGGGCAGCAAGGCAACGGCGGAGGTCAACACCTCCTCGACGCCGGAGGGATCGGAGTGCTCCGTCGCGTCGATCGCACGCTCGACATAGGATTGTCCACGGAGTGGACCGGAACGTATTTGACCGCCTGAGTCGACGACAAGCTTGGCTAGCTCATCGTGCATCAAAGAGGCCAGTCGGCTAATCGTGTGGCCCATCTCGGTAGCGCTGCGGAGCAACCGCAGACGGGCCACGTCAGCGGCCGAATAGGTGCGCCGGCCCGACGAATCCCGGGAAGGACGCACAACTTCGTACCGACGCTCCCATGCTCGGAGTGTCTCCACCGTTAGTCCGGTGGCCTGAGAGACGGCCTTGATGGTGAACTGACCAGAAGAGGGATTTATTGCAAGCCTATTCATGTGTTGTTCACATCGTGTACAATCTTGTCCTATACAAAAGCTTGACAGATTCAAAAAGTCCTGTCAAAATTTCATCGTCGATCCGAAAAAGCGCACAGGAAGCGCTTCGTTTACGAGCAACCCAAGGAGTACTGCAATGTTTCGTTTGAATTCTAAAAATTGTGTCGCTGTCGCCCTGCTGGGCCTCGCGACCGCCGCCGCCCAAGCTAACGGTTCTACCGTCCTCGATGTGGCCAAAGGTAAGGGTAATTTCACCACCCTCGCCAAGGCTATCGAAGTCGCGGGCCTCGGCGACGCTCTTGAGGGGAACGGGCCGGTCACCGTTTTCGCCCCGACTGACGAAGCCTTCGCCAAGCTGCCCCCAGGCCAGCTTGAGGCGTTACTGCGTCCTGAAAACAAGGGCCAGCTCGTAAAGATCCTTACCAACCATGTGGTGCCGGGAAAGGCTCTCGAGGAGAACGACCTGAAGCGCACCCGCAGCGCTAAGACGTCCGCCGGCGAAGACCTAAAAATCGAGCTCGTTCGTGGTCGCGTCCGCATTGATGGCGCCCGCGTCTCGGGCGACTGGAACGCTGCCAACGGTGTGGTCGTTGCCATCGACAGCGTGTTGCTTCCGAACTAGAACTACTCGACTTAAAAAGGACACGGTGTCCCATTTGGAACACCGTTTCGGACATGGAAGTCCGAATTAACGTAGAGGTATGTCCAGGGATGAGCCGGGTGGAGTGGGTCGAAGGATTCACTCCACCCCGGTCGGCGGTCGAGCATCGTAAGATGCGAAGGTGTTCACCACTACCACCGTAGGCAGCCTCCCCAAGCCCGACTGGCTATCTGAACCCGAAAAACTCTGGCCTAAATGGCGTCTCAAAGACGCTGAACTGCAGCAAGGGAAGGAGCGTTCCGCCCTCGAATGGCTGCGAGAGCAAGAAGCGGCTGGTATCGACATAGTCGGCGACGGCGAACAGTTCCGAATCCATTTCGTTCACGGCTTTCTCGAACAGCTCGAGGGGATCGATTGGAATCGGAAAACACGGATGGGCATCCGCAACAATCGTTACGAAGCCGATGTCCCAACCGTCACCGGCCCGCTCTCGCGTCCCCGCCCCATCCACGTGGCTGACGCCTTATTCATGCGCCGGCTTACCGGACACCAACTCAAAATCACCCTGCCCGGGCCGATGACCGTTTGCGACACTCTCGCCGACGGCTACTACGGTCGACGCGCTGACATGGCAATGCGCTTTGCTGAGCTGCTCAATGCCGAAGCTCGCGAAATCGAAGCAGCAGGTGCAGACGTGATCCAGTTCGACGAGCCAGCCTTCAACGTTTTCCTCGAAGAAGTTCGCGACTGGGGACTACCCGCGCTAGAGCGCGCCATGCAGGGACTCAAAGCGACCACCGTCGTGCACATTTGCTACGGCTACGGCATCGAAGCGAACATCAAATGGAAAGAGTCGCTCGGGAACCAATGGCGGCAGTACGAGCAAATCTTCCCGTGGATTAATCAGAGCAACGTTAAACAAGTCTCGCTCGAATTTGCTGGATCCCGCGTACCGCATGACGTACTCCGTCTGCTGCCATATAAAGAATTACTCGTCGGCGCCATCGAAGTGCTCCCGGGAAAGCTCGAGACTCCCGAGGAAGTCGCTAACAATATTCTTGAAGCCACGCGGCATGTCGAGAAGGCGCGTTTGCTGCCCTGTACCAACTGCGGAATGGCGCCACTGCCGACCGAGCTTGCACGAGGTAAACTACACGCATTGGGCGCCGGTGCAGCCATCGCTCGTAGCCGTCTTTAATCGTACGTGTCTAAAAACCTCCAGCTCGCCGATCAACGTGTCGTCCTCTGCGGTGCCAGCGGTACGCTCGGTCGGACCATCGCTCGCAAACTCTCTCAAGAGGGCGTGCGTCTGGCGCTGCTCAGTCGTCATCCCGAGGCTCTGCAACATGAAGCCGAAGGGCTGATAGCCTCTGCAAGTGGTCGTCGTCCGCTCGTCATCCGATGTGATCTCAGGCAACAGGACTCAGTCGATGCCGCAGTCACCACTGCATCGCGGGATCTTGGCGGGATCGACGTTTTCATTTCGGCCGCTGGCGCAGCACAAGGTGGATTTTTTTTTGAACTTGATGATTCGGCCTGGCGGCACAATTTAGAAGTTAAGCTCTTCGGAACGCTACGTATTCTGCGCGCTGTAGCAGCGTGTATGACACAGACGCGCGGCGGCCGTATTGTTATCGTCGCTGGAAACTCGGCGGAAAAACCGGACCCGCACATGCTGCCCGGTGCTGCAGCAAACGCCGCACTGCTCGCCATCGTTCGCGGTCTTGCAGATGAACTGAAACCGTATGGCGTCGCTATCAATGCCGTCAACCCAGGTCCGGTGCGCTCACCGCGCCTTGAATCTCTTATGAGGAACGAAGCGGCACGCAGTGGGGTGACCCCCGAACAGGCTCTCTCCGCATTCCTCGAGCGCTCGGGCGTTCACGAACTTATCGCGCCCGAGGATGTAGCTTCCTGCGTTGCCTTTTTCTCCTCATCGCTTTCCAGTCATCTCACCGGAACGTCTACCGTAGTATGACCGATCAACTAGGCTACCGGGCTCGGATCGCGATTGTTATCCCTTCGACCAATACCAGCTGTCAGCCAGAATCCGAGATGCTAAGACCCCTAGGCGTTACCAACCAGACGGCGCGGATCAGTATCAAAGAAAGACCACTGATCAGCGATCAGGCGTTTATGGAGCACGTGCAGACCATGCGCGATGGCATGCGTACTGCGATCGATCAGATCATGACGTGCCAACCATCGCACGTGATCATGGGCGTTGCGCTAGAGGCGTTTTGGGGGGGAGTAGCGGCTGCCGACGAATTACAGCGCAACCTCGCCGAGCGGGCAGGTGTTGGGATCTCCATAGGGTCGAAGGCGGTCGTCGCTGCGCTGAAAAAATATAACGTGAAAGCCATCGCGGTACTCACGCCACATCAACCCAAGGGCGACGAACAGGTCCGTCGTTACTTCGAGGAGGCAGGTTATTCGATTCCGCGTCTCATCGGACTCAAGTGTCCATCGCCGGTGCAGATCGCATATACCACGCGACAGCTAATAGCCGATACATTACAAAAACTCGACGGCGATGACGTCGACGCCATCGTTCAGGTAGGCACTAACCTTGCGGCCGTAGACCTTTGTGCCGAGGCCGAAAAGTCTTTCGGTAAGCCTGTGCTTGCCATCAACGCAATCACCTATTGGGATGCATTGCGGAGTTGTGGTATCGATGACCGGATCATCGGTCATGGTCTAACGCTTGAAGAGTTTTGACATCGTGAATCCATGAACGAGCGCGTACTGATCGCCGGAGGCGGTCCGAGTGGCATGGCCACTGCGCTTTTTTTGATACAGAACGATATCCCTGTCACCGTAATCGAGCGCGGCGTTAAGCCCCACGCCGACCCTCGCGCAGCGACCTATCATCCACCCACGCTTGAGATGCTCGCACCGTCGGGCGTGACGGATGAACTGCACTCCAGAGGAATTATTGCACGTCGTTGGCAATTCCGCGACCGACGCGAGGGTCTCATTGCTGAATTTGATCTCGGTTTGCTCGCCAACGAGACGCCATATCCATATCGTCTGCAATGCGAGCAGCACAAGTTGGTAACGATGATGGAGCGACGCGTGGTGAGTTCGCCACTTGCGACAGTCATTCACGGCGCCGATATAGAGAGCGTGAATCAAGATTCGTCTGAAGTCCGTATCGCGATGCGTCACATCGATGGTAAGCAGTCACGACTCTCGGGTTCTTTTCTCGTGGGTGCCGACGGCGGCCGAAGTATCGTCCGCAAAAGTCAGGAAATTGGGTTCGAGGGCTTTACCTGGCCCGAGCGCTTCATCATCATCACGACAACGTTCGATTTTGGACTACTAGGTTTCGCTTACAGCTCATACATCATGGACCCGATCGAGTGGGCGGCAACGTTTAAGGTGCCGGGTGAAGATCAACAAGGGATTTGGCGCTGCGTATTTCCAGCTAGGGCTGATGAGATCGAGTCCGAGCTGCTCGATCCTGCTCGGGCAGCCTTACGGCTCTCCCACTTCATACCTGAAAGTCGATTGGCGCGCGTCGTTCACGTAAACCTCTATTCAGTACATCAACGCGTGGCCTCCACCTATCGCAAGGGGCGAGTACTCCTCGTGGGAGACGCTGCACATATCAATAACCCGCTCGGTGGCATGGGACTTAATTTCGGCATTCACGATGCCCACCATCTCGCTGGATGTCTCGCCGAAACCTTCGAAATAGGGGGCGATGCACCTCTAGATCGCTACGATCGTCAACGGCGGGCGGTTGCCGAGCGCTATCTGCAAGCGCAAACCATTGCTAACAAGCAGATGCTCGAAGAAACCGATCCCGATCGCCGCCTTGCTCGCCAGATGGAAATACGTGACATTGCTGCCGATCCTGCGCGAGCGCGGCTATATCTTTTGCGGACGGCGATGATCGAGGGGCTTCGAGTGGCCGCGTCAATCAATTGATAATAATATTATGGTCGAGTTCTCTCCGAGGCACTGCAGCACTATGAGGGTCTAACTTCGTGAAAGTGTGGCAAAAAAGGACATTGATCATCGTTGCCGCATTTGTAATGGCGATTGGTTTACTCACTCTCGATTTCATGTCTTTCGGCGGGCAGTTCCGCGACCTTAACTTCAGATCGCCCGGGGTATGCTCTGCCCTGCCGCTCACCGCGAGCGCCGAAGACATCCAAATCGACCGTAATCGAAGCATCGCCTACCTATCGTCGCTCGACCGCCGTGGTCTCGTGAAAGGTAAGGACGTCGAAGGCACAGTACTACAAATTGATCTAGTGACTGACCCCCTGCGCGCTGAGTCGGCGCTCTCCTCAGCTCCGGCGGGTTTTAGGCCGCACGGCATGTCGCTTTACCAGATGGGTGATGGAAAACAACGACTCTTCGTGATTAGTCATCCTGAAGGTGAAGAGCATGTCATCGAAATCTTCGAGCAGGATGCTACCAGTCGCTTTACCCATGTGAGGTCAGTGCGCGATCCATTACTGATATCGCCTAATGCAATCGTCGCTGTCGGGCCGCAGCAGTATTATGTGGCAAACGATAAAGGGGCTGCCGGATTTGGGCGTATTGCCGAATTACTATTCCGCGTCGGATTCTCCACGGTCGTTTATTTCGATGGAGGGTTGACACGTGTCGCTGCAGATCAGCTAAAAAGTGCAGTTGGTATGGGCCTCTCGCCTGATGGGCTCACGGCCTATGTCGCTGAAACTTTGGGTAAGCGAATTTCTGTATACGGACGAAACCCTTTGACTGGTGATTTGACCTTCAGACAGTACATCGACATTGATGGCTCACCCGATAACATCAATATTGACTCAGACGGAACGCTGTGGGTTGCGGTTCATGCGAAACTTGCGGACTTAATTCGCCATTTCGGCGACGCCGAGCGCCACTCTCCAACAGCTATCCTTCGTCATTCCGGCGGCGAGACCACGCCAGTCTACGTTAATGACGGATCGGATATCTCCGCAGGCAGCGTCGGTGCCGCCTTCGGTGGCCGCCTCTACATCGGCTCCATCACAGAGCCTAAGCTGCTCGTCTGTCGACTACGATAATGAACGTACAATGATCAATAATATCAGGAAATCGTAGCGGATTTATCGTATCGATCGCCGTTCGACGACGATTATCGAGGTCATTCATACAACATGTATATCCGGATCGGTAGAGCGTGACGTCATCAGCGCAGGGCTCTCGGAACTGAAAGCCACCCTTAATCGCAAGAGAAACAATCTCTCAATACTCACCCACGAAAGTCACAATGGTGTTGGCGGCTGCGTGTATTCCATTTTGACCTGCCCGGCCGCCCGGAAATAAGCAGCTGCACCGTCGAAAACGCTTACGGGTGCTTCCTGGCCGCCCGGTAACACCATAAGATCGGAGTAGTCAATCTAGCACGGGGTCTTTTCGCCAATTGTGCGAGACAAGAAGTCTGAAAACGGTAGCGAGCATATGACACCCAAAAAATTTAGTGACTCATCTCAAAAGATGCATTTCCTAGAGAGCTTAAGATCCTTCCCCTGCCGTAGCGATGGATTGGCTCGGCGTTACGACAGTGCATACCATTTCGTAATCTGAAAAATTTGTATGGTCAAAAAGATACCTAACACCATATTTCAGTCCATGAGTTGCTGACTTCCCAGGGTACGACTGACGCCATGATTTGAATCAGCCTAAACACCAACCTTACTTAACTTAAGACGGCCCACAATATATCGCTGTTATGACAAGCCGTCGTTGGTCAGCGGATGGCGGTCAATCACAGAACCATCGCGATATTTTCGCCAACGGGTACATCAAAGGCATGCGACAGGCATATCCGCCTTGAGCATCGTACCAGGTGTAATGACGAGGGCATCTTTAGGCGGTGACCAGAACTTGCCGATTGCCATGGCCAAAACTCAAGAGCGATCTACTGCTCAATCCGCCCGTCAGCGAAAAGGACGTATCCGATAATGGCGCGATGGTAAGCAACCTAGATGGTCGAAATTAAGAAGCCAAATCGGTGGTGCGCTCCATACCTCCTTAAGACACTACCGCGCTTCAGCATCGATGTCTTCCCTGATCCCTGACAATACACGACCATCCAATCGCTTAGCTACACTCTGATCGGTCAATATCATCACTTCGCAAGATATCTGTTCTAGCTGAATGACGGTCTATTTGCATCGAGAAGGACCGATCGTCTGCTCGATGTATGGAGGGCGCACTCGAGTCCGGCGAGCGGGTCTCGCTTCAGGTACACGCGTCTATATAAGTATTACAGCTGATCCAGCCAAAACGTCTAGTCAAAGATTTCCGCGGGCTCCACGCCATTGTGGCTTCGGATAAGGGTCTTCTTTAGCAGGCTTCGGCGTTTCGTTAGAACGCGAGCGCCAGATAATCAGCCACCAGAAGCCAAAGAATGAAAGCGCCATCCAACAGAATTCATGCATACCCCACTTCTCGACGCCGAAACGTGCGAGCTGCTCGAACATAATAAATACGACGGTGTAGATGACCGCACTAAAAAATGCAAAAAACTTCCAACTGCTTGAGCGCTGACACCTACGAATTCCGATAGTCCACCACGCGATAAGAAAGAAGACGGTGTACAGGTTGATCAGCGGGAGCCAAAATGGTGATTGCTGGAAATAATGGTTAATCCAAAATGCGCCCGCGCCAAACAACGTAAGCAGTACATATCGCCATTCGGCGAGCGGCTCCTTCAATACCCGCTGCCAGAACATCACAAGAAATGCATAGGCAGTCCACGTGCCGAACAGCAACTCATAGAACTGCACTTTACCTTGCCAGGCGTCTTCGAGCGGTGGCATCCACATATCGAGGTCCCTCTAGGTCGCGGCATTCGAACTAACGGTAGCGGTGGTGCTTGGACAAATGCCAAGTCTTCGTTATCGATGGCCGACTGACGGAACCCCCAAACCGGAGTATCCTCAATCCCACGGGAAACTTATGTTGAACGCTACCATAACGGGCTGGGGTAAATGCGTGCCGCCAGCTGTATTGAAAAACGCAGATATCGCGGCCTTTCTCGATACGACAGACGAGTGGATCACCACTCGCACAGGCATCTGCGAACGCCGTATCTCGCACGTATCGTTAGGCGAAATGGCTTACGTCGCAGCAGCGCGTACGCTCGCTTGTGCGGGGATCGAAGGTAAGGATCTCGAACTCATCGTGTTTGGCACGACTACGCACGACGACCAATGCCCCAACATGGCCTCCGGCTTACAGCGACGACTTGGCGCCGACGGCTGCGGTGCGATGGACGTCAATACGGCTTGTACGAGTTTCCTCTATAGCCTGTCGACCGCCACAGCCATGATAAAAAGCGGAGTCGTGCGTACAGCACTCGTTGTCGGGGGAGAGCTGATCTCGCCCTACATGAACTGGGACGATCGAAACGTATCGGTACTTTTCGGCGATGGCTGCGCCGCAGTCGTACTTCAAGCTACCGATAAGAATGAGGGCTTACTGCTCGAGAAACTTGGTTGCTTCGGCGACTCGCGAGAAATCCTTCGCATTCACGGTATCGGTGGAGCCTACGTGCACCAAGGCCGGATGCTCGGATCAACTGAGTGGCAATTCGAAGGTCAGGAAATTTTCAAGAAAGCTGTAAATGGTATGAATCTTGCGAGCGAATACGTCTTGCGGCGTGCAGGGATCACTTCCGATGACGTCAATCTCGTCGTTCCTCACCAAGCGAATTTGCGTATCATCGAAGCTGTCGCAAAACGAGCCGGCATTCAGATGGATCGCGTTTATGTGAATGTGAGTCGCTACGGCAATATGTCTGCAGCAACGGTGCCCGTCGCCCTTTGCGAAGCTCTCGAGGAGGGCCGAATAACACCTGGCTCCCTGCTTTTGATGCCAGCTTTCGGTGGAGGCCTCACATTCTGTGCGCACCTACTGCGCTGGGGCGAGCGAGTTACTCCCGTTGCACAAAGTGTCGTCGATCTCCCACCTCCTGAATACTCCGCGCTCGAGATGGTGCAACGCTATCGAATTTCAAAAGGGGCCGGCTGGGTGTGACCAATGATCTACGGCGGCGAATGCTGCCCATTGTCGCCATGGCGCTGTTCATCGACTCGATGGGCATCGGCATCATCATTCCCGTCGCACCGGAACTCGTCATGCAGTTATCCGGCGCCGAGCTTGCAGACGCTGCACCCATCGCGGGCTGGCTCACCCTCGCCTATGCCTCAATGCAGTTTATCTTTTCGCCCATTCTCGGAAATATCAGCGATCGTTACGGCCGGAAACCCGTTCTGCTTGCCTCTCTAGCAACGCTGTCTGTCGATTACGTTTTGATGGGACTCGCTCCTACGCTCGCTTGGCTGTTTATCGGTCGCATCATCGCTGGTGTCGCCGGAGCGACCTTCGCGACGGCGAACGCCGTGGTGGCAGACATCATTCCTGCCGATCAACGTGCCAAGTATTTTGGTCTCAATGGTGCCGCTTGGGGCGTAGGCTTCATCATCGGCCCGGTGATCGGCGGCCTTTTAGGGGGATACGGTCCGCGAGTTCCATTCTTTGCCGCCGCAGCATTAACAGCGCTTAACTTCCTGATCGCCGTCGTCGTTCTTAAAGAAACATTACCTGAAACACAACGCCGCGCATTTTCTATACGTCGCGCCAATGTGTTAGGCGCCATTCGATCGATGCGCGCGATTCCCGGCGCCTTATTGCTGCTGTTCGTGCTCTTCATGTATCAGATCGGGCACGACACACTACCCTCTACGTGGACATGGGTGACCATTGCAAAGTTCGGTTGGGATGAGCGCGAAATGGGAATTTCGCTCGCCGTGCTCGGGCTCGGTACCGCCGTCGTTCAAGGCGGGCTCGTGGGCCCCTTTTCTCGTAAGCTCGGCGAGCATCACACCGCGCTGATCGGTCTTTCGGCGGGCTCAATCGGTTTCTTAGGTTATGCCTTCTCGACGACGCCGCCGATGTTATTCGCCAGTGTGCCATTAGCCTGTCTGATCGGGCTCACCATGCCCTCTATTCGGGCGATTCTGGCGCGTCAGGTGCCCGCCAATGCACAGGGCGAACTTCAGGGTGCCATCGCGGGCATCGCGAGTTTTACGGCTCTCGTAACGCCGTTCACCATGACGCACCTATTTAGCCTATCGATGGGACAGTTGAATTTCCCCGGTGCGCCTTTCGCTGCGGCGGCGGTATCTCTCGCTCTGGGCGCAGTGCTGTTCTCACGCAGTCGCTTCAGCGCCGCGAACGCACCCAGATCGCAAAAGCCAGCAACAACACGTTAGCCCCCGCCATGATGATGAACGGGGAGCCCGGTCGCCAAACATCGAAGGCGTAGCCACCGATTTTCGAGATGGTAAGAATACCGAGCGCGCCAAAGAAACCCACCATACCGATAACGGCACCACGAATAGCGCTTGGTGCTTCCTGTGCGATCAGCACTTGTGACGCAAGGATGCCGCTCGCCTGACCGACGCCCAGCATCGCCGCTGCGCCGAATGCTGCGCCGCCTAGCGCCGGGTCGGGGGTGAATCCCATCCAACCGTAACCGACAATCGAAAGTACAATTGCGATGATGACGAGGGTCACGCGGTTTACCTTGTCAGCCATCCAGCCGAAGATTGGCGCCCAGAGCATGGCGGAGCCTTGCACTACACCGAATAAAGCGCCTTGTCGCGAAGAGGCCTCAGCCGCCGAGGCACCGTCGACGATTGCCGCAGTCTGTACCCACAAAGAAAGAAACAACGCAACAATGACGAGATCGGCACGTGCAGCGAAGGAGGCTGCATAGGCTAAGGCGATACGCGGCTGACGACCCGCTGCTAATCCTTGGCTCATCAAAATGCGCAATGGCAGTCGCTCGGCAACTTGATCGGGTCGACCGGGTTTGAGCCCCATCATGATGAGCGCACTTAGCACGCATACCGCCGAGATAGTGAGGTAGGCGAATCGACCCGCCTCGGTTTCAGTGGCGCCGAAGCCCTGATAGAGCGACGGCAACTGTGTAAGCACCGCGAAAAATAACAATGCTCCAACGGCATTGAGGAAAAAGGAGATCCCCGTGAGCTTACCGCGATCGGCATCGACCGGATAATCAGCAAGCACGGTCGCTAACATACCGCCAAGCGCTGCAATGCCGACTGCGTAAATCAGACGGTAGATGAGCAGCTGTCCAACGTCGTCTGCAAACGGATATGCAGCATATGCGAGCGCTGTGATGAGAAAGCCAGTGATGTAAACCACCCGTCGCCCCACACGGTCAGACCAGGCTCCGAATAATCCGATGCACAGGAGAGTGATGATTTCCTGCCAGAATTGCAGATCGCCGGAGATGACGCCACGCTGTTCGACCGGCACCCGAATATTTACCTCGAGCAAATAAGGCTGTAGCGTCGTCGCGTACGTGAAAATACCGATACTGACGAACGCGGCCCAAAGATAAGCCCCTACGTGTCCTCGAGTGACTCCCGGCATCAGACGAATTGGGCCGAACTTGACACCGTTGGATTGATCACTCATCGAGGCTCTCCAAAAATATCAGCGAAACATCCAGAATGATGGGTAGCGCGCGTGCATCCGCGCATCGAGACCATGCCATTGGCCGGTGGGCCAGATAACGAAGGGCAGAAATATCAGAGCAAGCGCGATCAGCGACGCGTCATAGTAGCCGCCGATCGCGAAAGAAAACATCATCAGTATCGCCCCCGCCGCAGCACAACGAGTCATAAACCCGAACAATAGTCCAGCTGCAATGAAGGTTTCACCCCAACATACAAACCAAGCTAAGGAAACTCTGATTTACCTGCGCTGTCAAAATCAAGGTCCATCATTAAACGAGCACCGTCATGAAGCAGCAAACCCTTTCGGGATTTGAGCGGTACAGCAAGACGACGCGTCGAGCGCAGTTCCTAGCGGATATGGACCGTATCATTCCGTGGTCGGAGTTGGCCGCTGCGGTGCAGGGTGTTTACCCGAAGGGTAACGAAAGCGGCGGGCGTCCGCCGATCCCGCTGGAGCGGATGCTGCGGATCCATTTCCTGCAGCTGTGGTTCAATCTGTCGGACCCGGCGGTGGAGGAAGCGCTGTACGACTCGGTGGCGATGCGCAGCTTCGTCGGCATCGACCTCGGGGTGGAGGGCGCCCCGGACGAGACGACGGTGTGCAAGTTCCGTCACCTGCTGGAGCGCCACCAGCTCGGCAAGGTGCTGCTGCAGGCGGTCAATGACCATCTGCACCGCAGCGGCATCAAGATCACGAAGGGGACGATCGTCGACGCCACGATCATCGTCGCACCGAGTTCGACCAAGAACCGGGACGGCCGGCGCGACCCGCAGATGCACCAGACGGCGAAGGGCCAGCAGTGGTACTTCGGCATGAAGGCGCACGTCGGTGTCGACAGCCGAACGAAACTCGTCCATGCCGTGGTGGCCTCGGCGGCGAACGTGCACGACCGCGAGGCGCTGCCGTATCTGCTGCACGGCAAGGAGACACGTGTCTGGGGCGATCAGGCCTATCAGGGCCAAAGCGCGGTCATCCGTGCGTGCGCGCCGAAGGCGAAGGACTTCACGAACCGCCGCTTCCGCTTCCACGGCCGGATCGACCAGATCGGGAAGGCGAAGAACCGCAACAAGTCCCGCGTGCGCGCCAAGGTCGAGCACGTGTTCGGGGTGATCAAGAACATCTTCGGCTTCCGCAAGGTCCGCTATCGCGGTCTGGCGAAGAACCTGCACCGGCTGG
>Ga0194110_10001858_pt1 | contig 26905 bp, 26 predicted proteins | sample TA2Kig1200mmetaG_FD_146192 | JGI IMG/M metagenome (GOLD analysis project Ga0194110, IMG submission 146192) | Freshwater microbial communities from Lake Tanganyika, Tanzania - TA2015032 Kigoma Deep Cast 1200m | ecosystem: Environmental > Aquatic > Freshwater > Lake | place: Tanzania: Lake...
TCCCATTTAGCAGAGTTTCCAAAACTTGGTCGTAAACTTTAGCGGAATTCGTCATTCGATTAAGTTTTTGACAACGATTACGACGAAGTTTTTGCCGTGAGACAGTCTCGGGGACAGGCCCTAACCAGCTAGGAATCCAAAGCCAACTTCCTGATGCGGGCTAACCCTGATTCTGCAAACAGGGCCACGCCTAATTGCGCAACCCGACCGAAACTCGTGACAACTTGCAGGCGCGCTTTCCGAACAATTCGTAAACCGGGCGGGCCGCGTCGAGACATTTCATTACTCCCGACAGCACAAAGATCTCGTCCCGTTTGGGAGCAATCGTCAGGAGCGGCCGTGGAGCTAGAGCTGCGATCAGTTCGGGAAAGTCCCAGGGCACTGCGGAAGGATCGCAAAAAGAATCCCGATCAAGGGTTTCCCTTTCGGCGGGAACGCGATGACGGTGTCCTCAAAAGGGGGCGTTCTGAAGTCGGGATCGGAATCGTTCAGGAGGAGCACCGTGGCAGTATGATCGGCCGGAAACAACACAAGGTCCGTGTTCCAAAGGAACACGGTCGAACCCATGATAAGGACGACAGCCAAGGGCCAACGCCATTTTCGGTTCTTGCGCTGCGGTTGCCCGGATGCAGATTCGAGAGGCATCAAAGTGCGAGACGCTGACTTAGGCGATCATAAACAGGTTGGTCTTTCCTGCAATGCGTTGTTTTGGCCAGGATCGTCATTTTGCAACTCGTCAGCGTCAGCGTTCATCCCTTGTAAGCATGGCGCCTCAATTTGCGGCCGTCGTGCCGGATTTCAGCAAGTTCGCGAGCGGCTCTTTGACGGCTTCGGCCCAGATTTCGTAACCTTTCGTCGAGGGATGCAATCCATCCATCATCACGTCTCTCGGGATGTTGCCTTCGGCGTCCAGGAACTTGTTGCCGATGTCGAGGTAGAACACGTGTCTGCCATCATGAAGTTTGGCGATGGTTTGGTTGATCGCGCGGATGGCCGATCGCACCGGGTTCTCAGGCGTGCTGCGGGGAAACACGGCCAGCAAAAGAATTTTCGCGTCCGGAAAATCCTTGCGCATCTCGAGCACCACCGCGCCGATTCCCTCGGCGATTTCCGGCGGCGAGTTGCGTCCGGTATTGTTGGTGCCGATCATCAGCATGATGGCTTTGGGCTTGAAGCCTTGCCCTTCGCCATTCTGCAATCGAGACAAAACGCCCTGCGTCGTATCGCCGGAGATGCCGAAGTTCGCAACCTTCATCTCGCTGAAGTATTTGTCGAACACCGGCTTGCCCGCGAAGTTACCGGACGCATTGCGCCAGAAGTCGGTGATGGAATCGCCCATGAACAACACGTCGATGTCTCCCTTTTTCGCCAGCTCGACGTTGGCGTTGTGTTTGGTTCTGAACCCTGGGGCGAGCGATGGAACGATCGCGGTGTTGGCGCGCGGTGGATTAACCGCGATCAAGTCGGGGAATTTGTTGAGGATGGCCTTGGTGGCTGGATCGACCGTGGCCAGATACTTCTTCAGGCTTTGTCTGGCTTGTTCAACCTCGGCATCGGACGGTCTGGGAATCGTGACCGCGGGCGGAACAGGAGCCGGCTGAATTGCTTGCTGTGCGCGGGAAGGATTTCCATCGAGGGCGAGCAGCGCCACGGCAGCGAAAGTGAGGAGAGTGGTGACAGGTCGTGTTCGAGATGTGACGTTCATATCAGATTAAGGGGTTTGATTGTGCTTCGCGAAAGATGAGGTCATCCTCTGCCCGAGCGCGAGATAAATGTTGAGCTGGTTCGCAACATTCGGCGCGCCTGGCGTGCGTTTCATTTAACAGCGCTCTTCAACCGCAGCAGATAAATGCGTCCCCGAATTTGCGAATCGGCTTCGAGGGGACGGGCCGTCCCCTCTCCTGGGAAAGCTTTCGTGGAGTCTCGGCTGTGCGGCGCTGCCTTTTGAGCGAACACCAAAGACACGCACTTTCCCGCCGCACACCGATTCTTCGCAGGTCGCCTTTAGGTCAGGACACGGCGGGCGGGGCGAAGCCTTCCCGATAATTGCGTGACACAATTTCCCCGTTGGCCTTGTCGTGGTTGCTGAACTTGAAGTTCGCGGCATCCCATCGCAATTCCTGGCCGGGGAAACGCGTCGCTTTGACCGCGAGCAACGCCGGTTCCGTGATGCGCCAACCAATATCGAACGGAGTCCAGAGCGGTTTCTTGTCGCCGAGGCAATTGTCGGCCCAATCCTTCCAATGATTGCGTGGCGCCACTTCCGGCTGCGGTTCATCTTTCACTTCCTGTCCTTTGCGGAAGATTTTGAGGGCACCGTCAGCTTGCAGCAAGAGCGTCCCTTCTTCGCACACGACCATGGTGTGATTCGCGGCCGGCTTCATCGGCGGGAGACCCAGAGCGGCAAATGACGGCAGCAGCGCATCATCGTTATAGCGCACAACGAACTTTTCGCGGGCGAACTTGCCGCCGCCGGGATAGGTGATAGTGCTCTGATTGTGAGCCGTGTGACCGGTATTAGACGGCTTCGGCGTGTGCGTAATGACCGCTTCGGGTGAAGGCAGGTCATAGGCGAAGTAAAGCAAGTCGAGCAAGTGACAGCCCCAGTCGGCCAATTGGCCTCCGCCGGTCTCCCAAAACGCGCGCCAACGCCGCGGCGCGAGGTCTTCGCTGTAAGGCATGTCGCCCGTGAGCGGGCCGCGCCACAAATCCCAGTTCAAATAGTCCGGCACCGGCTTGGCTTCGGGATAACTGCTCCACGGATCGGTGAAATAAAAACCGCGCGAGACACCGCCCGTCCAGACATACGCCTCGACCGGGCGACCCAGTTGGTTCTTGCGGAGAATTTCCACGGAGACCATGCGGCCCTTGTTGCAGGCGCGTTGATTGCCCATCTGTGTCACGAGATTCGGCCGTGCCTTGAGGCCATCTCGGATCATCCGGAGTTCAGCGAGTTGATGCACGAGCGGCTTTTGGCCGTAGATATGTTTGTTGTGCTTCATCGCGGTCAACATTACCGGCGCGTGATGAAAGTCGGGCGCATCCAGAATCACGGCATCGAAGTCGTTGATCTTGTTGGCGAAGGCTTCGCGATAATCGGCTAGCGTCCAGGCATTGGGATGTTGCTTTTTGATCGACTCGAGTTGGCGGCTGTCCACATCACAGAAGCCGGCCCATTCGATCATCGGGTGGTCCTTCAAGCCGTTGCGTTGCATACTGCCGACGCCGCCGACCCCGATCTGAAGGATGCGCAGCTTGCTGTTCTTGTTGACCTGCGCCCGCGCGGACAGCGACAGCGAGGCGATTCCAGCAGTGATGAGAGCGCCGGTCTTGAGAAAACTGCGGCGCGTGACAGGAGAATGGGAACGATGTTGATGTTTTCTATTCATATTGGATTGCCCGCCATTGTGCATGGAAACCTTCGCGGCTCAAGGGAAGAAATTGAGTGTAAGGATTCTACTTCCAACTCGGGCTGGAGGCCCGCTCTCTGTCGAAGCTTGCTGCGGAGCTGGGGTTAGACAAATCCAATTAGACTGGCGCGTTGCTTTGCAAAGAAAGATTCGCAAACATTCACCGTGCATGACCCGTAAACGCAACACAAAGAAATCCACAACCGAATTCGCTTTCAATGACGATGAACAACTGGATCTGATCGGAACTGAAAAGCCATTGCGCAAGATCACACGGCTTCCGATCGTCCTAAACAGCGCTACGCAGAATGAACGTATTTTGCCGGAAAGCAAATACGCTGAGTTATTTGAGGCGAGGCGCGCTTTGCTCGATGGCAGAAAGATGTTCGCAATGCCGCTTGGAAAGGGTTGCCCTGGGATGAGTTCACAAAACTCGGAATTACAGCCGAAGGGAAAGCAGCTGCGGAACGCTTAGGATTCTCTCCAACAGAAGTGTTTGCTCACCCTTAATTGCTTCAAGAGAAGCCCGAACTTTTCGATTACTACCGCCTCGTCGCCTGCCTCTCGAATAAAGGTCCCGGTCAGATCAAATCGAAGCTCGGCACTAGGAGGAACAAATTCTCATCGCCTGAGGAGTTCGGGCTGAACTTAAGATTTTTAGCTTGCTCGAAATCTGTAACGACGAGAACGCTCGCACAACGTTCCTGACAGAGATATTCAAGTTCATCCTCCGAGAATTCTGAATTCCTGGAATCTATCAATTCTGTTTTGGAGGCTTCGCCTGCCACGGCCGCCGACGCAATTCCTCAGCGCACTGCGACTCCCGCCTGAGCTGCTTTCGCTAGCATTGAATCGAGTTGTTCGAGGCAAAAGCGGGACCACGACTCGTAAACGGACAGGTCCTTCGCTGCTTCAGAAATCGAGATGAACTCGGGCGCGACGATGCCGCTGCGTCGCCCAACGATCGCTTCATTGGGCACGTGCATGACGTGGACGACTCCGAAGTGCACGGAACCGACCTCCGTGCTGTCATCGTTAATGACCGCGACGGCTGCTTCATTCATCTCCTCGATGGCAACCTCTTCCATCAGCTCTCGGCGCATTCCTTCGTGATAACCGAGCTGGTTGGAAAAGAGTCCGTGGTCCTCCTCCGAGATGTGTCCGCCGATGCCGACCGAATACAATCCGTGCAACCGTGTTTCCTGGCCGCCTTTGCCCCGGCGATACCGCAATATCCGGTCGTTGCAGAGAATGAGGACATAAGGGATGAGCTGTTTGTAACGTTTGTCCTGCTCGGCATCGCTTCGGTTGAGATACAATATCTGCGAAGGCGAGGTTACAGCTGGCAGGTATTTGTCTATTTCGAGGCTGAGCCCCTGAAACACGCCGATCTCTTCTAAAAGCTTCCGCGGAAAACAAAGCACTCGTTCTTCTGTAGCCATCGTCTGTTGCCTTTCTGTTGTCGCCGGCGATATGACAATATGCTCGACTCCTTCGCGAGTAAACGTTGTTAGCAACTGTTGACAGGTTACTCACAATTCTTCGGTTTTGGCCTTCCGCAGATCCGGCAGAAACCACGTGAACAGTCCGATCAACGGCAGGAATGAAGAGGCGAACATCACAAAACCGACGCTGGTTGCGTCCGCCAGTTTCCCAAGCACGGCTGACCCGATTCCCGCGAGTCCGAAGGCCAAGCCGAAAAAAAGGCCTGAGATGAGACCGACTTTTCCAGGCATTAGCTCCATGGCATAGACCAGGATTGCCGGAAATGCGGAGGCCATGATCGCGCCGATGAATATTGAGAGCAGTGCGGTCCAGAACAAGTTCGCGCGCGGCAGCAGCAGAGCAAACGGGGCGATGCCTAAGATCGAGAGCCAGATCACCTGTTTGCGTCCGATGCGATCGCCAACAGGTCCTCCCGCCAGCGTTCCGGCCGCGCCCGCGCCAAGGAACAGGAACAGATAAATTTGGGATTGTTGCACGGAGACACCAAACTGCTGCATCAGATAGAACGTGTAATAGTTCGTCATTGCGGCGAGGTAGATAAACTTTGAGAACATCAAAAGCAAAAGAACTCCCAACGTGATGGCCACCTTCGTCTGGCTTGCGGTTTCACCAACTGCCGCCAATCGATGGCCTCGGCGAGCTCTCTCCACCAACTTTTCCTGATACCATCGACCGGCCTTCGACATGATGATCAATCCTATAAACGCGAGCGCGCTGAACCAAAGGATGTGGCGCTGGCCGTGCGGCACAATAATTCCCGCGGCCAGGAGCGGACCAACTGCTGTTCCCGCGTTGCCTCCAACCTGAAAAAGCGATTGAGCAAAACCGTGTCGGCCACCTGAGGCAAGCCGAGCCATGCGCGACGACTCCGGATGAAAGATCGCTGAACCCAAACCCACCAACCCCGCCGCAATCAACACCAATGAATACGTCGGCGCGAGTGCGAGCAGGACCAACCCGCACAAGGTCACTCCCATGCCAATGACCAACGAGTAGGGTTTGGGATATTTGTCCGTGTACAACCCCACGACCGGTTGGAATACCGATCCGGCCATCTGAAACGTCAGCGTAATCAGGCCAATTTGAGTGAAGTTGAGATTGAACGAATCCTTCAACAGCGGGTAAATCGCTGGAATCAACGCCTGAATGGCATCGTTCAGGAGATGACAGAAACTTAAAGCAAAGAGAATCGCCATCGAAGAAGTCCGAGTTGCGATGGCGGGCATCGCTGGCCGGGATTTGGCTTCTGACGCGATCGGTTGTGTTTTGGGCATAAAAAAGGCCCTGCTACCTTTCGGGAGCAGGGCGAGTAAAAGTGAGGTTCCGTTACTCTCTCGCGGGCTGCTCCCGGCTTACCCAAATCAGGTGAACCATGGAACGCTTCGCCAGCGTCTTAATAGCGACGGGAACAATGGCAATGGCTCCGCACAGCACCGGATTAGCGCCGTTCGTTACGGTCTGTGTCGGGCCATTCATGTTCATCGGACGGGGCGCATCATATCGTTGGCGTCAATCTTGTCAACGAATCGGACATGCATCACATGAATCGGCAAGAAATGGCAGAGATTTCGCCAGGTTTGCGGATTTCTGGGGAACTTGGAGTGAGTTGGATTGAGACTTGGAGGGGAGCGGAAACCCGACGTGTCGGCCCGTCGCCGAGAGGGCGCAGAACAGAAGCAAACGAAGACAACGAAGAAGAGACAAGGCAGTTCATCTTTGTTTCCTTTGCTACCTTCTGTTCCAATCTTCTTGTGCTTCGATTTGGTTAGCAGATGATCTCTTTAATCGGGCGCCCCTCCTCGACCAACCGCAGCGTTCGTCCCTCGGCCTGGATCTCCATTTTCTTGTGATCGAGTCCGAGTTGCTGAAGGATCGTCGCATGGAGATCGCTGTAATAATGAGGACTTTCAACGGCCTTATAGCCGACGTCGTCGGTGGCGCCGTGCACCGTGCCGCTTTTGATGCCGCCTCCGGCGAGCCAGCAGGTGTAGCCTTTGGGATTATGATCGCGTCCGGTGGTGTTCTGCGACCAGGGCGTTCTGCCAAATTCGCTCGTCCAAACGACCAGGGTTTGGTCGAGCATCCCGCGTTGCTTTAAATCTCGGATCAAGCCAGCGATCGGTTGGTCAGTGGCTCGGCAAAGCGGCGCGTGGGCTTTCATGTCCCCGTGAGCATCCCAAGCGCCGTTGCCGCCGCCTGCGTGGCAAATCTGAATGAAGCGGACGCCCTTCTCCACGAGCCGGCGGGCGAGGAGCAGTTGTTTGCCGAATTCCTCTGTCTCCTTTTGGTCGATGCCGTAGAGGGATTTGACATGGTCGGGTTCCTGCGAGAAATCGACGGCTTCAGGCGCTGACAACTGCATGCGCGCGGCAAGTTCGTAAGCCTTGGCGCGGGCCTGAATGTCGGAGTTGATGGCGTAACGGTCGCGAAATTCCTGGTTCAGCGTCTGAAGTAATTGCATCTGCCTTTCGCGTTCGGCACTCGAGCCGCCCTTGGGAGGATACAGATTGGGAATGGGCGTTTCGCCCGCCTGAAAAGGAGTGGCCGCCACAGACGCGCCGAGATAACCACCCGTCAGTTGCACCGGCGACGAAGGACGCCCAAGGTTAACGAACGTGGGCAAGTTCCGATTCGCGCTGCCCAAAGCATACGAAACCCAACTGCCAAACGCGGGATGATCGAACTGCCGGCCACGATGGCCGGTGGAGGTTTCGATCACAGCCGGAAAATGATTGCTCTCATGACACCACATCGACCGCACGACGGCTATTTCGTCGATCACACTCCCGACATGCGGAAACCAATCTGAAACGGGAATGCCCGATTTGCCGTAGCGCGTGAATGTTCGCAGGCACGGGATGACCGGGCGTTTCATCGGCGCGAGATTGTCGCCGAAGCCGATCGCATCCATGAAAGTCCCCGCCCACTTATTATCTTTCGGGTCGAAGGTATCGATGTGGCTCACCCCGCCGCACATGAAGAGGAAAATAATCGATTTAGCTCTCGGCTCGAAATGAGGGCCGGCAATCGCGTTTTGAACCTCGCCCGCTTCGGCGAACATTCCCCCCAGCGCCAACCCCATGAAACCGCCCCCGGCTTGATAGATGAACTGGCGGCGTGAAACGCGCCCGCACGGATACAGCTTTGCGTTACCGGACATAAATGAATTCGTCGAGATTGAACAGCAGCCAGGAAAGTTGCTTCAGCCGGCCGGTGTCGCCCTCGAGATAGGCAAGCGACCACTCCTTCTCGGCCTGCGAAGGAGCACGCGCCACGGTCAGGCCATAGGCCAATTCGACCGCCGCTTCCAGGTCTCCCAGCGATTCTTTTTGCAACCGTGCGGACAGGTCTCGGGAAGCGTTTTCGATGTCGGTGCTGTTCATTAAGAACAGGGCTTGTGGCGCCGTCACCGTTTGCGTCCGCATCGGGCACGGGGCGCGGCCATCATCGACATCGAACGCTTGCAAAAAGCTCGGCACGACATCGCGACTCGATGAGAAGCCTCGAATCATATACGCGCCCCGCCGCTTCGCGTTCGTTGGTTCCATTGGAATTAGTTGGCCTTGGCCACGACGCCGGTTGTCACGTCCGTCGCCTGCGTCAAAAGAAGGTCCGCCAACTTTCAAATCGAGGGTGCCCGCGGCGGCATGCAGGGAATCCCAGATCGGCTCGGCTTCCAAACGCAGCAAACGAAAATGCCAAAGATAGGTGTTATGCGGATCAAGCTGCAAATTCGAAGTGCATTCCTCTCCCACCTCGGAAGCCATGCGGTAAGCCTGCGAAGTGACCATTAACCGATGCATCCGTTTCATGCTGAATTTTTCGCGCACAAATTCCGATGCGAGCCAATCGAGCAGCGCTGGATGCGAGGGCTTCCCACCGAGAAACCCAAAATCGCTGGAGGTCCTCAGCAAGCCTTCGCCAAAATGCCATTGCCAAAGCCGATTGACGGCTACGCGCGCGAAGAGCGGATTCTCCGGAGCGGTCAACCAATCCGCAAACCCTTCGAGGCGCCCGTCCCGAAAATCAGATTCACGCGTTGAAAACGGCCAGCCCGGTTGCACTTCGCGATTTCTCTCCGGACGAGCTGGGTCGCCGCTGGTCAGGATGTAAGACTTTTCTTGCTCGCGCAGGAGATCCACCTCAACGGTGTAGAAGACAGGAATGTTTTGCCCGCGCCGTCCAGGCTCGGCGTCCCCGAGTGCGCTGAGTTGTCTTTGCAAATCCTGATATTTCTTCCGAACCTCTTCCGGCATCACTTCGTTGAGTTTGCCGCCGTCGATGCGAAGGATGGGGAAGTAGTCATCAGCGATCTTCTGTTCCGCAATGCTGCGATCCCTTTCGGATTTGCGAATGACGGCTTGGACATCGGCGGGCAACATCGAAATGCGCTCTTCGGTCAACCGGTCTTTGTATGGTTTGATCAGTTCATTGAGGGCTCGCTCGACAGGCTGGCGTTTCTTTTCGGATTCGGTTATGGCCTTGCTGTTGGCCATCAAATCCGCAGCGCTGGCGAGCGTGATCTTGCGCAGAACGAGAGGATCGAACAGCGCTTTCATCGCGTAAAAGTCCCGCTGCGTGATGGGATCGTACCGATGATCGTGACATTTGGCGCAGCCAACGGTCATGCCCATGAAAGCGCTCGAGACAGTTTCGACAGCCGAGATCGCCAAGTCCTGCGGACTCTCTCCCGCGCCGCGCGCCAGAAATCCTAGCGCGAAGAGGTCGCCCGGACGAGGCTCTCGGCGTGAACGATAACCAGTCGCCGACATTTGCGTCCGTTCGTTAGCGCGGCGGCCGGTCAGTTGAATCTGGACGAAATGGTCGTAAGGCAAATCCTCGTGCAAAGCGTTGATGACCCAGTCGCGCCACAAATGAATTCCGGGCGCGGCAGTCATGCGTTCATCGGCATCCGCGTAACGCAGCACATCCAGCCAACGCCGGGCATAACGGACTGCGTGCTGTTCGTTTTCCAGGAGGCGATCGACCACTTTCTCGTAAGCATCGGCCGAATGGTCGGCCAAGAACGCCTCTTGTTCGGCAGGTGACGGCGGAATGCCAATAAGATCCAGATAAACGCGACGCAACAACGCGGCCTTGTCCGCCGGACCAACTGGCTTGAGGTTTCTGGCCCGCTGTTTCGCCGCGATGAACAGATCGATCGGATTAGAGATTCCAGGGACGCTGGCAGGCAACGGCGGACGTGCGATGGGCTTTAGAGACCACCAAGTTTCAGCCGAAGCCTGATTGGTCGAACCTTCCACGGCGCTCAGTCCTGCCGACGCGAACGCTATGATGCAGCCGATCCGAACTAAGACTTTCCTCGACCGGATGGCATTGATCCAAAGCAGCATGATCACGTGTTCCTTTTACCATTCCACCAGTGCTGTTCCAAGCAATACCAGCATTAGCCGTGTTAGTTTCCTCATGAAGGGGGACCATCCTATGCTCTGATGCGACGGTCCATGGAGGGTCGGCGAGCGGCGGGGGGATCCGCCCGACACTAAGAGGTTCAACCAATTCGAAGCCGATACGATTGCCACAATGGGAGCGCTTGCATGCCAAAAGCCCCATAACTACATTTCCAACCATGACCACCATCGATGAAGTCGAAAAACTCGCGCTAGGCTTGCCCGAGAGCCAAAGAGCAATCCTCGCGGCCCACCTGCTTGAATCACTTTCGCCCGTCCTTGGAGATGCGGACGAGGGGATCGCCGAGGCTCTGCGGCGAGATACAGAACTTGCCGCGAATCCATCATCGGGAATGACCATCGAGGAGCTTGACCAGCAAATTGAAGGTCGCCGACGCTGATGCGGATTATCCTTCATTCCAAGGTTTACTCAGACATCGACAGAATCATGGAGCGTTATGAGCAAGTGGCCGGTCCGCAACTTGCATCCGAATCTTATGCGGAGCTGCGGCGTTTTATGGCCGACGCTGCCGAGCGACCGGAATCCTTCTCCATCCGAGAGCGTGATATCAGACGCGTGAATCTGGAGCGGTTTCCTTATCATTTTCTTTTTCGCATCGTCGGCGATGTGGTTCGAATTCTTGCCCTGCGTCATCACCGCAGGCGCCCATCACTGGGGACAGGTCGTCGATGAAAAGAACGAACAAGCGAGGTGAACGCTTGGAGGGCCTGTTTATTTCCCGAGCCCACCCTGCGGAAATCGCGAACGTCCCGCTGGCTGGCAATTGTCATTCTGTCCTGGCAACCATACCACTCGACAAGAGTCCGATAAGAGTGTTCGGCGTCGGCAGAATCAGTCTTTGCGTTCATCATCGCGCGCTGGTAGTTTACCAGTCATCGGTTTCCGAAAAATGCCGGCTTTAAATAGTGCCGCGTTAGCAATGTCCAATCACTGGTTCCGCTTTTGCGCGGCATGAATTCGGCAACCATTAAACTTTTTCTTCCGCGAGGTGACGCCAAGAGTTTGCGAACAGCCGAAATCTCGAATTGGACAGGCAAGGCGATAGCAGCGCCGCGCACAGAACTCGACGAGTTACTTCAACGCGAGGAACTAGTTGAGGGCGGCAGTGCAAATGGACTTATTGAGTGGAGAACTAAGGATGGAAGGGTCCTCAAAGAACTCGACGAACAGGCGTAACCTACGACACGGCTAACGCTGGAATCGTGTTCATCTTGCGTGCATTTCCAAACCACCTCGACCATACTCGGCCCATGAAAACATTCCTCTTGACAATAGGGTTGACCGCGTTCTGCGCGGCCAGGGTCCTGGCGGCGGACAACGACGGGTTCGTGACGTTGTTCAACGGACGTGATCTCAGCGGCTGGGTAAACGCGAATTGCGCCCCGGAAACCTGGAGCGCGCGCGAAGGATTGATTCACTGCACGGGCCGTCCAACCGGCGCGTTGCGGACAGCGCGGCAATACGAAAACTTCATCCTTGAGCTGGAATGGCGGCATTTGAGCAAAGGTGGAAATTCCGGCGTGTTCCTCTGGGGCACGCCCATCGCCGCGCCCGGCGTGCCGTTCTTGCGCGGGATCGAGGTGCAGGTGCTCGATCACGGTTACGCCGAGCAGTACGAGAAGCAAAACGGCAGGAAGTCCGATTGGTTCACGACGCACGGTGATGTCTTTCCGATCCACGGCGCGACGATGAAACCGTTTGGCCGGCATCGCGGCGAGCGCAGTTTCCCCTCGGAAGAACGCAGCAAGGGAACACCCGAATGGAACCACTACCGCATCGTTTGCACGAACGGCGTCCTCCGCCTGAGCGTGAATGGCAAGGAAGTTTCGGGCGGCGAGGATTGCAATTATCGCAAGGGTTATCTCGCGCTCGAGTCCGAAGGAGCGCCCGTCGAGTTCCGCAACATCCGCCTTAAGGAACTGCCCTCCAGTCACCCGGCGCCCAATTTGATCGCGCCCGAGGACACCGGCCTGCGCACGATTTTCACCGGGCTGGATCTCCGTGGGTGGAAGACCAACGCGATAACGGCGCAGCGCTGGGGCGTGCGCGGCGAACGCCTGAGCCTGCGCGCCGGCGAAGCAAATCCCGATGCCACGCTTTGGTCGGAGAAAGATTACGGCGACGCCGAGTTCGTCTTCGATTGCCGCCCCGCGAAACCCGCCGAAGGCCAGCCCATGACGCCACCGAACGTTGTCGTGCGCGGTGTGGAAGTGAAGCTCCCCGATGCGTCCGCCGGCAACTACCAGCGTTACAGCGTTGCGGCGAAAGGAAACGAGATCGTCGTGAAACGTGGCGACAAGGAGTCGCAACGTTTGACGCTCCCCGCCGACGTAAAGGCACGTGGGCCGTTGGGCTTTCGCGACCACGGCGCCGCAATGGAGTTGATGAACCTCTACGCGCGGGAATTATGAACTACCCCTTGCTTCGGTGGTTCGCCCACGCTGCATTGCTATTCGCCTTTTGTGACTTCCCGGCTTTCGCCGCCGATGTTGCTCCGACCGATGACGCCATCAAAGCTGCCGTGGTGAAGTCGCTGCCGCTTTTGGAAAACGGCGCGCGCGGTTCGATGGAGAAACGAAAGCAGTGCTTCACTTGCCATAACCAGGCGCTGCCCATCATGGCTCTGACCACAGCTCGCTCGCGCGGAATCACGATTGACGTGGATAATCTGCAGCGCCAAACGCAGTTCACAGTCGGCTCTCTCACGAAGAACCGAACGAACTACCTAGCTGGCAAAGGCCAAGGCGGACAGGCGCTCACAGCAGGTTACGCTCTCTGGACGCTGGAAATGGGCGGTTGGAAATCCGATCAGACGACCGACGCAGTAGCGGAATACCTCCTTAAGTTTCAGAGCGACCGCGATCATTGGAAGCCACAAACAGTTCGTCCGCCCAGTGAGGAAAGTCCATTCACCTCCAGCTACGTCGCGTTGCGCGGCTTGAAAGTATTTGGGGAGTCTGAGCAGCGCGAACGCATCGTCCAGCGGACCGCTCAGGTTCGGGAATGGTTGCTGAAAACTCCGGCACGAGAAACCGAAGATCGCGTCTTCCGCCTTCGAGCCCTGCAGATCGCCGATGCTCCTGAAGATGAAATTCGCAGCGCAGCGCAGGAACTTCTCCGAACGCAGCGCGCCGATGGCGGCTGGGCGCAACTGACCAATATGGAAAGCGATGCTTACGCCACCGGCGCCGCCCTCGTCGCGCTCAATCAAGCCGGGGGAGTTGCGACGACTGACCCCGCTTATCGCAACGGGCTCCGTTTTCTCCTCGCCAAACAGTTGGACAACGGCTCGTGGCACGTACGAACCCGGAGCACGCCGATCCAGGAGTACTACGAGTCCGGCTACCCCCACGGCGAAGACCAGTTCATCTCAATCACCGCCGCCGGTTGGGCGACGACAGCGCTTGCACTCGCACTGTCAGCCAACCCGTAATTATAGCCCGCGCAGGCGCAGCGCATTGCCGCAAGAAGCGCAAACAAAGCAGCGCGTCCCTTTCATCGTTCATTCGTCAGGCATCAACAGTGGAATGACTTTGTTGCCGTGACGCCGATAAATGCGGAAGTCTGCGTCGAGGGTGAAGATAACGCCACCAGTTGGGTGAATTTCAGCCGCCACTACCGCTCGCTTGCCGACCACTGGGAAGTTTACGACGATTCGCAACGAACACCGCGTTTGCTAGAGACAGGACCATGAAACACCTCAAGCCTTTGACGCGCCCGAAACAGCGGCTTACGCCGGCTGGCCGCGCCTTGCGTCGCGCCGCCCGCGTGGCCCGCAAAACAGCCCGCCTCCACGGCACGCCGGTTTATTTCTGGCGCGACGGCAAAGTCGTGGCCGAGAAACCGTGACTGACATTAATATCCGGCGCATGAACGCCTTGCTCGGTCAGGAGACTACCGCTGCGGTTGATTGCATACCACATCGCCGTGTTCACGCACTGCACTTTTGCCCAGGCGAGGGTGGCTAAATTAGCGCTGATCCATGAGGCCAGCGCGATTGCTGTGTCGCGCCAACTCGACGAACAGTTTCAACGCAAAAAGCAGGGCACGAGAATTTCAGCCACAGATGAACGAGGAACACGGTTTCTCGATGCAAAGACGCGCTCCTTCAAAATGGTTTTGTAAATCAAACCGAGAACTTGCGTGGCGAGCAGCGTCTTGCCGCAGCCGGCGGGAACTTTGATGCAGAACGTGGGCAGGTCTTTGTGCAGACCGTTGAGGCGCGGTTTGTATCCGCCCAGTGCGCCGATCTCATCCCACGCCGTTTGCGCCGGATAACGCTCATCCTTGAACTTCGCCAACGCCTGCAAGTAGGCGTCAACTTCCTTCACGACCCGCTCTTGATAACGTTTCAGGTCCAGTGGAGTTCAATCAATCGTTTTGCGGTTCCAAAAGCGCCAGAGGACTGGCGCAGTCCAAAACCTCGCGGACTTCTGTAGGGCATTGGAAACATCGAACGCTCATTCCCGACCTCACTCACCGCAGATTGAACGGCACGATCATCGTGCGCACCGTATTTCCGTGTGCGGTTTCCACTCGCGTAGTGTGCTGCGATGCAACCAGATTTTCTCGGCGTAAACCACCAACCGATTGTTCGCATCTTTCGCCGCCGTTGTTTTCAGAAACTCAGCATCAATCGCCCAATCCGTCTTTTGGTGCGGCGAGTAAAGCAGGTAGCAGCTCGTGCCGCTGTGCTCACCGATGCGCCCGCTCTTCTTGTCCATGTCCACGCGATTCCACTGCCGGCTCGCAATCTGCGCAAGGCGATCATGTATTCCACGATCGGTGTGAAAGGCACCGTGCTCGAGAAATTTCGCGCCATGAAAGAGGCCGGGCTCGAAGGCGTGGAACCGATGGGCGCCATGAATCGCGAGGAGGTGCTCGCGGCGTTCAAGGAAACCGGGCTGAGAGCCGCCAGCGTTTGCGACCACATCCACTGGGTAAAGACGTTGTCCGCTCCAGACGAAGGGGCCCGCAAGCTGGGATTGGATGGACTTATACTCAGCTTGCAGGACGCCCACGCTTATGGCGCGGATAGCGTGCTGCTTGTGCCAGGCGTTGTCCGGGGTGGCGCGATTGGCCGCGGCGACTCCACCTGCGAAGAATGCTGGGAGCGCTCCATCGTGGAAATCAAAAAGGCGATTCCCGTGGCCAAGGATCTTGGCGTCAAAATCTCCATCGAGAATGTTGGGAACAATTTCATCACGAAACCGGAGCAGGCGGTGGCTTACCTCGACGCGATCAACAGCGCGTCGGTAGGCTGGCATTTCGACATTGGCAACGTGGGCCGCAATTACGGTCCGGCCGAGCGCTGGATTCAGGTGCTCGGCAAACGCATCGTAAGAATCCACGTCAAGGATTTCGCCGCCACGCCGCCCACGACAGGCGCGAGAGGCGACCGGCCGAAATTAATGGACGGCGGAACCAACTGGCCCGCGGTAATGAAGGCACTGGACAACGCCGGCTACCAGGGCTGGGGAATTTCCGAGCAACCCAGCAACCAAGCGGCTGACGTCGAAACCGCCCGCGACCTGGCGCAGCGCATGAACAAGATTTTTGCTTTGTGACCCAATCCGGGACGCCTTCTGCCTCGGATTGCCTCCGTATGGATGTCATGGATGTCATCCGAGACGGTCACCTGTCATTTTTTCGCAAGCTGTGGCGTTCGCTCGTGCGAGTTACAAAGCAAAGATGCTCCGGCGAAATCACGGCTCGGTGGGAGCCTCGCCGCGAGCCAAGCCCTACCGTTTGGTTCCGGGTTGGTCACGCTCAACGCTTTCCGCGCTCAGGTTCGGGCGGCGGCGTCAGGCCGTCGGTGGGTTGGTTCCACAATCGGTAGGGGTCATGCAGGCGACGCATCTCCGCGAGGAGAAGAGTCTCCATTTCCGCGAGCTTGGCTGCAAATTTGGGATCATTCGCCAGATTGGTCTGATAGGCCGCGGGTGTGATGCCGGTGAGGGCGGTCACGGTTGGATCATGGTGTTGCAGGAGGAACTCGTCCGGATTCTCGGCCAGATTGAAGAGTTGTGTCTCGTGGACCGCACCGTTGTCGCCGTCGTATTTGATGAGCTTCCAATCGCCCTTCTTCACGCAACGCATGCCGGGTTTCGTGCCGCCGGAATGAACGCCGTAGAGAATCTCGCGAACTGCGCGTTGACGTCCTTCGAGCACGGGTTTGAAGCTGAGCCCCTCGTTCGTTTCCGGCGCGGCAATGCCCGCGATGTCGCAAAGCGTCGCGAGGACATCGAGCAAGTAAATGTTTCCATCCACGCGCGAACCCGGCTTGATGCCAGGCCCCTTGACGATGAACGGCACGCGCCACGTGTGTTGGTACAGGTTCTGTTTTCCCTGCAAACCATGACGGCCGATGGCGATGCCGTGGTCGGATGTGTAGAAGATCCATGTGTTGTCGAGTTCGCCCATCGCTTCGAGCTTTTGCAAAACCCGACCGATCTGGATGTCGATGCTCTCGCTGCAGGCAAAGTAGCGGCCAATCTCATTGCGGATGGTGCGTTCGTCGCGGTTTTTCCACACGCCGCTGACCTGCGTTTCGTCGCGCTGATCGGGAGGAAGGGTCGTCTTGAAGGGATGTGCCGGGAGATAATTCGCCGGCAATCTCGGCTGTTTCGAGTTACCAGGTGGAAGGCTGTTTGTATCCGTGTGATTGACGGCGCCGTACTTCGCCAAGAGTTCGTCCGTCCCGTTGCGTGGATCGTGCGGGTGCGAAAAGCCGAAGTAGATCAGGAACGGAGTGCGATCCTTGGCCGCAGCGCGTTCATCAAGGTAATCCAAGACTTGTTGCCCATGCCAGGCGCTGCCAGTCGGGTCGGTGCCGCTGCGCCCTTTGGATTCCTTGTTCACCGTGAACAGTTTCTTCGCAGCCTCATAACTGTTCCCAGGCTTGCCAGTGCGCAGCGTGGCGCAGCCGGCGCGATTGAACACAGCGGCAATCGTGTTCTGCTCGAGATTCGGTGGGCAATGCTTCGACGCCTCCGGCGCGATCGACAGATGCCACAGCGTGCGACCACTCTTGATCATATGGCGCGACGGCGTGCAAACGGCGCTGATGAACGCGCCCATGTGATAAGCGCCATCAAACGTCATGCCTTCGGCTGCGAGGCGGTCGATATTGGGTGTGTGCAATGTCGATTTCGGATTGTAGATCTTAAGGTCAAATGGCGATTGGTCATCGGCGATGATGAACAGGATGTTGGGCCTTGTGTTTTTCGCGGGCGCCGCTACGGCAGCGGACATCGTCAGCGCAGCGAACAGCAGTGCGACGAGCGTGACGGAAGCTTTCAAAGGCGAGGCAAGGATGGTTGCTGGGATTCTCATGCGGGGTTCAATTCAACTCTCACGATGGCTCCAAGTCCAGCCATGGATTGCTCGTCCAGTTTACTTCCAAAACGAAGCCGCCCTGCCCTGTGACTACTGCGAAATCGCTTAACGACGCTTGCATCGAAGCACAGAAGATTGCACCAGAAGGCAAAGGAAACAAAGATGAACCGCCTTATTCCTTCTTCGTTACCTTCGTTTCCTTTTGTCAAGTCCCAAGCACGCGTGCGAAGCACTGTCCCTATGGGGGTTGTTTTGATTTAGCTTAGCCAAAAGACAGCCGGATTCGCGGATAGCGGCCGTCTCTCTGTCTTTTCATCTCTTCGCCCCTCCCAAGCCCAGGGGGCGAGACGCCCATGCACTCGCAGGCGAGGACGCCCGCGCTACTACTCGCCGTGTATCACCGGACGTTGCCGAGGAATTTGCGCTTTGAAATCGCCAAGCCACGGCCAAAGCGTGCGCTGGTTCAGGTCCACTTCGGCGACGCAGACGGTTCCCCATTCTCGCGCGCAACTTCAGGAAAGAATCCGTCGTAACAGATCATCATGCCGATCTTGCCCAGGCGTGTCTCGAAGACCGGATAATCGGTCCCCGGCGACATCCCTTTGTCGTATTCGCCGTCTGGCAAGCAGACTTTGCGATATTTGCCGATGAGCTTACCGTCTGGTGCAATGAGCACGGCGATGTTGAAGAGTTGATGCCGGTCACGTTCGATGAGGCCGGCCACAATATGCAGCTGATTTTTCTTCGCCAGTTCACCGAAGTAATCCGTCGAAGGACCAGGAATCGGCTCGGCGCAATCCGCGGAGTTCGAGCCGGCGCCGGCGCAGGTCAATGTTTCGCCTAGCACAACCAAGCCGGCTTTGCGGTGGGCGGCTTCCTCAACGAGGGGCGCGAATTGTCGGCAAGCGTCCATGAGCGTTTTTGCGCCGCGCGGACGATAATGCACGGCGGCGAGGCGAACTTTGCGTGGCGTCGGCGATTCGGTGTGTTGGAAGACAATGTCGCTCCACTGGACTCGGCCGTTCGGGGCCCACAACAGATGTAATTCAACCCGCGCCTGGGTTGCGCCCGGAGGCGCCCGGTAAACGCCGGAGACTTCAATCCAGCCATTGTGGTTCACGCTCTTCGCGGCTATCTCCCCTGGATATTCCGGTTCGGCCGCTGCCACTACATTCTTTGCAAAGTTCGTCAGCACACCCTCATGGCGTGATACTGAGTTTCCTGCGGCATCGCTCCAGACGATCCGCGCCAGGACACTGCGCCGCGGCACGGCAACGTTCTCCGTGCGTCGCCATGCTGAAAAGCGTTAATGCTGTCCATCGGCCACCGGAAAAGTCTTTTGCCACCAGCCATGCAGACCTTCGCGTCCGTCCGCGTGGATAGCGAAGACACCGTGTCCGGACTTGCCGCCGATTTCCGTTCGTTGAAATTGGGGGCGAATCTCCTCACGCGGCGCGACCGCTGTCCAGTCGTTGGGAAAGGCGGCATGAGTTTGAAACGTTGCCCAAACGACGCAGGCGAGCGCGATGATGATAATCATGTGTCAAAAATCCCTAGAAGCCCAATTTGAAGCAAGATGGATAAGGCCGGGCCGCGGCTCGTCTTTTCAGAGTTCAGCGCTGATCGGTCTTCGAACTGCACCACAGGAACGAACTCTCCGCGCGTTCCAGCAGCGCACTGTCCGGATAAGAATGTCCCGCTTAAAAGGCGCTCGCATCTTCACTCGCTACGTGGCCTCTTAAGGCTCGGTGGCAGCGACTCATCCGTGAGGCACTTCAGAAATGCGATCAGCGCTTTCTTATCGGAATCGCTTAAGGGCACGCCACCGTCCGGATGCTTGGCGAGGTTCGGATCCAACGTGGGCGACCGTTTCACCCCAGAAGCGTAGTGCTCGATGACGTCGTCCAAAGTCTTGAATCGGCCATCGTGCATGTAAGGTCCAGTTGCTGCGACGTTGCGCAGCGATGGCACGGCGAACCTCCCTTTGTCGCCTTCCTTCTTCGTAATCAGAAACCGTCCTAAGTCTCGGAATCCGGAATCGAGGCCATTATTCCCGAAGCTTTGGCTTTGAAACAATGGTCCGCCATGGCAATGAAAACAATCGGCGCCAAATTGACCTCGACGCGGATCGTACTCGGTGTGGAACAACTCAAAGCCGCGCTGTTCTTGTTCGGTAAATTCAGCCCGCCCATCTAGAACGCGATCGAATTTCGAGTCGTACGAAACCAGAGTCAGAAGAAACTGTTCCAGGGCCCGGGCGACGCGGTCTGCAGAAATCTCTGGCGTGCCGAAAGCCTGCCGAAAGAAAACCGCGTAATCCGAGTTGCTCTTTGGAGCAGCGGATGCAAGGAGGCTCTTATCGACTTCGAAGCCCGTGCGTCGCGAGTCGATTGGGAAGGCGTGAACCTCCTCACGTCCCCTGCTCCGCGCTCGGCCAAGCTTGGCGACAACATTCGTCATTGTCTCGTGCATCTCGATGGGATTCTCAATCGGCTGCAGAACTTGCTCACGGAGCGTTTTCGTGCGGCCATCCCAGAAGTAAGATGACTTCCAAGCAAGATTAAGCAGTGGCATGGCGTTGCGTGCACCAGGCTTTCCTTCGACGCCAACGCTGACAGCTTTTCCGGCATCGACAAACGCAGCATCTGCTTGATGGCACGAGGCACACGCCTGCGAGTTATTTGCGGACAAGAGCGGGTCAAAAAACAATCGACGGCCGAGCGCAACGCCTTCCTCCGTCAGAGGATTATCGGTGGGCAAATCGGGACGCGGAAAGAAACGCGAAATCGTCAACTTATAAGGCGTTGCGTTGGGCGCCATCTCGATCATTTTTGAACTGACAACGTTTTCAACCGGACCGGATGAATGAGTCCGGGCCACCGAAAATGCGCCTTCGATGTTAATGCGAAGCTGGCTGGCCAACGCATCCTCTCCCCGCGAATGCGTGGAGAGGGCAGCTTCACTCAATACGATCCGATTGGGCTGGTCGAAGATGCGATCCACGTTCAAGACCAAATCCAATCTGCGATCGTTAGGCGCTTCCAGATCCACGTCTAATTCAACAGTCATGAGCTGGCGATCCGTCGCCAGGTGAAAGGAATAGCCTCTGCCATCGCTCTCCTTATCACCCAACATCCGTCCACTCCAGCGGCCTTCAATCGCCAGGAAGACGTATCCACCCATCCAACCCCAATGCAATCCGTTCAGGTTTGGATTGAGCGGATGATCGGCGGGATAATTGGCTGGGTCTTGGTGATTGATCTCCGGCAACAACCCAACGCGAAAGCGCAACCGATCATAACGTCCCAGCGGGAGATCAGGCACTTGAAAACTTGTTCGGCCTTCCCGCGCGCTGATATACGCTTGCCAATTCGTAGCCGTCAGCCAAGTCCCATCTGCACGACGCAACGCGATTGTCGAGATGAGAAAATCCAGACGAGTGACTGACACAAACTGACCTGATGACGTTTGATAATGGACCCGGTCAAAGACAAGGGGCTCGTTCTGAAATCGCGGAACGATCTCGATTAGCAAAGATTGTTCGCGACCCTCTGTCTGAAAGGGCGGACGGAAAAGCAGAAGAAGGAGCGCGCAAGACCAAAGCGACGGGCTCAATCCGTGACGCCTTTTCCAAATCTCGATCATGCCACTTACTCCGTTCTTTGGCCTCCGAACGGTCCTCTCTGAATCCTTCTTTGCATTCATCGCTCGACGAGTTTCCTTTACCTGCATTCATTCGCACCGGCCGACAGCTTCGGTGCGTGAGGCATTGGACTTAGGATTAGCGAGTGGTTGTAGAACTATCAGAAGAGGCTGAGGCGTTTTGCGCTACGTTAGCGTTCGCGGGCGCGCCATCGTAATTAGCGAGAGCCGTCCGATTGACATGAAAAAACCGAATCTCTGACTGGTTGCGTGCGATGGACGCCTGCGCTGATGCTCCCGAGGCGGTGATCGGTCCGGCGATCTGTGTCCAATTGGCGAGATCGCTGGAAGCTCGCACGACATAGGCGCCTCCTTCCACAGCACTCCAAGTAATCGTGACATCGCTTGAATAACTGGCCGCTGCCGGAGTGGCCATTCGTAATGTCGAATTAGCGCCGCCGACGAAGTTTGTCGTGACCGTTTCCGAAATGTTTTGGACGGCACTGCCAGTCGGAGTGCCGCAGAAGCTTCGGCCAATGTTATACGGAAAGACAGGTGTGCCATTGGCGTTGATGCTTACAAAATAGGCGTAACTTCCATTCGGAAACTCCGGCGTCACCGTGAAACGGCCGTTGTATTCGTCCAAGTCGAAGTCCACACCTTGGACCTTGCCGAGATCACCAAGGTAATCATTGTCCTGCAAGTAACGGCCGAGTGAATATTGCGTAGAAACGGCTGGGCCATACTGGCTGGCCGTTAGAGCCGTGGAACGGTTCTGCGCGCGTGCGGCCCATGCGGGCAGCGTCGTGCGCCCATTAGCAGCCAGATTCAGAGTTCCATTGGCGCCGTTTCGCAGGACAAATCCCGAAATCATCCGACGCACACCGCTCGCTGGATTCTTGGGATCGGAGTATCCGTAGGGCCCGTAAATGGGAAAGCCATCCCGGACCCAGCCAAGAATCGGCGAGTGGTGCAGGTTCGACGGATTCTCGCGGTACACCTTGGTCGCAACATCATAATCGACGTGGTCACCCAACAAATGCCGCAGCGCGATTGGATTCGCATGGTAATGATAGGTGCCCGACTGTTCCTGGTGCGCGTTCGCTGGATCAAACGTGATTCCTTCATTCACGTAGGCGTCGCGATTCCAAATCCCGCCGCCACCCATCCCGCCAGATTCACTCGATCCATTCCAAGAAAAGCCATCTTGGCCGTCAAACATGGCCACGCCATCAACGAAATAGCCAATAACTCCAAGACCCGTGAGCGTCTTGGTGGTTGCCACTACCGGTCGGCGCGGAATCCGATAAAGCGCCTTCTTGTTTCTAGGCAGGTTGGGAAAGAGCTGCGTTTTCGCCGCGTTGAGATACCACGGTCCCATCACATGGCTGCCCAAGCCCGAAGTTCGGATGTAAATCCAGTCCGCCGAGGAATAGATTTCCTGCACGCCGCTATAGGCGGGCAAACTTTGGTTAACAGCCCCGCGGCTCCACGTTGTCTTCGCGTTGCCAGAGCTTAAGTCAGATGTCGTCGCGTAGAGGCGGGCATACTTGCCGGAATGCTGAGTAAACCACGAATCCAGGAGCGGGTCTTTGGCTGGTGTGCTCACGCTGATAGCAGCAAGCGCTGCCAGCGCCAGAATCGTGGGTGACAATTGGTAATCGGTTTGGTTTTTCATGAGGCCACTTTACGCGAACAGACATTAAGGCAGCGTTAAGCAGTGATGCAGCATTCATGGAATTAGTCGGTTATAGCGTGTCTCAAAACAGATTGCCGATAGATAGGCAAGTGCTGCTGCGCTCCGGGCAATCCAGCAGGCTTGCCTTGCCTATCCAGAAGGTTGGTCCGAGCTGGCGACAAATTCTCCACGGCAGCTTTAGCTAAGAAGACTTCGCCCACCGCGGCTGCTCAGCGGGCGTTGGTGGGTTTTCCTTGAGAGCTTCAATTCTCGGCGCGGCATGTTCGGCTTCCGCTTTGATCCTCGGGGCTTCCTGTTCGAGTTTGCGATGACTTCGATGAACCAAGCTTTCGTACGCGCATTAATACAGTTGTCGCGGAGCAGAAGGACAATTCCCTCGGCGAACTTCAGATCGGCAAAACATTGCTGAGTCTCGGACGAAATGCCGGGCGAACGGGTTTGTTTGTTCCAACCGAACTAACGATGTTAGGGAAAACGTTGCTTCAGTTGGACGAGATCGGCCGTTTATCGTGAGGCGTTCCGTTTTGGAAATGCGTCCACTCCACGTGCCCGCCCGACCGCAGGTGATACACTTGGTCATCAAGAATGAGGGCTGGGTCTGCGGCTAGACAGTCTGTGCATCTCTCGAACATCGAGAAACTGAGAAAGAGAACGCAACGCAAATATTTCATTCGCGAAACTATAGCACGCTGCCAGAATCGGGCACCGAAAGTTCGGTTTCGACGGTAGCGACGGGCATCCTGCCTGCCGTAAAGCTGGGCATCCTGCCCAGCGGATGACGCGTCGGATCAAAGAACACAAACACCGAGTTTCAAGCATCCCTTCGGGCGGCAGGATGCCCGCCGCTACGATTGGCCCATAATATAATCGCAGAATGTGGATCGTGGGACCTCATCCCCGGAATAGACTTGCGGGAAGCGCTCTTCTTTTGGCGACTGCGGCCACTACAGCGGCACAAGTGAACTCTTAGCAGGAAGGAACCCTTATGATTCGCATTTTCTTCGGCGTGCTGATTGCGGCTCTGGGCACTCTCGCAGGCTTTACAATCGGTGGTGGACGTCTTTCGCCTTTGTTTCACCCGGCCGAAGTTGTAGTGATCGGCGCAATCCTGATCGGCGGATTGATAACGGCCTTCGGTTTGGTGCGGCCTTTCGGGATGCTGTTCGATGCTTTGGTGGGAAGGCGCCACTCCTTAGACCGAATCCAAGTCAATATTAAAATCTGCGAAAGCGGGTCTTGCTTGGGGATTTTGGGAGGCGTGGCCGCAACGCTTTTGGGCGCCTTTATCACATTGGATGGATGGGATGGGGACGCCAGGTTTCTCGCACTGAAGTTTGGAGCCGCGATAAGCGGCACGGTCATCGGCCTGATCATCGCGGCGACCATTTTCCAGCCTTTGAAGTTCTATTTTCACAAGCAGGCCATTGAGACAGCTAGCGCGACTACGAAGGAATCGCCTTACCAGCCACCCGTCCTATCCGGATTGGGGGTTCCTTGACGTAGCAATACTTGTCCCCTACTGTGACGACCATCGCAAACGATGAGTCTCGAAATCACAATTGAGTATTGCGCGGCTTGAAATTACGAGCCGCATGCCGTCAGTTTGGCGGAGAAACTTTTGAAGCTCAAACAACACATTCGTTCGTTGAAGCTGGTTCCTTCGAGCGGCGGTGTCTTTGAGGTCAGCGTGAATGGACAAAAGATTTTTTCGAAAATCCAAACCGGACAGTTTCCTGAACCGGAGGCCATCGTTAAGGCGGTTCGAGCAAGACACTAAATGGAAGCGCAGCAATTCTCGTTTCACAAATGCATCTGGCAAGGACGGATTCCACTCCGTCCCTGATGTTGTTCGGCATTGGGTTGGAGGGGTATGATTTTCGGAGAGTGATGGGTGCCTGGTGGCCATCGCAGTCTTCAAAACCGTTGCAACGCCGTCCCAACTTTTCCCCAGAAACCTCAGAACAACCAATGTTATAAATGGTGTCGTGCATGTCTCTCGTCTTGCCGAGTCGGCAGGTCCCGACACTATTTCTGACACGAAATCTGTCGGCAATTGTTGGCAATTCCCAACGGTGTTGGGGACCGTTTTGCGTCGGGCAACGCCCCTGATCTTCTCGAAGTCCTCAGCGGGAAGCTCGGCCAGCAGTTCAGGGCTCAGTCGTGCGGTTGGCGTTAGTGGAAAGGTTTTCTCTCTAAAATGCCTCAGGACGATTTGGGGGGCATTAGGGTAGCGGCCCCGGCGGAAGCGTTGCAGGGCGATGCCAAAGCGCTGCCGTTCCCATTGCCTCGGCTGACACGCGAGCGCGGGGACTGGAGAAAAAGGAAAGGCGAGCCGCGACATGAAAGCTCGCCCTTTAGCGCACCCGAAATTATTGGTGGTGTTTCAGGATTCTCTCGGTGGCCCGCCGCAAGAGCCTTTGCGCCGCTGCTACGTCGTCATCGGCTTGCGCCAAGATTTCGATATAAACCTCGTCAGCCGTTCCTGAACATTCGCCCGAAATGGATTTGCGCACGTGTTCAAGCAAATACCAGATCTCAATCAGCCTTGCGTAGCAGTCCGGGAAACGCGCCCCGGCTTGGTAAGTTGCGGTTTTCATTTACTGAGCTCCGGAATCGGTCGATGCGCAAAACGCTTCGACATGGCGCAACGCGAAGTCCGTCATCACGTTGACGGTTACTTCCACTTCGGCCGTCTTCTTTCTCGAATATGGATCAACCACGATCTCAATCCCGGCCCAATCGCCAATGATCGCCTGGCTCCAATCTCCAAAGATGACGCGATCACTCGGAATTTGTTTGGAGCTTTCGAATCGATAATCGTTGGCCTTGCCATCCTGCAAAAGGAACACAGCTTGGTTGGTGACTTTGACCGTAGTTTTCCATTTCGCCTTTGTCGTCGGCGTTGAGACGTAGCCGAGCGAACCCTGCAACGCGTTGTCAGAATCTATTTCTTTTTCAAAATCAACCACCTTAGCCCACGTCGGCGCAGCGCCGAACGTGAGCGAGTTAATCCCGCTCGTATTCAGGATACCGGGCGGTTCGCCCTGCACTCCGCTGCCGTTGATGCACGCGCGATCCTTCTCGATCGCAATGATCACCCTCAGGTCCATTCGGACGAACCCCTCGACCTCGATGGAAGCCTGCGTGAGAAGCTGCTTGCTAAACGCCGTGTTCGCGCACAAGCGATGCCGCGAAAGTAAAATCTGGCCAAAGTTTTGCTGAGCGGATGTCACTTCGGCTAATTCACTGAGCCAATAAGCCGTAGCGCCGCCCTTGTGCGTCGGGATCGCGATGTCACCGACCAGACCGCCGAGCGTGCGCGCGCCCATCGCCGTTACGATCGTGCGATTGCGCAACAATTCAATCATGCTGCTGCCGAGTGTTTCGGTGCCGATGACATAACCGCCAGCGCTCGGCGTGGTGGCATTCAGTCCACGCGTCGAGAAGCTGCGACGCGTGACTTCCTGAGGGATGAAAGATTCCTGCGGCTCGCGGCGAATCTTTTTGGCCAACGCATTCGACGCTTCAGCCTCAAGGCCGTCCAGGGGCTTGCCGGAAGATAAGCGAAGAAGCGCCCGGGTGACCGAGTAGTCATCGATCTCGCGGTCGGACATGCCGACATCCGAGTCGATGTGACCGACCTCGCGCGCGTTATACTTCGAGCGCAAAATGAATTGCCTGAATTCGTCTTGCGTCTTCCCCCCATTTATAAACTGGCGAGTGTCTTTGATTCCGATGCCGTAAACTTCAGAATGATGCCTTCTTTCTGTTCCTCCAGTTTTTGGCAAGCAATCCGTTCGCGAGCCAAGACCTTTTCCATGAGCTGCTTGCAGTTTTCCGGGAAATGCTCGACGTGAATCGTGGGCACCAACGGGAC
>Ga0194110_10001859_pt1 | contig 26905 bp, 25 predicted proteins | sample TA2Kig1200mmetaG_FD_146192 | JGI IMG/M metagenome (GOLD analysis project Ga0194110, IMG submission 146192) | Freshwater microbial communities from Lake Tanganyika, Tanzania - TA2015032 Kigoma Deep Cast 1200m | ecosystem: Environmental > Aquatic > Freshwater > Lake | place: Tanzania: Lake...
CATCAAAGCTTCACCTCCTTTACTCGAAGAAGTTTTTTTAGCAATCAGTACAGGCAGGTCTTCTGACTGGCGGATCATCCTACTGGTTGCACCTTCCCGAGAAGCCGTTTAATTTGCTTAAACCGTTTAAGCGGCTTTCCAGTGGTTTCTGCAACGTTCGTCACCGACTACAGCGGCGGTACCGTTCCCTTTTCTCCGAATTTCTGACATAAGGAATTACGTATTAATTATTGTCAGAAATTCGTTGGAGTTGGGATTCCCTTTTCGTCCCAATAAATATATTGGGACACCTGTAATGAGTAATTTATTTTTTCCCTAAGCAATTAATTACATATACACTCCTTTCATAGAGTTGGCTTATTTGTCTTTTTCGGTAAATTTTACAAAATATTCTTACTTCCTATTTTTAACATTATTTCATGAAAAATATCTGGATGATTCAACTCATTCCAATTTTTGTGTATATTGTTATTAAGATCAAAATTGTCTTTTTCACGCGGGAAAACCCACAATCCTTCTTTAGAAGCGAGTAACATCATTTTTGTCTGTAATCTCAGGGCGTATGATTTTGCTTGATAGTATGCGTCAGCAAATTCCCGATGTGTACTTAACTGAAATTTTGATTCTAAAACCATTTTAGCGGACTCCTCGCCTCTTTTCGGATTAGCACCAAATGCATAGTCGGGATAATTTCGTTCTCCTCGCCCCATTTTTATTGGCATCTGTCTAATCCAATCATTCTCACAATAGCCAAGTTTTTTTAAAAAAGGCTCGATAAGATTAATTTCAACAGAACGTTCGTCCTCCAGTTCAACTGATGGCAGATAATCAATAACGTCGATCTTAGGCAATACAGACAAATCCTGCCCTTTTTGCTTCATTATGTCTAGAATTGCTTGATATTCTTCTACTGAAAAAGGCTTTCCACTGGGACCTTGTAAGTGTCCTTTAATTGCTGCTTTTTTTGATAAAAGGGGATGAGTCATCATTTCTTTAAAAGTAACAGGAACCGTCCTAATTGGAGAACAAATCCAGATAGTTCCGTGCCAATGAAAAAATGGATCAATAAAGCCATCAGAACTCGCTCGCCAAATAGATTGAATACAGCTTCGGGGAGAAACTTCGTGCATGAGTAAAATATCGCCTCTACGAGTTGTAATATTACCACCCCATTGATTGGTAGATGTTTGTGTAGCGTTATCTAAAAAATCAAAATCCAATGTTCCTGCCAAAATCAACCATACCTTTGAAGGAGCTGGGAGTTCCTCATCCTGAATATCTTTAATGAAATTCGGTGCAAAATCATATAAAAAGGCACACATCTCATGTGGATTAAGACCATGCATATTACGAAACTCAAACAAAGCTTGATTGATCTTGTTATAATATAAACTTCTTCCTACTTTATCGTTCTTGCTTGGTATAGGAGGAATTGGGATATTGAATTCCTGGCAAATCTCTTGAAAAATATGAAACCGGGTGCGAAATCTATATGGAATAAAATATTCCGGGTGGGCAAAGAACAGTCCAAAAGAGACATACTCAACACAATTATAGAAATCATTCGGGCTTTCTTGCCCACCAAAATCACAAAGTTTGACCAGTTTGCCTTTTCTATTTCTTGCAATAAGTGGTATCCCTTTATTGACAATTGATTCATAGAAATTGGCTGCTTTCTGAAAATTTTTAAACTTATACTTTGAGGCATAATTTTTAACTACTGTAGTAATATGAAAAGGGATTGTTTCAGCCCCAATTTCCTTGACATACTCTTCATGGATTTCAACATTATATTCTTCAAAATCGTCCGTTGCTAATTCTCTTTGAAACCTTCTCGGTCCGAGATTTTTAAACCGCTTGATTGCCTCTTGGCCTTGTTTTGACTCCTTGTAAACATTCCAGACGTAGTTATTAAATTTCATTGCTTTGTATTTGCCGATTTGTTTTCAATCTTCAAAGAGATATGAAATCAGATAGCCTGAATCAATTTCAAGAATCGACCTGGAATGAGATTATGAGTTTGTCATGCTGAACTTGTTTCAGCATCTCCAATTTATTCCAATTGAAATAAGTTCAATACTCACTCAAATCCCTCCAACCTGGATTAAAGTTATTTATCAAATGTTAAGTTCAGGATAATTTCAACATATCGTAGACCATGTCCACATCCATATTCCTGCGCACAACATCGGCTAATTCATTGTATCTGAGTTCTTTTATGGTTTTAAAATCTGCATGGGATCCATTCAACGGTCTTAATCCCTTTTTATGCCTCAGGTAATCAATGAGCTTTGTGCGAAAGCCGTCGTTGTCAAAGATACCATGGATATACGTGCCTATCACATTGCCGTTGGTAGAAACACATCCATCCAATATATCTACCATTTCTCCCGCACGTTCTGTAATCCTTACAAACGGCCTGACAGAATTATGACTGTTGTATGTTGTTTCCCCCATGTGGATTTCATAGCCCACGAGCTCATTATCTACAGGAAACAAATGCTCCTGTTCGAGCATACGTGCCTTTACCTGATATGTCTGCTTTTCTCTGGAAAAGGTAGTCACGGTCTCCAGTAAACCTAAACCCTGAATACTATCTTTTGACGATTCTACATGATGGGGGTCGTTAATCTGCCTTCCAAGCATCTGGTATCCACCACAAATACCGATGGTCATTGTTCCCTGTCTTGACAGTTCTATGATTTCTCCAAAAATGCCTCTTTCCTTGAGAAACGTTAAGTCACCAATAGTATTTTTTGTGCCAGGGATAATCAGTAAGTCCGGTTTACCAATATTTTCAGCCTTATCCACAAATCTCACCTTTACATCTTTTTCATGGGTAAACGTATTGAAGTCGGTGAAATTTGATATTCGGGGTAGTTTGATGACAACGATATCAATAAAAGGCTGAGGGATGAAGGATGAAGGATGAAGATTGGGCTTCGAACCCATTTCCTCAGCGACGCCAAGCCCTGCGTACTTACTGTCGAGAGACTCGAGTGAAACGGAATCTTCGTCATCAATACCAAGATTGTGCACATAAGGGATTACCCCTAAAACAGGTTTATTTATGCGGTTTTCAAGCATGTCCAGCCCCGGTTTTAGTATACCTTTGTCCCCGCGGAATTTATTAAACACAATGCCCTTTACCCTGTCTCTCTCGCTCGTGGTTAACAACTCCAATGTACCCACAATCCAGGCAAAGGCACCGCCGCGGTCAATGTCTGTCACCAACAACACCGGAGCCGATGCCATCTCTGCCATGCCCATATTGACGATATCCCCATCCTTCAGGTTTATCTCAGCCGGGCTACCTGCCCCTTCAATAACAATAATGTCAAATTCACTTCGTAATTTATCGTAGGCATCTTTTATGATGGAAACGAAATCAGCCTTCTTCTGATAATACTCCCTGGCTGTCATATTGCCTATGGGTTTACCCATAACAATCACCTGGGAACCGCAGTCACCTGTGGGTTTCAGGAGTATGGGATTCATCTCCACAACAGGGTCAATGCCTGCCGCTTCAGCCTGTGCGACCTGGGCGCGCCCGATTTCTTTTCCGTCTCTAGTTACGAAGGAATTTAAGGCCATGTTCTGTGCCTTAAAAGGCGCAACCCTGTAACCATCTTGTTTTAAAATGCGGCACAGGGCGCATACAAGAATACTCTTGCCTACGTGGGAGCCTGTACCCTGTATCATGATGGAGCTATTTGTCATAAGTTTACTGAAACCACAGATTTCCTGGCGCGGCCTTTGGCCGCAACCAAATTCGAAATACGAATATCGAAATACGAAACAATTTCAAATGACAAAAAACTCAATGCTCCAAACTTTGCGTAAGTCTCATCTAATCAATGCCTTACGGTTATGCAGTTTGAAAAACGAGCATAAAAAACAAGAAGTTGATGGATAGTAGTACAGATTACACAGATATTAAACAAGCACTAAATAACAAATAAGTTTAAAAAAAACCAGATGTTTTGCGCGCTGGTTTATGCTTATAGCCTGAACCAAAATATTGCGGTTCAATCTATAAGATTGAACCAGCGAAGAGTTAAGCCATTCTCCAGTCAAGTTGAGGACGAGTCCCCGATCGAAGTCGAGGACAAGTCTGGATTCCCGCTAAACTTGTCCTCGCGAAAGCGGGGAAACATGCGGGAATGACAAGCCTTATATTTTATGTCTACTTACTTATTGCCTTTACTATAGAGGGGGCGCTTAAAAGTCGCTGCCAAAGGCAACCTAATTTAGCCATGAACTCGAAACGGCCTATCTTTACACCCGCTATACCCCTGTAATTAAGGTATTTTCATTGGTCTGGGGCTGTGTTTCGTTAACAATGTTTTCAATGTGCTAACAAGCATCATATTTTCTTCCCGTGTCCTTACAGCTATGCGGAAGTAATTATCGTTCAATCCTATAAAATTTGAGCAATCGCGAATGGCAATCCCATGTTCCAGCAATCGTTCACGTAATAACAGAGAAGTCACGCCGCTCATATTTACCTTTATAAAGATATAATTCGCCGTGGGTTTGTAAGGGGAAAGCCCTTGAATCTCAGATAATTCATGAAATAAATATAATCGTTCCATAAACATAAATTCCCTGCTTCTGGAAATGAACTCTTTATCTTCCAGGGCAGTCATGGCAGCACATTGAGCCAGGGCATTTACTGACCACGGCTCTTTGTATTCCATCATCTTTATTATCAAATCCGCATGGGCGGCAAGGTATCCTATTCTCAAACCGGGAAAGCCATAAAATTTTGTAAGCGACCTGACCACAATCAAATTACGCAACGTACCGGACTCATTTATAACACTGTATTTTTCCGGTCCTTCAACAAAATCAATAAATGCCTCATCTATAACAAAGGTTATATCCGGATGCTGCTTTACCATGCTTAATATGACAGCCTTTTCAACCAATTGACCTGTAGGGTTGTTAGGATTGCACAAAAAAACCATTTTTACTTTTTTATCATCGAAATAGGTTTCTTGATATGTGAAGCAAAAATCTTCTTCCGACCTCAACACGTTATTAACCGTCTCAGCGTTGCTGCATTTCAATGCCTCAGTAAATTCGCTAAAAGTGGGCTGAAATACAATTCCTTTCGACGGTTTCAACGCACGAGGGATTAAATAAAATAATTCTGTTGACCCGTTTCCCACAATAATCTCATCTTCAGCGCGTCCAACTTTTTGGCCAATATATTTTCTCAGGCTGGTGCAATCAATATCGGGGTAATGCAGAATGTCGTCGAAATGTTCAAATATAATCTTTCGAACGTTTTCCGGATATCCAAGGGGATTAATGCTTGCGCTAAAGTCGAGGATGCCGTTGTTACTGTAATTTGCGTTGTGCTTTATATGTCCGCCGTGACCTTTAAACATAATTTTTTACTTTCTGTGCCTGTCAGATATTCCATGACCTGACCGGGAAAATCAAATATAAGATAGATTAAATTTTTAGATTTACGATTTCGGAATTACGATTTTTCAATTTCAAATCGTAATTTGTAAATCGTAAATTTTGATAAAAATGACTGTTGAAGAACTACATGCTGACTGCCGAATGTTTAAGATTAATTGTATTTATTAAACAATCCCTCGCCTCTCCAACTGTGAGGGGCAAGCTATCCATCGGGAGGTTATGTTCGTCCCTCAAAACCTGCATTAACTGGGCAATCTGTGGAAGTTCCAAACAGGCGTGCTTTATTTTATCCGTGTTTGAAAACACCTCATCAGGCACGCCGACGCTGAGCACATTGCCTTGATACATAACTGCCAGACGATCCATATAAATCGGGACTAAATCCACCGTATTCGTCGCCATGATAATCGTGATACCATGTTGCTCATTCAGTTCTTTTAACAAGGTCATGATCGAGGTCACACCGGCAGGGTCAAGGCCGCAGGTAGGCTCGTCAAGGACAAGTATTTCGGGTTTCATTGCAAGCACCCCGGCAATACAAACCCGTTTCTTTTGCCCAAAACTCAGGGCGTCTACAGCCTTGTTTGCATGCAGTGTCATACCCACCAGCGACAACGCCTCGTCCACCCTGCGGGCAATCTCGTCCTTTGATAGACCCAGATTCAAAGGTCCGAAGGCTACATCTTCCTTCACTGATGGCGCAAATAACTGATCATTTGGGTCCTGGAATACAATCCCCACCTTTTGAAACACCTGTTTCGATGAATACTTATCCAAAGATTTCTGCTCTAATAAAATCTCACCGGTTTCCGGTTTCAATAAACCATTCAGGTGTTTCAAAAGTGTCGTTTTTCCTGACCCGTTTGGCCCGAGGATGGCTAACAATTCACCCTTTTTAATATCCAGAGAAGCCCCGCACAGTGCGTATGTCCCGTCATGGTACTTATACTGAATATTTCTGGCTTGCAGTATCACCATACTTGCACATGCCTTGTATAAATAAGGAACGACAAAACAAACACTATTCCTATGACAAAGACATACTCTTTCTTTCTCCACGGCGGTAATGTTGCGGTTAAAATCCTGCCGCCTTCATAACCCCTAGCGTGCATCGCTTCATAGGTTTGTTCTGCACGCGCAAAGGCGCGGATAACAAGCATGCCCCCCAATATCCCAAATGATTTTATCGTTTTTTTCCACGAGGTATAACCCAGACGTGTCCTTTGTGCAGTCCACATGGTATCTACTTCATCAAGGAATAGGAAAATGTAGCGGTACATAAGGGCTAACAAATCGATGATGGTGTTTGGCACACGAAACCATTTTAAACCCGCGCATAGTTGGCTTATGGTTGTAGTGAAAGAAAGGAGGATTACCAATGAGATACCGCCCAGCACCTTGCTGCAGGTCTGAAGCCCGTTCCACAGCCCCTCTTCTTTTAACATTAGTTCATATCCCACAATTGAGAGGGATAACCACACCTTTTCTCCCTCGTGCAGGCCTCTGATAAGCAAGAGGAAAATAGCAAATGACAATGGTAAGAGCATGCTCCGGAGTATTGCCGTAAAAGGAATTTTTACAGAGAGAAGTAAGATGAAAGACACCGAAAGAAAAAATAACGGAATACATATATTCTTTGTTAGCAAATTTATTGCAAGTAAAAAGACGATGTACAACAACTTTACCCGTACGTCAACCTCTGTTAACCAGTTATTCCGGCGGGCATAGACTTCAGAAAATGTGTGGTGTAAAAATCCCATAGACCCTTTAATACTTATTCCTTTTCATAAAAAATCTTTCGTACATTAAAACCAATGACAAACCCACCGATTACCCCGGCAGCGGTGAATACAAAAAGGAGCAAATCCCCCTGATCGGTGTTGATGTAAGGATCACGGGGTGGGTGACCGTACTTCTCGGCATATTTTCCTACAACACTTACGTCGATACCTGTCCATGCCCCTTCTTCATTATTCGTTTGTGTAATAACCGGTATGTTTTTCTTCTCCATGTTTTCCCCTCCAAATAATACTGGAGGGAACAACACCAGTATTACGAAAGCAACGAAAAGAAAAAATGACTGTCCACCGCAAAGACGCAAAGGGCGCAAAGTAAGACCCGAAAGAGAAAAAATGGAGATAAAAATTTTATACCTGAACAGGTTTTGTATCATCTTTGATTAACCCCAGGTGTAACAAAATACCGGGTTTCCGTTTATATACGAAAACCAGTATAAATCCCACAACAATGCCTTCAACAATACACAGAACCCCTTGGGAGGTCATCATAAACACCCCAAAAATTTCCGCAGTGGCTTTAATGAATGACCCGCCTTTGCCTATCACGAGCAATCCCAGTTCAATGGATGTGCCCAAGTAGGTAAACAAATCGGAAACCATACCGGCCAGAAATCCACACCAAAACAAACTCAGCCTGCATCGCTGTGCCAGTTTAAAGGCAAAGTATCCTGAAAATGAGCCCAGGATACCCATAGAAAATATATTTCCGCCAAGTGTGGTTAATCCACCATGGGCAAGGAATAATGCCTGTATAAGTAAGGCGATAGCAGCTACCAGCACGCTCACAAAAGGCCCTAACAACACGGCGCTCATACCAGTCCCACAGGGGTGAGATGTGGCCATTCCATTCAAGGCAATAACCGGAATAGGGAAACAGGAAAATACGAATACAGCCGCCCCTAAAGTTCCCACTAAAGGCAAGTACACCGGCATCTGTCTTTTCTTTCGTTTGATATGATAAATACCAATCCCTACGAAAGGCATTGCGACGGCAAACCACGTGATTACCCACTTTGGAGGTAAAATTCCTTCCGTGATGTGCATGGCGTATACTGCATTCTCAGATGAAATAAATAACAGGAAAAAAATTACAGCAAATACCGTTACGGTTCTTGACATTTGTTGCCTTTCTCAAAAACAAAAAAACCCATATCCTCGAAATGGAAGATATGGGTTTTATATTTTTATCGGCATGGGCAGGTTTCAAACCTGCCCATGCATATATTTATATGTAAACCTTCACCTTCTTTACCATCGAAGACTTCGTGAAGCAATTACAGGCAGGTCTTCTGGCTCCCGGATCGTCCTACTGATCACTCCTTCCCATCCTATTAAAGCAGGACAGTGGTATTGTGACGTTCGTTCCCGGTTACAGCGGCGGGTCCGCTCCTCATCACGTTTAGTCAAACGAGATATGGATTCCCTTTTACTCCCAACATATTTGCGGGAGAATTACCTGTAATTGATTTATCAATAAAAAGAGCAATTGTTATCCTGAAAAGTTGGGCTGATTCTACTTAAGATACTTAATGTTTGTCAATGAAAATTTTTTTATCACTACACAGCGCCATGCCTGTCTCAATTTTTTTCCTTTGATTCTCCAACACGAGAAGTATAAAATACTGCCTGTTATAAGCATTATTTTGCAGAATATAGAATCCATAGAGAACCTTAAATCTCATCGGCTGCCTCTTTCATTTAAAGGAAAACGTACTTATGAAATCAAAAAATAGTATTGTTAAGGGGTTGTTGTTATTTGTATTTTTGTCCGTTATCCTTGAGTCAGGTTGTGCCATGTTTAAGAAAAGGCCGCTTCTTGTGCCCAGAGAATCCGGTGATACCCTGGTGGAAATTACAGACCCCAAACAACTTCCCATGTTCGAGGACGATTACAGCAGGGATACCCTTTTGCGTTCGATAGATTACAGCCTGGAATATTTCAAACGGATCAAGACAAACCCGCACGGGTTTCGCATGGCAGGCTTTTCACATCAAAATTTGGAAAACACCTTAAAAGTATTTCGCGAAGGATTTCTTCGTTGTAACAGCGCAGAAGAACTTAATGAATTTATTGTCAGAGACTTCAGGGTCTTTCAGGCTATCGGGAAAGCATACGAAGGCCAGGTGCATTTTACGGGTTACGGAACGCCTATTTATGACGGGAGCCTTACACCAACAGCAACATTTCGTTACCCGCTCTATAAAAAACCCGCCAACTTTAAAAAACCTTACAATACGCGGCGTGAAATTGAAGAACGCAATCTCCTGAAAGGAAATGAAATTGTCTACCTGAAGTCAAAACTGGACGCATATCTCATTCACGTTCAGGGGTCAGGGCAAATCAATCTCCCGTCCGGAGAAAAGGTGTATGTTGGTTATGACGCCGATTCAGGCCATACTTACACCAGTATGGGTCGTCTCCTGGTTATGGACGGAAAGATCCCGGAAGAGGATTTGACCCTTTCAACGCTGATAAGTTATTTCGACCAGCATCCCTCTGAATTGGATTCGTACCTGAAGAGAAACGACCGCTATATCTTTTTCAAGAGGGTAAATCATGCGATCCCTTACGGGTCGATTGGTGTGCCGGTAACCCCTATGAGGAGTATTGCTACAGATAAAAAGGTCTTTCCGGCGGGAGGATTGGCATTCGCTGTCATAGAACCGAAGAAAGCAAGAAAATGGGGGTGGTTTCAGAACAAAGGAAAGGGTGAAAAATCTTTCTTTGCTCTAGACCAGGACACGGGAAGCGCGATTCAAACTCCAGCCAGAGCCGATATATATTTTGGAATAGGCGACCAGCCCATGCACGAAGCGGGCGAGTTAAATGCCTATGGCAGACTCTACTACCTGTTGAAGCGTTAATTTCTTTACAGAAAATATTTTCTTGTTATGACACAAGAATTTGCTAAAACACCTATTCTCAGATAACCTGGAAAGATTTGCCATTGTTCTTTCTCCAGAAAAACCAAAAAAAGTGTGAATTCTTCTTCATTTTTGTATTATCATTTTTTTTAAAGAAAAAACAATTTCCTATCATCTCTCCATGTAAAATAAGCTTGACATTGCAAAACGGTAAATAACAATCTCTGATTGTCTTCGCCAAAGACGTCGGCACGACGTGATCTACACCCATGTCTTGAGCAAAGGAGGTCGCAGTGTCCGAAGCCCGGTCGATGGGTTGTAAGCCGGATTATACAGACTGTATAATCATTGTTAGGCTCAAAACAATAAAGGTTAAAAAATGATTTCAAAAAAAGATAAATCGTTTGGTGATTACAAGAATAAAGGGCATCTTTGGATCACTCTTTCAACAGGCGAATATTATCCCGATGTCCTCCCCCTTGCTTGTGAGTTATACAAGCCTGTGCTTGTGACATTTGGGCAATTACTCAAGAGCGCTCACTCATCAACTGATTTGTTTATGGCAATTGCGGAGACAACGCCGCAATGGATGAGAATCCAATTATGTCGCGTCTTTCGGAAGTACGTGAGTCCCGAAACACCTGTTGAGATGTTGAAAAAAAAGAGTGCTGCGGCCAGCATCTGCGACCGTTTTGGAAAGGGTTTTCGAAAAATCACAGAGGTGCAAGCCAAATTCCAAGACCGCCCTATGCCGGACGAGGCCTTGTGTGCAGTGCTTTGGGAGTACAAAGACAGAGGCCAAAAAGGCTACGATCTGACAGAGAGGCTTTTTACTATTATACGGGAACGTTTCAAGGAGCTTGATATTATTGGGCCAGAACGTGCAGGCAAAGATGTCATACTTGGTGAACTATTTGAGGACTATCCAAAACCAGATCGTCCGGTTGATTTTGTTCTTCTCCATAAAGGAACTCCTGTGGCAGTCGGGCTGGCAAGATATGACTCAGATCGTGGTGGTGCGCAAGAAGATGATAGAACGGGACAGTACCGCGACTGTGCCAGCGAGGTACTCAACTATGCCAAGAAAAAGAATATGCCCTTGAAAGTGATTTTCTTGAATGATGGGCCAGGATTGCTTCTTGGCTCGATGTGGCGAGACTATGAGTATTTAGAAAACAAATGGTCTGGCTTGGTAAAGGTAGTGACGCTCAGGATGTTTTCGGAACGTATTACTATTAAATGGCTTCTATCCAAGGAAAGTTAGGAATGGCTACAGGAGTACCAAACAAAAACGGCAATGGTCGGTCACAACCGATCTATATCACATACAAAGACAAAAAAGCACCATCTGCTATTATCGATGGTGAATGCGGAGTTTTCGAGGAAATCAACTGTGGCCCTTTTAGTAACCGGCTGTATTTTAGTGATAATTTAAAATGCCTGAGATCACTGCTTTTGGACAACGGTGTGGTTGGCAAGGTTACTTTGGTTTACATTGATCCTCCGTTTGCCACACAAGGGACATTCCTCTCCAGAACCCAAGAAAAAGCATACGATGATCATTTATCCGGTGCTAAATATGTTGAACATTTAAGAGAGCGTCTTATTCTTTTACGAGAACTACTCTCAGAGAAAGGTTCGATTTGTCTTCATCTCGACGAAAACATGATTTTCGAAATGAAACTTGTAATGGATGAGGTCTTCGGTCCTTCCAACTACCGAAACCTTATAGTACGAAAGAAATGCAACCCCAAAAACTATACACGAAAAACCTATGGTAATATAGCAGATTACATTCTTTTTTATACGAAAACCGATAATTACATTTGGAACCGTCCAGTCGAATCCCTATCAGAGGAGAGTACAAAGGAATATCATTACACGGAACCTGAAACTGGACGCCGCTATATGAAAGTACCAGTGCATGCACCAGGAGTGCGAAACGGAGCAACTGGAGGCACATGGCGCGGTATGCTCCCCCCCCTTGGCAAACATTGGCAGTACACTCCAGCGACCCTTGATGAAATGGATGCGCGTGGAGATATTTTTTGGTCTAAGAATGGCAATCCTCGAAGGAAGGTCTATCTCGACAAACATGCCGGGGTTGGAGTTCAAGATATTTGGTTAGATTTCAAGGATGCCCATAATCAAAATATAAAAATAACTGGGTACCCTACTGAGAAGAACCCTGATCTGCTTCGTCGCATCATAGGGGCATCGTCAAACCCCGGTGATTTGGTGTTCGATTGTTACGCTGGTTCAGGAACGACTTTGGCAGTTGCAGACGAAATGCAAAGGCATTGGATTGGCATTGACAATAGCCAGGAAGCACTATCAGCTATACTTAAGCGATTTCAAAATGGCCTTTTGCCTATGGGTGATTATGTCCAGAACCGTAAAGTGCAGATACAGCCCAAGCCTCGACAATCGACATTATTCGATACCCTTGATGAAAGCGCATCGTCTCATACTACCATAAAGAATACAAAGCACACTCCTATTACGAAAGTTAGAATATTTTTAGACAAGAACGCTCCGGCAGAAATGTTTTCTATTGTGGCAGCATGGCAGGGAAAAAACACTCAAGACCACACACGGCATACATCATTAAAGTTCATTGTATCAGAGCCTATTAATTTCGCAGATGCATGTTATCAACTCCATAGTCGAGACAATAAACTTGCCAAGGTGATCGATTCAGTAGGTCCGTGTGCTTTAGTTTGTCGCCATGCTGGCTTCGAATTTCTAGTAGACGCCATTATCGGACAACAACTTTCAAAGAATACCGCTGATACCATTATCAGGCGATTTCGCAATCTGTTCACCTCTGGGCAACCCACTCCAAAACAGATGCTATCTCTGCCAGTGCAAAATGTACTCGACAGTGGTATCTCACAACGGAAATATGATTACATTATTGATTTGGCACAAAAAATTGAAACCAAGCAATTGAATCTTTCCAAGTTGCACGAGGAGGACGATACCACAATTCGGCTCATGCTTAAGGAAGTAAAAGGAATTGGTGACTGGACAGTTGACATGTACTTGCTTTTTGGCCTCGCAAGGCTAAACGTGTTTCCAGTTCATGATATTGCTCTTAGAAAAACCATGGCATCAATTTACAGGTTGGATGTCAACGATCTTGACGGAGCACAAAAGATTGCTCGGAAATGGGAGCCATACCGCAGCATTGCATCCTGGTATCTTTACAAACACGGAAATACGCGAGCCTAACAAGGCGCTGCACCAGACGGCTATTCCGCTGCGCTCCGTAGCCGCTGGTGAGTTTAGTCGTTATACATATGAAATGGAAGAAAATGCAATAAACTCGTAATTGATAGCAGGGGGAATATATAACAATGGATAAAGTTAAATACGTTTACAAGTCTCTGGAAGACTTTCTGATTTCTAAAGAACTATCAATCGATTACATTGCTACAGATGGGTGGGGGGGTGACTATCCAGTGAAGGGTTGTGAAATTGACGCATCAATACTTTTCGCTGACATTTCTGGCTTCTCTAAGAGAACGATAAACCTTTCCTCAACCGCTACAATGTTTTTTGTAAATCATTTTTTTTCATGGATCAGTGGGGAAGCACTACAAAATGTTCCCTGCATCATAGACAAATATATTGGCGATGAAATAATGATAATATTTTCTAATGAATTTGGTTCAGTTAACCACTTTGCAGACGCTCTAACAGTGGCAAAAGGTTTTATTGAGTATGATGAATGGGGGTTTTCTCCTCATATCGGTATCTCTAGTGGCGTCGTTACTGTTGGCTATGTTGGTACACCTAAAATGTATAACTGCTCTGTATTTGGTAAGCCAGTAGCTCTTGCAAAACGCTGTGCTACAGAAGTTGCCAAAGCAAGAATGATTGTGTTTCCAGTAGTAAATTGCGATAGGTCATTAGTGGAGCCTATTTTTGCGTCAAAGAAGGGTGCCGATAAAAGTTTTTCGCGACGGCCGAATGAAGAATGGCATTTTTATGAACTAGAGAATGTTGAACTCAACAACATGGGCAATTATGATGTTTGCAAAGTACAAAAGGAAGACACTATAGGTTTTATCTTCAATGTCAAGGAAGATGGTAGTCTCGGTGATTCAATTACTATTGAGCAGCATATCAGCTGCTTATTAAGAAACTTAGAAGATTCTGGCAGGTATAGACCATCAAAGGCCTATATACACAAAAAGAGAGAATAAAATCGAAATGTGTAACAATGCCTCCAACCAGACGGGGAATAACGCTCTTTCGTTTTTCTTTCTGGCGTCTGTGGCCCCGATGGTTAAGGCTGGCGTTATACTGGGAATATATACTAATCTCAAAACCTTTTAATTCCACCTTGCGTTATTGATAAAACAACACTGTTTACTGTAATACAAATCCCTACATATAGAATCTTCCTCTTCAAATTATCAAATCTGAAAAAACTACAAACCTATTTCAATTTAAAACAATGGGCCTTCTAATGTTATTTTTTGTAATTTTGGACTGGCAGTAAATGGTTTTGCTGATTTAACCACAGGTTTGATTGCACATTATCCATTCAATGGCTATACCGATGATGAGAGCGCAAATGGGAATAACGGAACGGTGTACGGTGCTACTTTAACAAAGGACAGGAATGGGAATGCAAACTAAAACATGAAGGTAATGTTAACTGTAGAAAGAAGTGTTAAAATAACGAAAAATATTTTTGACGATTGCTTGACAGAAAATATATTTATCCGCTATAATTTTGCATTAGATATGATTTTAATTTAGTTACTATTAACACTGTATTTAAAAGGAGGATTTTATTGCAGAAAGTATTAAATAGAGAAATAAAAGAACTTATTACCGCCTACCCGGAAGTTGGTCGTGTTCTTGAGGAATACGGCATTGGTTGTGCCCCCTGTTCTGTCGGAAGCTGTCTTCTCAAGGACGTTGTTGGGATACACAACCTTGATCCCCAAAAAGAAGCAACGTTGATGTATAGGATAGAAAAGGCTATTTATCCGGATAGGAAGATATCAGAACCTGTGGTGGATATGACCAAGAAGGCGGCTCCTAAATTAATTACCTATTCACCACCTGTCAAAAAGCTTGTCGACGAGCACGTACTGATCAAACGCCTTTTAGCGTTAATTCCTTCGATTGCAGAATTTACCGAAAGCAGCTTGAAGGTAGATAAAAATCTGATTTTGGGGTGTGTGGATTTTATTCGTACGTATGCCGACAAATATCATCATATGAAGGAAGAAGATATATTGTTCAAGTACGTTGACGAGAAGGCAGAAATTATTCAGGTCATGTACAAAGACCATGATATCGGAAGGGGATATGTGAGACAGGCCGTCGAGGGCGCAGAGAAAAATAATAAAACTCAGGTTAAGGAAAATCTGCTTGCGTACCGTGATTTATTGACGCAACATATCAAGAAAGAAGACGAAATCCTTTATCCGTGGATTGATCGCCAGTTATCAACAACGCAAGTCGGTGAAATGTTCCGTAAATGTAACGAAGCAGACGCCTCGGTAGGAGATGAACTGCCGAAAAAATACGAAAGATTTATTGTTGGATTAGAGGAAAAATTTTTACAGGAGGTAACAAAATGAGTGGATGCCCAGGATCAAAAACGATTGATTTTAGTGAAAAGACAAATCAAGAAGGCAGTGAGACAGGAAAACGCCCATCTCAACTGAGACAGTGGCCAATACAGTTGCATCTTGTTTCTCCCATGGCGCCTTATTTCCAGGGAAAAGACATATTGCTGGCGGCAGACTGCACGGCTTTTGCCTTTGGAGAGTTCCATAAGGATTATCTCAAAGGAAAGAGCATTGCGATTGCCTGTCCAAAATTAGATTCGGACCAGGAAGTTTACGTTGAGAAGATAAAGGCATTAATTGATGACGCAAAGATCAACACCTTATCTGTTATGATAATGCAGGTGCCTTGCTGTTTTGGTCTGGCGCAAATTGCTAAAGACGGCGCTGAAAAGGCGTCCCGTAAGATACCGGTCAAACAGATCGTCGTCGGTCTGGAAGGCAATATCTTATCCGAAGAGTGGATTTAAGACTTTCTTGATATCTGAACGATGAAAAAATCCCTGAGGACGATAAATCCTCAGGGATTTTTTTTATATGCTATTCCCCGGAAAATAAGGCGCTGTGCCCTCGTACTTTCTCCACGCTTTATGTCCACAATCATCTCTGTACCCTTACCCTGAAACTCATAGACCAATTTTCCCCCGCATTCTTCTGAATGGCTATTGAATAAAACCCTTCCGGAAACAGTCTCTCCGTCCAGACTCGCAGCAATTACCTTTAAGGGCAAACAACAGGCAGCTTGGAATATCAGTCCATTGTCAAGCGCTAAAAGACGGGTATAGTGTGGTTTTCGAGTACCTTTCCGCCGCATTTCAATGTTTGAAGAAGCGGATGAACTGGTTGCCGGATTAGCAGGCTGTGTTTCAATCATATATTTTTCGTCGGCTTCCATGATACTTTTTGGAGTCAAATTTTCCTCCAAACCTGCGTATCTAAGAATTAATTTAGCATCTTCTGCATCCTGTGAAATGTGCTCCTGTGTGGAGCTATTTTCAGCCCTATTTCTGCGACTCATCACCTTTGGCGCAGTGAGGTCGACCAGCGGGAGTTTCTCGTAAGTGATATTCAGGGAACTTTGTGTCGTCATTTTCTTATTTCCAATAAAGAAGTTACATTTTCTACGCCTTCCACACTCATGGCAAGGTTGATTGCCTCTATAATCTCTTCCTTGCAGTGCACCGAACCTGCAAGGATGACTTGATCTTTTACCGTCGTCACATGTATATGAAGTGCGGAAACCTTTGGGCTTTTGGCATATTTGGCCATGATCTTGGCCGTGATGGATACCTCAGAAAATTCCTCCTTGGTTCTATCGAGCAATACCTCTCCTTTTTTAGAAACAAGGATACCTCCTTCTTTTATTTCTGTGACTACTACGTTGGCGCCTTTTTTTATTTCTTCTAAAATTACCCTTGTTTCTTCCGAAACATTTTGGCCAAGTTCTTTGACAGCCTCACCGGTCTTTGCTGAAGATTCCGTAATCTTTTCGCCAGCCTTCTTAATACGGGGATTCTCACAACCCAAGACGAAAGGAATTATACCGGCAAATAGCAAACAGACCATTGACGACGCTATACAATTTGATGTTTTTTCCATTTGAATTCCGAATTAAAAACTTTTTTATTAAGAATCCGTGTTAAGCTGCATATTAACATCAGCCCTATTATACACTTTTATTTTTCATCACTGCAGAAACTTCATGTGTTAATGTCATTACCCTCTCTGCCTCCTCAATCGTCAATGTCCCTGCGCCGCAACTGGGGGTTATGATAGACCTTTCTTTAATCAATGTTTTTGATAACCCCTTATTAACAAGAAACTGGACACCTTCTTCAAGCTTTTTTACCAGATCATTTGAAGAAACGCTGGTTATTTTCGGGGAAGTTGGTACGATGCCCCATGCGAGATAGCCTCCTCTGTCGAGAAATACCTTTATCTCACGCCAATACATTAAGTACTTGTCCATAAACTCGTAAGCGTCGAAACTGACGATGTCTACTTTTGAATCCATAAGCATTGCCCAGTCCGTGTTGCCGCAGCAGTGTGTTCCCGTTAATCCTCCATGGGACTGAACAGCCTCATACACCTCGTTGAGTGCGCTGATTGCCCTTTCACGGCTGATGTTCATGAATGCCGAACCGAAGCTGGTAAGGTAAGGCTCGTCTGCGAAGATGATGACAGGCAGGCCGTATTGAGATAACTTCGTAAACTGCCAGTATGCCTTCATGGACATCAATTTGATAACGACATCGAAAAATTCTTCGCTGTAGAGCGCAGTAATGCCACTTGCCATTTTTATAGAACCTGCAAGTGTGATGGGACCGACGACATGTCCTTTGAGCGCGCGAATGGCGTCTTTGGGGGATTTATTAAGATATTCGAGCATTGTGTAAAACCCGATTGCGCAATCACGGCTTATTTGAAACAAATCAGGGTCATTTTGCAAATATGTATCATAGAAGGTTGCCAGTGCGGTTGACGTGTCGTGTCCATCATCGATGGTTAATGTTCTTCCGTCACTGCTTATTACAGAGCAGGGAAGCCCTTCTGTGTACTGGATGCACATGTCTTCTTTTGGAGTGATTTTAGGCAACTGCGGCCAGCAGGGGATTTCCGGGAGTGACTTGAACATGATATCGCAAGCCGTTTCAACGTTTTTGTGGGGAAGACTGCCAATTGCAGTTGCTGAAAAATTGCCCTTAAATTTAGTTGTCATAGATTATTAGAGCTATTGCATAATTAAAATGGTTATGGCATACTATTACATAAAGGAGGAAAAGTATGCTACGATTTAAAAAGATTTCTAAAAGACCCAAGATGCTATTTCGGTTAACCGGGTTAACCGTGGAACAATTTACCAATCTATCTGTAAAGCTTAACCCTCTTTGGAAACAGACAGAGAAAAAGCGCCTATCCAAAAGAGAACGAAAACATGCCCTTGGACAAGGCAGAAAATATAAGCTCTCTACCATAGAGGATAAACTTTTGTTGATACTCGTTTTCTATCGCTTTTATCTCACCGATGAACTTATGGGGTATATTTTTGGCCTTCATCCAAGCAATGCCTGTCGCATGAGGATTAAGATGGAACCTCTGGTGGAAAAGGCTGCTGACCCTTCCCTGAGTCAGCCTATAAAACAAAGGGTTTCTCAAAAAGCAAAGAAGGTCTCCACGTGGGAAGACCTGCTGATAGTGTGCCCTGAGTTTGCCGAGGCTATAACCGATGCCACAGAACAGCAGAGACAAAGACCTGCCAAGAGGATACAAAAGAAATACTATTCTGGCAAGAAAAAGCGCCATACTATCAAGACTCAGATTACCATAAACACGAAGGGTAAAATCCTTATGGCAAGTAAAAGCTATCCGGGAAGCGTTCATGATTATAACATCTTTAAACAGGAGAATACGGCAGAGAGGCTGTCCCGAAAAAGTTCCCATTATGTTGATTGTGGTTATGACGGTGCGCCTAATGACTATCCGGAATGCACTATCATTATGCCGGTAAAAAGACGAAAGAATCATCCCATTCTTACACGTGCCGAGAAGCGTTTTAATAGAAAACATTCCCAGATACGAATTCTTGTCGAACATGTCTTAAGTCGTATGAAAAAGTACCAAATTCTGGCACAGATCTACCGTCACAAAATCATTGATTACAATCAGCGATTTAGAAATATTGCTGCCCTCGTTAACTTCAGGCTGGCATCTGCTGCTATTTAAAATAAATGTATCCTTAAGGGTATTTCCTAAATTACAATTACGCAATATATCTATTACCTACCCTTATCTTAGGCTGCCTTTGGCAGCGACTTTTAAGCTCCCCTCTAAAAAGAGGGGCCGGGGGTGTGTTAAAGGCATTTTTTACACACCCCTTTATCCCCTCTTTTTAGAGGGGAATCACAAAAGTTTGAAATTCACGGACATTAAATCCTTGTTGACAGAATAGCCTATTTTATTATACATTTACAACAAGAAAATCAGTAATGTCTGTGATTTATCACTGCTTTTAAACGGTATAATCTATGTTATCTCTCAATAAATAAGGAGGTGATTATGTTTTTAACCGAAATAGAGAAAATGTCTACCATTGAACGTTTACAAGCACTGGAAAAGTTATGGGACTCATTATGCAATAAAGAAGAAATCGAATCTCCGGAATGGCACAAAGACATTCTCTAGGAAAGAAAAAAGAAAATTGAAAAAGGTGAAGCAGAGTATATTTCTTTGGAGGATTTAAAAGGCATCCGTCATCAATGAAAGTAATGGAAGTATTTCTTTCAAAAGAAGCGATTTTGAATATGAGACGAAATCCTCATTGGATAAGTTCGGCAGGCTGAAAGAATATGTAAAAATTCTTTATTTAAGGGGACTAAAAATGGATTGGAGAGAAAGAATAACAGTAGATCGGTCTGTATGTCATGGGAAAGCCTGTATTAAAGGAACACGTATAATGGTTTCAATTATACTTGAAAATTTAGCAGATGGAGTCAGCAAAGAAGAAATTTTAAAGAGTTATCCGTCACTAAATTCCGATGATATTAAGGCGGCATTAGTTTATGCAGCTGAATTATCCCGTGAAAGACTTGTGTCTGTGAAAGTGTAAAACCTATGCACTTCAAGATAGATGAAAACATGCCTACTGAAATCGCAGAAATGCTTATTAGCGCCGGGCATGATGCAAAAACCCTTAATGAACAACACTTGAAGGGTGTTATAGATTCTGCTCTTGTAAATATCTGTAAAGACGAAAATCGCGTTCTTGTTACTTTAGATACAGACTTCTCCGACATTAGAACATATCCACCACAAGAGTTTTCTGGAATTATTGTATTAAGAGTCGGTAGCCAGGCAAAACAACATGTTATTAAAGTTTTTCAGGGTATTCTATCTTTTATTGACCGTGAGCCTTTAAAACAGCATTTATGGATTGTAGAGGAAACAAAAGTTCGCATTCGCGGTGAGGATAATGAGTAGAATGTGGGAATAATTAGGAACAGAACTTTTTGACTTCTTCATACGATAGCCCCCGTAGACCTTTAGTGATTATTTTTTCTATTTGTATGTAGTGGCACTTCATGAATTGTCACTACAAGATTTAAATTCACGGACGTTAAATCCTTGTCGACAGAATAGCCTATTTTATTATACATTTACAACATAAATTTCATAATAGCCGCAATAAAAGACTGCATACAGGCAAATCCTTGTTAGAGCCTTGTCTTTAAGGAAATATTACAATGGCAAATCATGTTTTTCTTAGTTACGCCAGAGAAGATATTGAAATTGCGCAAAGAATCTACATTGAACTTATTTCCATTGGTGTCGAGGTATGGTTTGATAACAAAAACTTAAGACCTGGCGAAAAATGGAAAACGGCTATTAGTAAAGCTATTAAAGAGTGTAAATATTTCCTGGCGGTTATTTCAAAGACATCCGTTGACAAAAAGGGTTTTGTACAAAAGGAATTACATCAAGCCCTTGAGGTACTAGAAGAAGTTCCTGAGCACCATATCTTTGTCATACCTGTAAGGACAGAAAACTGTATGCCATCGAACTCCAAACTTCTTGATCTTAATTTTGTCGATCTCTTCCCATCATATAGTGATGGCATTAAAAAGTTAAAAACTTTATTTTATCCAGAAGCCAAAATAGATGAAAATCAAAAAAAATCGGATAAAAATAGGCGACTAGTTTCAACATACTGTAGGCGATTTGGAGATGAAGAACGCCAGCTTGCCTATGGGCTGGGCATAGACGGTCAAGGTAATATCGTAATTACAGGATCGTTTTGGGGAAGTGTCGATTTCGGCGGTGGTGTTCTTCGTGCTTCTGGTGATCGTAATATTTTCCTCGCTAAGTTTAATAGTGAATGTCGCCATCTGTGGGGTAGGAGTTATGGAAATTCTGGAGAGCAAGTTGGTGTTGCAGCTCACACTGATAGCAAAGGCAGTATCATACTGACAAGTGCCTTTACAGGACAGATTGATTTCGGTGGAAAACCATTAATCAGTCGTGGCAGGTACAATGTGGCACTTACAAAGTTAGACTTTGATGGTGAACACTTGTGGAGTAAGTGTTTTGGAGACGATAGGTACCATGTTCCTGAATGCCACACTGTAGCCAAAAATGGAAACATCATAATTACCGGTCGTTTCCAAGGGTCAATTAATTTTGGAGGAGCAACAATCGAGAGTCAGAGTGCTCAAACCGACATATTTGTTGCATCATTTTCACAGGATGGCGAACATTTATGGAGCAAACGATTTGGAGGGCCTTATGAGCAACAAACACGTGATATATCAGTTAATCTCAATGGAGAAATTGCTCTCACAGGGATTTTTAAGGGTGTAATTGATTTCGATGTTTTTCGATTATCAGCGGGCACGAATGAAGAATATATGGGATATATCCTGAAACTTGATGCATTAGGTAACGTTTTATGGGCAAAAACATTCGGAGAGCCATCGGTACAACAAGGGTCTGCCATTACCTTCGATAATGAAGGATATATATATGCATCAGGTATCATCAGAGGTGTCCAGAAACATTTGAAAAGTGTTACAAAAATCGAGGGGGATGCCGTTACACTATTAGCACAATATACACCTTCTGGGATATTATGTTGGAGCAGAACATTTGGTGATTCAGTTTTTTCAAGCAATCTCGCACTCAATTCTAAAGGAGACATTCTGCTAACAGGTTATTTTGGTGGATCTGCCGGCTTCGGTGATAAAGTATTAGTTAGCGCGGGCGGATTTGACATATTTGTGTTGCAAGTGACCAGTGACGGCACCATTTGTTTGGCCGAACAATATGGAGATGAAAGGCAACAGTTCTTGGTAAAAGGAGCGTTCTTACCGACGGATCAAATAGTGCTTACCGGTTCATTTCACGGTACTATCGACTTCGGAGCAGAAACATTGATCGCATCTGGATATGATGGAAGCGGAGAGAGTACGGAAGACATATTTCTTACTGTTTTGAAAAGCGCGTGATGAATGAGTTCCATTTAATTTAATGGAGTCACCTATTGCATTTTGTTAGGAGTGAAATACGGGTTCAAATCTTTCACATTAACAAATTTACTTCAATTGTTTCAAGAATTCACAAAAGACTTTCACCCCCGTTATTATATGATGGTTGAATTAACAAGCATTCTTGATATTGTTCGCAAGTCAGTGAACGGCAGTAGCTGCCGGCTTGAACGTTCAAGGATTGGCCAGTTCCTGACACCTGCCAGGATTGCGCGGTTTATGGCATCATTGTTTGAGCGTCAGAGGGAACACGTGCGAATCCTGGACGCTGGCGCCGGGGTTGGGGCTCTGTTTGCGGCGTGCGTAGAGGCAATGGTTTCAGGGAATCATCGCCCGCTTTCGATTCATGTGGTTGCATACGAGAACGACCAGAAGATATTGCCGTACTTGAAAGAAACAATGGAATGGTGCAAATCGATCTGCCACAAAGCCAATATTTCCTTTCAGGGAGAAATACGGGCGGAAGACTTTATTGCGTCGGCTATAGCGCAGATAGAAGAAGGCATGTTTGCTGTTCATAGGGAGCATTTCACTCATGTAATACTCAACCCACCTTACAAAAAGATCAGAGGGGAATCGGCAACACGCCGATTGCTCGATTCTGCGGGGTTTGAGGTGTCAAATCTTTATGCTGCATTTGTATGGCTGTCAGCTAAATTACTTGAGCCTGGAGGAGAATTGGTGGCGATTACGCCCCGAAGCTTCTGCAATGGGCCGTATTTCCGCCGTTTTAGAATTAATCTGCTGAATATGATGAGTATACATCGTATTCATGTGTTCGGGTCACGCAAGAAGGCATTCAGGGATGACGATGTGCTTCAGGAAAATGTAATTTACCATATGATTCGTGGTGGACGAAAACCGGAGCGATTAATAGTCTCGTCGTCCGAAGGTGCGGACTTTGACAAATCAAGGAGTTGCTCTGTTCCATATGATCAAGTAATTTCACCAGGCGATCGTGATGCCTTCATTCATCTTGTATTGAATAATACCGACAACCACCTGATGGAGAAAATGGAAACATTTACGACTTCACTTGTCATACTTGGGGTGGACGTCTCAACAGGAAGAGTTGTGGACTTTCGCGCTCAGGAATACCTCCGCTCTTTACCGGAAGAGGGGGCTGCTCCGCTTATATATCCTTGTCACTTTGTGTCTGGCTTCGTAAGTTGGCCCTCTGAATCAGGAAAAAAGCCAAACGCTATTGCAGTCTCCCCACAGACAAAGGATTTACTGTTGCCAGCAGGATACTACGTCCTCACAAAGCGTTTCTCAGCAAAGGAGGAGCCGCGCCGTGTCGTGTCTGCAATATATGATCCCAACAGGGTTGAAGCTGCGCTTGTCGGGTTTGAGAACCATCTCAATTATTTCCATGCGAAGGGCAGAGGCTTATCGGCGAATTTGGCGAGAGGGCTGGCTTTATATCTAAATTCTTCGCTCTTTGATCAGTACTTCCGTCTTTTCAGCGGACATACACAGATCAACGCCACTGACCTGAGAAAGATGCGTTATCCTTCTCACGATCAATTGCTAAGGCTCGGTGCTCACGTAAAACATCAAATGCCCGATCAGGCAACGGTAGACGAGATATTGGAAAAGGAATGTATTATCAATGGCTAAAAAAATCGACACAAAGAAAGCCGAACGAAAAATCAAGGAAGCACTGGAAATATTAAAAATGCTTGGTTTTCCCCGGCAGCAGCAGAATGAGCGTTCAGCATTGACACTTCTTTCGCTGTTGAACCTCAAGCCTGACGATGCGTGGGAGAGTGCAAGCGACCCATTAATTGGCATTACACCCATGATGGAATTCTTTGCTGTGCATTATGGCAAGCGATACGCGCCAAATACCAGGGAGACGGTACGCCGGCAGACGGTTCATCAATTTATGCAGGCAGGGATGATTGTGCCTAATCCTGACAAGCCTTTGAGACCCACAAATAGTCCCAAAGCGGTCTATCAGATAGAGCCGTCCGCATTGAAACTGCTTCGGGAGTTTGGAAAGCCAAGCTGGGGTAGCCATTTGCGCTCATATCTGCGTGCGGTCAAGACATTGAAGAAGCTCTATGCACGAGAGCGAGATATGTGCCGGATTCCTGTTAAACTATCAAATGGTCAAGATATTAGTCTTTCACCTGGTGGCCAGAATGTATTGATTAAAAAGATCATAGATGATTTTTGTCCACTTTTTACCCCAGGGGGACGTGTGATATACGTTGGCGATACGGAGATGAAATGGGCATATTTCGATTCCGATGCGCTTGAGGAGTTGTCCATCGAGATAGAAGAACATGGAAAGATGCCGGACGTCGTGGTACATTACTTTGAGAAGAACTGGCTTGTTCTGATAGAAGCAGTTACCAGCCACGGCCCAGTAAACCCGAAGCGTAGGCAAGAATTAAAAGCGCTGTTTGCCGGATCAAAAGCTGGCATAGTGTATGTAACGGCTTTTCTTGATCGAAAGTCCATGATAAAATATCTCGACGAAATTTCTTGGGAAACAGAAGTCTGGATTGCTGAAACCCCTACACATTTGATCCATTTTAACGGTGAACGATTCCTCGGACCATATGAGGATTAGCCTGCTGTCAGGGTAGGGAGAAGTTTAGCAGTATATTCCATCAGGAACATAGACTTGATAAATTAATATGGAATTATCCTGGTTTTCTCCTGACCAATAAAAGCAAGGGGATTGAGGCAAGCTGCGCTAAGACGGAGAATGTGATAAGGTATATAAGGGAGATGTCGTAGAGAATCCCCATAAATGCGCTGCCCAGGAACCAAAATATTCCATAGCCTGTGTTAAAAATGCCGTATCCTGTGCCCCGCCTGTTTATTGGAACCATATCTGCAATTGCAGCCCTCATGACGGATTCCTGCGCCCCCATACCTATACCCCACAGCGCCATTCCAATAAGGGCATAGGTGAAACCGCCTAAAAAGACCAGCGGGGCAAAAAACAATGAGAATAGGGAAACGATAATCAGTACAGAGACACCTTTGCGGTCAAACAGGTATCCGAATAAAAGCGCTGCAATGGCGTCAACACCCATTGCAATAGCGTAAAATACGGGAATCCATACGTCTGAAACGGCAGATACTTTTTTGAAATGGTATGCAATCAGTGGAAAGTCTGCATACCCTGCGGCAATCAGCGCAACGGCAGAGAGATAAAGCCAGAATTTTTTGGGGAATCCCTTTGTCTCCAATTCAGGCTGAGCCACTTCCAGATTACGTGGCTGGGGGTATAGCCATCGGGCTGTCATGAGCACGCTTATTGCCATGAATGCCGGTATAAGCAGCGTAGCAAACCCCGTCCGATAACCTCCTTTAAAATAAAGTACGCCGCTAACGACAAGCGGTCCAAGCACTGCCCCAATCTGGTCTAACGCCTCGTGCAATCCAAAACCCTTTCCCCTTCCAATCTCACTGGTCGCGTGGGAAAGCATGGCATCGCGCGCCGGGGTCCGTATTGCCTTTCCTATGCGTTCCATAATTATAAGAACGGCCGCAATTTCCCAGCGTCCTGCCAGAGCCAGGGCGGGCACTGCCAGCATATTCAGGGTGTAGCCAAACAACGTGATTGCCCAATATTTTCCTATTTTGTCACTAACATACCCGGAAATAAGTCGCAGGCTATATCCGATCAACTCACCGAACCCTGCAACAATTCCCACCGTGGTTGCGCTTGCCCCAAGTAAAGCCAGATACTGACCGTTTATGCTGCGTGCGCCCTGATATGTTATATCGGCAAAGAGACTCACAATGCCGAGCAATACGATGAACTTCAGTGCATGTGCCTTAGAAGTGTTGTTATTAATCAGGGTTGTACTTGATTGGTCTTGCATTATGATAAATTTTCTAATCCTGACAAGCGTTCGACCGAGCTCACGCCGAAGGCTCAGGATACAGTGCCGTTCATGGTGAGCCTGTCGAACCATCACGATGAAGTCGGTGTTCGTCTGCGTCCGTAATAGAAAGGTACATACTAATAAATTTAAAATGTTGAGTCAAGTAAGTTAAAGATGTTATTATATTTATACAGCATTAGCATGAGAGAAGGATAACATTTTACATGACAGAATATTTTTGGACTAAATATCTATAAAGGCTTTACCATGGGTGAATTCTCATTCATACAATGGATCCGGGAAAGGCAGAAGAGGCGTAAAGA
>Ga0194110_10001872_pt1 | contig 26824 bp, 22 predicted proteins | sample TA2Kig1200mmetaG_FD_146192 | JGI IMG/M metagenome (GOLD analysis project Ga0194110, IMG submission 146192) | Freshwater microbial communities from Lake Tanganyika, Tanzania - TA2015032 Kigoma Deep Cast 1200m | ecosystem: Environmental > Aquatic > Freshwater > Lake | place: Tanzania: Lake...
TGTCTATGGGATTTGGCAGAGCGTCCCACTAATCAACAAAAGAAGGGCAAAACTAATCAGGCTTCGGTAACACAATTTATGACGCAACCATGCCCAGTTTGGTAACAGTTTATTTTGACGCAACACGTATGGCACTACTGCCAATGTTGCCACCAGTGAACACAGACGTTATAATCAAGGATGTGAAAATACAGCAGTTGCACAGTTGGCAAATGAGCATTGCTCAGGCTAAACAGATACAACAGGAGTTAGCGAGCCAAGTGTCACACAAAAGCGAAACTATTAAGCCTCACTTTATCGCCGGTGTTGATATATCAGCACCAGATTCCAGAGGGATTGCCCGCGCTGCTGCGGTCATCCTCAACTACCCCGAACTCGAGGTGATTGAGGTCAAAACCGCTGAGAATAAACTCAATTTCCCTTATATACCCGGCCTTTTATCTTTCAGAGAGACCCCATTGGTATTGGCTGCTTGTCAAAAACTATCTACGGACCCTGACCTTCTTCTAGTGGATGGCCAAGGAATTGCTCACCCCAGACGCTTCGGCATTGCTTCACACATAGGTTTGCTTCTTGGTATACCCACTATAGGCTGTGCTAAGTCACGCCTGTGCGGCACACATGCATCGGTGACTGCTGAAGCCGGTGCTTACGCCGAACTTACTGACAACGGCGAAATTATTGGTGTTGCTCTGCGGACTAAAGCTGATGTGAGCCCAATTTACATTTCCATCGGTCATAAAATTGACCTACCCACGGCCATCCATTGGGTATTGGAATGTTGTCGCGGCCAGCGGCTTCCTGAGCCTTCTCGATTAGCCCACCTTGCTACTAGCGGCAAACAAATAACCATCCTCTATAGTCATCAACAGAGATTATTAACCTAGCTTTTGACTTAATCAATCTATATGTGAAATAGGAGTTAGTAATGCAAGAGGAAAAGGAAAAACTAGAAGCTCTGCACCACCGAATCTCAGACATCATGGTGCGTCTTTGACATTTCTACTAAAGAAAAGGAAATCGCCAGGTTAGAGGCTGAGGCTACCAAGCCAGACTTCTGGCTCGACCCAACTAAGGCGCAGTCCATAATGCGTCAATTAGTAGCTGCTAAGGATGTAGTCCAGACCTGGCGCCAGATGGAGAAAAAAATCACCGAACTTCTTGATGTGACAACTCTGGCTATAGAAGAAAACGACCAGTCCCTCAGAGGAGAAATTCAGCACGACATAGAGAAAATAGCCTCTCATCTCGATGAGTTGGAAACCAGACTAATCTTGAGCGATGAATATGACACCAGGGATGCCATCCTGGCTGTGCATGCCGGTGCTGGCGGCACCGAATCACAGGACTGGGCAGAAATGCTATTGAGAATGTACCTCCGATGGGCAGAGCGGCACAAATACAAAGCCGAAATACTAGATACCTCCGTTGGTGACGAAGCTGGCATAAAGAGTGCCACTGTGGAAATTGGGGGGGATTATGCTTATGGCTATCTGAAATCAGAACACGGCGTCCACCGTTTAGTTCGCTTGTCCCCCTTCGATGCCGACCATGCCCGCCATACATCGTTCGTCCTGATTGAAGTCCTCCCTGAAGCCGAAGAGGAGATAGATATCAAAATAAATCCTGATGACTTGAAAATAGATACCTTCAGGTCAAGCGGGCCCGGGGGACAGCACATGCAAAAAACCAGCAGTGCTGTCAGAATAACTCATCTCCCCACCGGCTTAGTGGTCACCTGTCAAAGCCAGCGCTCCCAGCATCAGAATAAAGAGAGCGCCTTGAAGGTACTTTACGCTCACCTTCTTCAATTCGAGCGTGCCAAGAGAGAAGCAGAAAAAGCCAAGTTTAAAGGCGAACGAATTGAAGCTGGTTGGGGTAACCAGATTCGAAGCTATGTCCTCCATCCTTATAGAATGGTCAAAGACCATCGCACTAATTATGAAACTAGTGATACCACCGCTGTCCTGGATGGAGAGCTTGATGATTTCATCACCGCCTATCTGCGTCATAAACTGGGAGAGGGAAAATGACTAAACGGTTCATTCCGCTAATCCTGGCTATTCTTCTGTTTATTATACCGATTATTATACCGACTATTACCTATTCCCAAGATGGAATCTCTCTACAAGACAGTACTGCTGAGATATATTTCCCCTCTGCCTTAGTTTTCAAAATCAAGGCCGCAAGCCAGAGCGATATCACTAAAATACGTCTTCACTACCAAGTTGATAGAATGAACTATGCTCAAGTTACTAGCGAAGCCTGGCCTGATTTCACTCCATCACCGAAGGTGGAAACAAAATGGGTGTGGGATATGAGAAAAGTCAGCCTGCCAGCCGGAGCCACAGTCAGATACTGGTGGACAATTGAAGATAAATCCGGGGATAAACTGATAACTCCCGCTGACAAAATTCGCTTTGACGACCTCCGCTATTCCTGGCAAAGGCTAGCTGTAGGACAACTAAGCCTTCTCTGGTATAAAGGCAGCCAGTCCTTTGCTGAAGAGCTGATGGCTGCTTGTCAACAGGCACTGGAAAGGCTGGCCGAAGATACTGGTGTTTATCTTGAAAAGCCCATAAATCTATACATCTATGCCAGTACCGAAGACCTCCGAGGCGCCATGATTTTCCCCCAAGAATGGACAGGCGGTGTGGCTTTTACTGAATACGGCATTATCGCTATTGGTGTTCCTGCAAATGAACTGGACTGGGGGAAAAGAGCTTTAGCCCACGAGCTGGGACACACGGTGACCCATCAACTAACTTTCAGCCCTTACGGCGCCGTCCTACCCACCTGGCTAGACGAAGGCTTGGCTATGCACGCCGAAGGTGAGCCAGACCCCTATCTCCAGTCATGGCTCAAAAAGGCAATCACTCAACAAAAACTCATTTCGGTGCGCAGCCTGTCCAGCCCGTTTTCAGCTAAACCAGAAGAAGCCTACATCTCCTACGCCCAAAGCCAAAGCCTGGTCGAATTCCTCATCCAGAACTACGGCAAAGATAAGATGCTCCAACTCCTAAATTTGCTAAAAGAGGGAAATACTTGCGATGAAGCTCTGACCGAGGTTTACGGCTTCGACCAGGACGGGCTTGATAAGCTATGGCGAGAATACATAACTGAGCAAACGCATTCCCAACCTGGATTCGAGTATGCCTCCCTACGGAAAGTCAATGCAGAAGCGATTCTCTGGGAAGAGGTGCTGGCCAAATTGGTAAAAGCAAATATGCTATTAGGGGTGCATTGATTGAAGAACTCCTTTACCGTTCACGACCTGCCTCTTTCTGAACGGCCTCGAGAGCGGCTCTTAAAACTGGGCAGTGAAGCTCTGTCTAGCCAGGAGGTTCTAGCCTTGATTCTCGGACGAGGAGTTAAAGGCGAATCGGTGATTGTCACCGCCCAGAAACTGCTGAGCAAATTCGGCAATCTAAAGAACCTCGCCTCTGCCTCTGTGGAAGAGCTGACCCAAATAAAAGGCATCGGCCCGGCCAAAGCTGCTCAGATTAAAGCCGCCTTTGAGTTGAGCAGACGGCTGGAAGACTTCTCCAGTGAAGTCCCAGAAATCACGGTTAAATCTCCAGATGATGTTGTAAAAGCGGCCAAAAATCAGCTAAAGGGTAAGAAGAAAGAGCACTTCCTCGTACTCTGCCTGGATACTAGAAATCATTTGATAAACATTCATAAGGTCTCTATCGGCAGCCTTGACTCCAGCATAGTACACCCTCGGGAGGTATTCAAAGAGGCTATCTCTTCCAGTGCCGCCTCTGTCATCTTCGCCCACAACCACCCTTCCGGTGACCCCACGCCCTCTGAAGATGACATCAAGCTAACTAAACGCCTCGTCGAAGCCGGCGAAATCATAGGCATAGAAGTCCTCGACCATATAATTGTCTGCGACAGAGACCATTTAAGTATGAAGGCTAGAAACTTATTGTGAGGCTCAAAGACAAATGAAAAGAGTCTGGCAATTTACATTACTCGGTGCCCTTCTTTGCGCTCTGGTTGCTTTGCCTCTGACCATTAACTGCCAGCCAAAGGAAACACTCCCGCCTGCGCGAGAAAAGGGGGTGCTCAACCTCTGGGATTCCGGCCCGATAACCCTTGACCCAGCGATATCCAGCGAGATGACTTCACACACCTACGTCATGCAAATCTTCAGCGGCTTGGTTCGTCTTGGTGGCGAGGCAAAGCCGGTGCCGGACATCGCCGAAAGCTGGCAAAGAAGCGATGATGGCAAGACCTACACTTTCTATTTGCGCCAGGGAGTAAAGTTCCACGATGGCAAAGAGGTTACTGCACAGGACTTTAAGTATTCATGGGAAAGAGGCTGCCATCCTGAAACCGGCTCGCAGACAGCAGCCACCTATTTAGGTGATATCATCGGGGTGAAAGACGTACTGGAGGGCAAAGCTACAGAAATCAGCGGCGTCGAGGTCATTGACAACTATACCCTGAAGGTCACCATTGACGCTCCTAAAACTTATTTTCTGGCCAAGCTAACCTACCCTACTGCCTTTGTCGTTGATAGAGCCAATGCAGAATCAGGCAAAAAATGGTGGCAGAAGCCAAACGGGACCGGCCCCTTCAAACTTAAGGAATGGAAAGCCGGCGACGTATTAGTACTGGAGCCAAATGAGCTTTATTATGGTCAGCCTGCCATCATCAAGAGAGTGGCCTTTCATCTCCTGGCTGGTATGCCTATGGCAATGTATGAAATGGGTGAAATCGATGTGGCCGAGGTCAACGAATATTACATCGATAGAGCAGCAGATGAACGCGGCCCCTTCTATAAAGAATTGGCTGTATTCCACGAGCTAAGCCTTTTCTACATAGGCTTCAACACCCAGAAGCCACCATTCGATGATGCCAACGTCCGCCGGGCTTTTTGCCATGCCATAAATAAAGAGCGAATTATCAAGCTGACCCTCAAAGGGATGATGACTAAAGCCGATGGCATTCTGCCGCTGAACTTGCCCGGCTATAACGAAAACCTGGAGGGGCTTAGCTACGATGTAGCTAAGGCAAAGGGTCTCATCGCTAGTTCAAAATACGGCAGTGCTGCCAATCTGCCACCTATCACGCTTACCACCTCTGGCTGGGGAGGCAACATACCCGAATACCTTGGAGCCATTGTCCAATACTGGCAACAGAACCTTGGAGTGGAAGTAACCATAAGACAGCTTGAGCCAGAGATATTCTCCTACTTCTTAAAAGAGGAAGCCGATGAGATGCTTATCACCGGCTGGATCGCTGACTATCCCGACCCACAAAACTTCCTGGACGTCCTCTTCCACACCGGGGCTGAGTATAATACCGGGAACTATAGCAACCCAAACGTAGACGCCCTGCTCGACCAGGCAGCTGTAGAACCAAACGAGACCACCAGATTTACCCTGTACCAGCGAGCCGAGCAGATGCTGGTAGATGAAGCTGCCTGCCTGCCTTTGTGGTTCGGCAAGACCTATCTCCTGGTCAAGCCTTATGTCAAAAACTACAAGCTAGATGTTCAGGGCATCCCCACTTTAAGCGAAGTCTACCTAGAAGAATAGCCAGACTAAGATGCCCATAAATCCTCTATATCTTTTTCTGTTTTTCTTTTCAGCTCGGCTGCTTCAAGAAAACCAAGCTCCTTATACGATTGAGCCGAGCCATATTCTCGAGTCTTAATCACCACCGGCATCGGCACCGCATGGCCAAAGATAAGCGCCTGTTGCTTCGTTTCTAACTTCGACAACACCGATTTCAGCTCACTTTTGCCCGCTGCGCCTGTAAGCACACTGTCAATATCCCGTTCATCATCCAGAAGACAGGTTATCTTCGTTCCCAATTGCGACATGACCTCACCATCTATACCACTGGGACGCTGGTCAATCACCAGCAAAGTAACGTTGTATTTCCTCATCTCCCGAGCGATTCTACCGAAGATGGTTCGGGCTGAAACTTCGGAATTGAGAAAACGATGAGCTTCCTCGATAGTGATAACCAGAGGGTGAGAAGGTGCTACCTCTCCACCCATCTCCCTCTCCGCATTCTCCCGATATTTAGCATGAATCCGCCGACTCAGCAGATTGGCTACCAGAATATAGGCGGCAAAATCCTCAAATCTGCCGAACTCAAGGATTACATTTATGCCCCGGTCCAGGTACTCTAGGATGCGCCGAACCGAATTGTCAGGTGCCCGAGGTATCAAAAAAGAAAAACGCCGCAAGTTCTCCAGTCCACGCCGCAAATTACGGTAGGTGCTATCATGAATATTGAGCCTGGAAATAAGCTGCTTACTGGCATCTTCGGTTAGATTCAGCACAGTCTCCAGCCATTTTCTATCACCGAACTCCCGCGCCAGTTGATACACCGCTTGAGTAGAAGCTTCAGTCAGGTTCAATGTTTGCCGCAGTAACTCAATATCTTCAGGCTCAATCTCGTCGTAGCCTATCCTGACCACAACATCGGTGCTTACTTTCCGCCGCCGCGAGCTCTCCTCATCCAGAGTAAAAATTGCCACTTTCGACGGGAAAAGCTGCTTTAGCCCTTTCACCTTATAGCCTTTCTCAGTCTTCCCCTCCCAACCATATTCACTGTGCATATCAAAAACCAAACTGACCGCTACCTGCTTCTGCAGCATACCGATAAGAAGCAAGCGCGTAAGAAAGGTCTTACCTGTGCCGCTCTTGCCAAAGACCCCGTTGGAGCGTTTGACGAACTCGGAAACATTAAGGCAGACCCTGGTTTCCATATCCAGTGGCGTGCCGACATAAAACCGCTTTTCGTCCTCAGCACCGAAGACTAGCTCAACATCGCGCTGGGAAGCAAGTTTCACCTCGGAGAAATGCGTCGGCACCGTCTTCGCCGGTTGGGGGCCCTCAAGTATGCTGGCAGCATCGCCACCAATGGTCAGCATTGGCAAAACCCGAAGCTTACCATAAGTGGTTGTGCCGGTAATTACCTGAGCGATAAAAGGGTCAGCGATATCAGGCGGCGTTATCGCTGCCCTGGGGTCAATAATTTCCAGACTGACATCGGTAATCATGCCAAAGAAACGGCGCTTCTCCCCCTCAATAGCCACATACCGACCCACCGCCATATCCTCCACCGAAACCGAAGCGTCGAGCTTCACCTCAACACCTCGGTTCAGAGAACCAGACACAACGGTGCCCAAACGAGCCCGCTCCTCAGAATTTTGACCTTTCATCATCTAATCCTCTTGAGAAGTGAATTCAGTCTCTTAGCATCACTGCTTAGCATACAGGCCAGCTCTTTACCGGCTTTAACCAGAAAAACCTGAGGGTCGGGGTGAGCCTGGCTGGCATAGCGAAGACAGGCAGCAGTAACCTCATCCCCCGGGATAGGTAACCTGACATCTACAAGCAAGCTGAGGAAATCCAACGATTGAGTAAATGCCCTGACCTCCTCAAGCCGGCAGGTATAGACAAAGCCGTGAATGGACGCCGGTTTCGGTGGCAGATAATGATATAAGCTTTTGCCCTGGACATGCCCGACCACCAAGACCTTGAAATCCGTGCTTAAAAGCCTGGCCAGTTGAGGATTGACCCGGAAGATCTCATCTTCCGACTTCATGTTTTCACCTCGTGCCACCACACGCCGCCCCGGGTCAAGGCTATGGGTTTCAACATTATATACAACGCCATAGATTTCCAGATGCTTATCCTTCGTTTTCACCAGACTGCCTAAAGGTGGCGCCTGGTCGAGCTTATAACACTGAGCCGTGAACTCAGCGCTGCTGGCTTCAATGACCTCGGCTACCCTTTGCCCGTCATCCATTTTCGGTTTCCTATTTCTTCTTTAACTTTTTCTCCTTTTGCTGCTTCTTAGGCTTTTTCACATTCTTTCTTCCCTTAGTTCCCATGTTTTGCCTCTCTTCTCATAAATTCTCCTAAAGTGGACAAATGTGTCTCATTTAATCTCCCCTCTTATCTATTCTATGGATAGGTCTCCTTCATCTTTTTCCTAAACCACTTAACAAATGAAGAATACTCTTTTCCAATAAGAGGGGCTACAGGGAAAGTACATAGCTCACCGTACCTTGAGTAGTAAACTCCCAAACTCGTGATAGTGATATTGCGATCTCCGTCGATTCCTCCAATATCATGCAAAATATAATATCCCATTAGCTGGTTAAACTGATCTCTAGTAAATCTTGCAGACTTAGTAGTTTTTATGTCCACCATGCAACCATCAATAATGAAATCTGCATCTGCCCCGCCTACCTCAAGTGAAGCATCGCCGAATGTTGGGTTTAGAAGGCAACGGTCTTTAGCGATAAATGTATCATCATTAACGATTTCTATTAGCTCTCTCATTTCTTGGATAACTAAGTCATCTACTTCACCTAGATTAGGGTCTATATAACCAGCTCTGTAGATAGGGTCTATTTGGGCTAAATGTACTGTGGCACGGATTACATCATCACTCATTATCCCAGACTGAATGTACTCACTATATACTTGGTTTGCTTCGGTAATTAGTCTTTCCACCTTCTCCCTTAGTGACTTAGGTTGATTTTTTATCTTTAAGCCGACCAATTCTTTTAATACCTCGATTGGGATACCTGTAGACTTACTCTCTGCCTTTAATTCCTCAGCATCGTAATCTTGGGGAAGGAGATTTAATGCTATCTCCGCAACCCAGCGTTTGGTCAAGGCAGTTGGATTTAGTCTTTTCAGATTGAACCTGAATAAGTAATCGAATGCAGTACCGATAAGCCCATAACTTTTCGTCTTGGGATCCACTCGAATATCATCTGGAGCCTTTAGAGAAGGCATAACAAATTGTTCGTTTAGGCTCTGACGAATTTCTGGTAAACCAACAAAATGGGTAAGGCTCATATTATTCCACCTCTCATTCCTCTTTTTATTCCTCCACATCGGGAAAGTTTGAAGGGGCTTTGCCCCTTCAAAACCCTCTCCCCCTCTCCTTTGAAGGAGAGGGGGATAAAGGGGGTGAGGTTGTTAAATCCTAAATCCATCTGGTCCTCTTGCTTTGTCGTTTAGCTGAGCTTTCCAGCCACACTCTGTCGTCGGCCAGAACCTGCTCCACCAACCCCCAGAACTGCTCCCGGTCGGCACCGGTCACCACCGCTTGCTCATGAGCTTCACTTAAAGCAGCCGGATAGCCCAACCCTCGCTGGCACTGGTCTAAGACCGTGGCATGAACCAACTCCACCAACTTCTCATCTTCTGCCACCCAGAGAGGAATTTCCACCCGTGCCACCTCTCCATCCAGCCTTATATAAAAAAATTTTACCTCCTGAATTCCATAATACTTCGTCACAACCGAAGACCGGCTGCTGAATATCGCTGACCGTTCCCCCGGGTCTAGCAGCCGGGCGAAAAGGTCACGGTCAAGTAAGCCAGCCACGGCATCGCATTCCCTCCCCTCAAACCTACCGGGACAGTAACGGTCACAATCCACAGGCTGGTGAGGGCAAATGACCAGACGCAGCAGATTGACCACCTCGGTGCTGCGCGAAAAGCTTATATAACTGGCCACAGCCAGCTTTCTATTTCGGCCAAGTGCCATTAGCTGGTTCAGGCATTTCAAAAAGCCGTCCACCAGGAGCTCACGGACGACAAAATCGGGATAAACTTGCTCAACCAGACGCCACAAGATAAGTGAACCGTCGAGCAACGCCACTAGCGGCAAGTCTGCCTTCAGCTCGTTTGCGTGCTCAGGCAGTAAACGGCATTCTTCGACGCTACGCTTGGCTCCCAGAAGCTGCCCTTCTATCGGAATCTGTCGACCATCCGCCGAGGCGATAACCACCTCGTCATCTTTAAAATAGAGGGACGGAAAACTGAAGAGTTGGGCATCGGGATTTCGACCATACTGGAGCTGCGCCATGCCGATGTTAATCAGAAAACAGTGAGCCGATTGATGATGGTCAACATCAATATGAGAACCGTCACTGGCTAGAACAATGAAATCCTCAGGGCAAGGTGGTGCCGGCTGGCACAGGTCAATCCTTTCCCTTGGCCCAGCCACAAGCCAGGTGGTCTTACTTCTCTCAACTTTCTGCCTTAAACCATCAAACTCAACCGCCGAAGACTTAAGAGTCTTTAAAGCAAAATCGAGCTTGGATTTCCTCTCCCTCTCCCGCGTCTTCAAGCTGGCTGCAAAATCCACAATCTGGCCAATTACCCGAGTCAGGTCCAGCGACATTTCTCTCCCTGCTTCCCCAGTATATCATGAGGCCTAACCCCAAACAATCACTTTCGAGTTTAGGATTTATCTGTAGATGTAAATGTAGTCCCGACCCTTTAGGGTCGGGCTCCCGAGGCTAAAGCCTCGGGGCTACATGTTTAATGTGTATCACCAATGAGCTATAATTTTCCCCACAAAGTGGGAAAGACAGATTGCCAGTTAGAGTTTTCGGACAGCTTCTTTAGGATTTATCTGTAGATATAGGGACAGGTCTCCAGGACACATAGGATTGAAGTCCGGCAACCTCGGTTATCAAACCTATTACTTTGTCTGGCAGGCGGAGGGATTGATGGAGCAATACTTGCACTTGCCATCACAGGGCTCAACATGAATGGTAACATTGGTCCGGGGCAACCTTGACCGGATATCAACCTCCAATAAGTCACACACCTGGTGAGCCTGCTCCAGACTAATACCCTTAGCCATTACCAGATGGAGGTCGATATAGCGCTGGTTTCCAGAGCGACGGGTGCGCAATTCGTGAAAACCAACTACCTGATTGCCTTGCTCAGCTAAGCAAGATTTTATCACCGACTGCTCCGAATGAGGAAGACTGGCATCCACCAGCCCGAGAAGAGGTTTATTTATGGCATCATAGGCTATCTTTGCAATGTAAATGGCAATCCCTATAGCAACTACCGGATCAAGAATATTGAGACCTGTGAGACGCACCACTAGCAGTCCAACCAGCACTGCTGCGGTCGAGTAGATATCGCCAGTTATATTGCGGGCGTTGGCCTCCAGCACCACCGAGCCGGCAGCTCGGGAAACCTTTAGCAGGTGGCGCGAAAGCAGAACACTGGCGACCATGGAAACTACCATAGCTACCATACCTGCTTCAGCCAGTTCAATAGGAGTCTTGTTTATTATGCGCTGGACTGATGAATAAATTATCAGCCCGGCAGCAATAAAGAGAAGTACCCCCTGTATCATGCCGGCCATATCTTCCACCTTGCCGTGTCCAAAGGGATGCTCCTCATCGGCCGGTCTGGTAGCAATGCGAACGGCAAAAAATGTGACCACTCCAGCAAAGAGGTCAAGGAAGCTATCCGCCGCCTGGGCAAACACGCTGATGCTGCCGCTAATCCAGCCAGTGATAACCTTGAGCAGTATCAGGCTGATAACAACCCCAATTAAGAGATTGGCAGCGCCTCTTTCAGTTGAAAACATCAGACAGCTTTTCCTTGCTATAATTCGCTTTTCGGGCTACGAGTTTACCACTTATGCCTCAATAAAACAAATTCGGCATAGATAGGGTACTGTATCATATTTTGTGTAAATTCCTTTCCATGGCTAAAACCCCCAACTATGTGTTTTTAATTTTGCACAGGTTGTGCACCAACTAATGTAGCCACGAGGCTAAAGCCTCGTGGCTACATTGGAAATGGATTGTTTAATAAACACTCTCTATATTGCTCACCTGAGCCAGCTTTTGATATTATAGGGGTGTTCTTCTTTACAGATGTCCTGCTGAGCAGCTATTAAGAGACAGAGCCATAATGAGAGTTGGCTTGATTTACGACCCAGTCTATCTCGAACATGATACTGGAACCCATGTCGAAAACACCCAGAGACTGGTAGCCACCATGTCCCACCTCGAGGAGAACCACCTGAAGGACAATCTCGTCTTACTATCACCGCGCGCTGCTACGATTGAGGAATTGGCCGCAGTGCACGCCCCAGAATATATCTCCCGAATCCGAAGCCAAGCAGAAAGAGGCGGAGGCTGGCTTGACGCCGATACTGTGATGTCACCTGGCTCATACAATGCCGCCATTTATGCTGCCGGTGGCGCTTTGACAGCAGTTGACACGGTGATGAGCAGACAGATTAGCAGCGCCTTCGCGTTAGTCAGACCACCGGGACACCACGCCACATGCTGGCAGGCAATGGGCTTCTGCTTATTCAACAACATAGCTATAGCTGCCAAGTATGCCCTGGCCAACTTTGATATTAAGCGAGTGCTCATCATCGATTTCGATGTCCACCACGGCAATGGCACACAAGACACCTTCTATACCGACCCGCACGTCCTCTATTTCTCCACTCACGAATACCCATTTTACCCGGGAACCGGTAGCATAGATGAGACCGGAGCCAGGGATGGCGAAGGATTTACTGTTAACGTGCCCCTCCTGGCTGGTTGGGGAGATGACGAATACCAGGCAGTCTTCGAAGACATCCTGGCGCCGATGGCTAAGCGCTTCGAGCCACAACTAATCCTGGTCTCCGCTGGCTATGATGCCCACTGGGCTGACAGCTTGGCTCTGATGCAGGTGAGTGTCTCCGGCTTCGCCCGCCTGGTAGAAATCATAAAGACTCTGGCTGATATGTTATGTCAAGGACGTATGGCCTTTACTCTGGAAGGCGGCTACCATCTTGAGGCATTGTCTCTATCCATAGGCGCCACGATTGATGTTCTTCGGGGGAACCGTCAAATCTCTGACCCTCTGGGCAAACAAGAGTCAAGAACAAAGCCGGTAAACTTCGATAACTTCATAAGAATGGTTAAAGAGATGCACGATATATAGGCTCAGTCCAAAGCCGGGCGCTACATTAGGCAAGAGTTTTGACCTGCTTCCGTGGCGAGAATAGTCTGCCCCACTCACCCTTATCCCAAACCACCAAAAGCTGTCCAGCAATGCACAGGGAAGTATAGATTCCAGTAGCGATGCCGATGAGAAGTGCTAATATCAAGTTTTGGGTAGTCACTCCACCGAACAGGTAGAGCGCCACTATAACGAAAAGAGTAGCCAGACCTGTATTCAACGAGCGACCTAGGGACTCGATGATACCGTAATTTGCTATCACTTCGAAGTCACGGCTCACCCCCCGCTTCAAGTTCTCCCGAATGCGGTCAAAGACAACCACGATGTTATTCACACTGACGCCGACAACCGCCAGCACACCGGTGACAAACAAGGCGTCGACCTCCACACCAGCCACCCAACCCAGAATGGAGAAGACGGCGATAACCACCAACAAATCGTGCACCAGAGCAATAACGGCGCAGGTGCCCCAACGAATGGGCTTGGGCATCTTGCGGAATGCCCAAGAAATATACAGTAGAATGCCTATCGAAGCAGCCACAACCGCGATAATAGTGTTACGCACCGTCCCCCTGGCTACCATAGGCGAAACGCTGTAAAGGCTGCTGACTGTAAGCTTTGTATCTAACCCTGTCTCTAAACCTTCCTTTAGCTTTGTGGTTTCCTCAGCAGATATTTCCGGGAGACGAACGAAGAAATCGCCTTCGCCAGCAGGCTGAACAATAGCCTTATCATAACCCAAGTCAGTTAATTCCTGGCGCAACTGGCTTAGTTCTACTTTCTTTTCGAAGTCCAAAGTCATGGCCGTACCACTGCTGAAATCTACTCCCGGCTTAAGCCCGAAAACAGCCAGTGAGATTATGCCCGGAATGATTACAATAGCTGAGATGAGAAAGAACCAGTATCTTTTACCAATCAAATCAATCATTGCTTCGCTACTCCATAAGCGCCCGGGCTTCTTGCCATGCCAAGCCCTACAACTGTGCGCAGAAAAGTTCTGGTAACCACAACCTGTGTAAACATACTCAAGGCTGTGCCGATGAACAGAGTGGTGGCAAAACCTATGACCAAAAAATTGCCAAATGTATTTCCGAGCCAATAAAGGACGACACAGGCGATAAAGACGGTTATATTGGCATCAAAAATAGCTGACCAAGATTGGCGGAAGCCCTCCTCTACCGCCGCCCCCAGAGTACGCCCGCGTCTCAGCTCCTCCTTCAAACGCTCGGACACAAGGACATTGCCATCTACTCCCATACCTACGGATACAAGAAAACCAGCAATACCAGGGAGCGTCAAAACCACCGGAATCAGCTTAAAAATAGCCAGGGTCAAGACCACGTAAACCACCAAAGCCAGGCAAGCCATGAAACCAGAGAAACGGTAATAGGCAATCATAAATAGAACCACCATGGCTGACCCGATTATCCCTGCCATCAGGCTCTTCCTCAGAGAATCCTCCCCCAGAGTAGCCCCAACGTCTCTTCGCTCAACTATTTCCAGAGGTACATCTAAGGAACCTGAATTTAGCTGTATGGCCAGTGTCCTGGCTTCATTTATGTTCAGGCCGGTAATAACCCCTCTTTCCTTAATCACGGCTTGCACCGTCGGCGCCGAAATAAGCTGATCGTCTAAGAATATACCCAGAGGTTTTTGTAGATTGCGTTTGGTAATCTGCTCAAAAAGAACGGCGCCCTCCGCGTTCCACTCAAAAGCCACCTCAGGTTCATTGGTCTGCGGGGCCAGAACTACGCTGGCGTTGGGTTTCAGATATTTGCCGGCAAGCTCCCTTTCCTGACCGTCGCTGCCAGTAGCTGTAGCTTTAACCCATTGTTCTTTGCCATTCTCATCGAGTATCGGCTTGCCAGTCTGGTCAAGCTTAATCTCCCTGAAATCAAGCTCAGCCGTCTGGCCGATAAGCTTAATCGCCTCGTCAATATCTTTCACACCGGGGAGCTGGACTAGAACGAAGCTACCTCGTTCGTTACGAATTGTTTGGACTATAGGCTCAGTCACACCGTAGGCGTTAACTCGCCGTTCGATTTTATTTTTCACACCCTCGATAACGTCAGCATCTTTCTGCGCCGGGTCTTTCTTGGTCAAGTCGATGCTGTAAACTAAATGGCTGCCCCCCTTAAGGTCAAGCCCCAATTTGAACTCATCCCTGCCAAATATTCCGTTACCTGGCAATATTACCCACAGGGTGAAACCAAAAAGAATCAGTATGAAAATTAGCAGACGGGCGTTTCCCTTTTTCAATTAACTACCTTTTCCTCATTCAATATCAAACAATGTAGTCCCGACCCTTTAGGGTCGGGCTCCCGAGGCTAAAGCCTCGGGGCTACATGTTTAATGTGTATCACCAATGAGCTATAATTTTTCCCACAAAGTGGGAGAGACAGATTGCCAGTTAGAGTTTTTTCCTCATTCAAGATCAAACAATGTGGTTGCGAGGTTTTAACCTCGCCACGAAACCTATCCACCCAGGCGACCTTAAAAGGTCGCCGCTACATTTATTGGACCATATCACGTAATGCAAGGCTTTAGCCTTGCTAAATAACCTTAACAAGCCATGCCGCACTGTCGTTTCTCCAATTCCTTGCGCACCAGTTCTATCGCCCCCTCCCTCGTGCTTAACTCACCAGCCACCTGAGCCTCACGCACCTCAGTCAGAAGTTCACCAATCAGTCGCCCCGGCCTCAAGCCAAAAATGTCCATTAAATCATGCCCATCAATTAGCTTAACCGGCAAAACCTCAGCCTCCTGCTTCAAGTGCTCAGTCAGTATATAGCCAATTAACTGATTATGCTGCTGCCATTCCTCGATGTCAAGCCGAGGGCCCTGAGTAGCCATATAATCAGCTAGGGCTAAAAACAGAACGTCGATACCGGCACCTTCAGTATCACGAAAATACCGATAAATTGCCCGACTGGTAGGTAAATCATCATTCGCCATCTGGACAGGACGTAAATGGTGATAAACCAGATTCTCCACCAATCTTATCTCCCGACCGCTGAACCGCAGCCTTTCCAGAACTCCAACCGCCATAGCTGCTCCCTGCTTGGTATGGCCTAGAAAACGTACTCTACCCGTCTCATCAACTGTCTTAGTCGCTGGCTTAGCAATATCATGTAACAACCCCCCCAGCTTGAGCAGCAGCCTGCGATTGCTGCCGCTGGACACCTCCTCATCAAAATGCCGACTTATCTCCTCCGACCACGGGGTTACCCTCAACAAATCCTCTTTGCCATATTTCCACCGGGCCTCCCGGAGCAAAAACTCGGCAGCAGCCATCGTCTCCACTGAATGGTCAAAGACATTCCAATAATGCTCTTTCGGCTGCTTCCCTCCTCTCATCTCCTCCAGTTCAGGAATTATCTCGGTGAGCAAGCCTAACTTATCCAGATAGCGCACCATTTCACCGGAGCCGGGCAAAGCCAGTATCCTCACCAGCTCTTCACGCAGCCGCTCCCCGGAAACCAGCTTAGCCATTCGGCAGTCTTTCCGAATTAAACTCTCGGTTCCAGGCTCAATCTTGAAACCAAGTTCAGCGGCTAACCTGACACCCCGGAGCAGCCGTGCCGCATCTTCCGCAAAAATCCGCTGGTTCACTGCCCGCACCAGCCTCTTCTTCAAATCGCTTTCTCCACAGAATGGGTCGATGAGTTGAGGTGAACCGGAAACCAGGCCTTGAAGCTCCACTGCCATGGCATCAATGGTGAAGTCGCGCCGTGCCAGGTCATTCTGGATACCGTTTGAGAAAGAGGAGAAATCCAGATACCACATCTGTTCATCCGCAACCACCACCCTGGCCACCCTATTGGCTTCATCCAGCAACACATGCCTGCCGTCAACGGCTTCTGCTACCTTCTGAGCTATACTCAAGGCGTCGCTACATACGGCAATGTCAATATCTGCTGTCTGCCTGTCCAGCAGCCAGTCGCGTACAAAGCCACCGACTACATAAGCTGGGCAGTTTTGCTGGGTGAGAGTAGCGGATACCTTAGCCAGGAGACCAAGCAGGTCTTGATTGATGTCAAACATTGCCCCAGATTATACCCTGGGGCAAAAGAATTGTAAAGGCTATTTCGAGGCTAATGCCTTGTTTACTGCGTGAAAAGCATTGATACGTCACTTAACTTGTAAAGGTGACAGTGTATCATCTATTCAGGCTCTTCTTTGGGGAAGAGAGCTATTATAAACGCATGTGCCCACGAGGCTTTAGCCTCGTGGGCACGACCCTAAAGGGTCGTGGCTACATTAGTTGGTGTATACTGGCGTGGTACGGACTTATTTGCTGCCGTGTTCAGAAGACGCTTCTTCGTTTAGTCTTTTAGCTGGCTACTTCTCCGCAAGGAACAGAGCAACATCCTCCCTGCTGAATCTGCGGTCGCCTCGCGGGCCGACGCGGTAAGCCTTCAGTACTCCCTTCCCGTCCCACCGTCGCACCGTATTAATATGCACGTTGAGAATCCGGGCTACCTGTCGCGCCGTTAACATACCGTTTGACTGACTAAGCCGAGCCATGCCAGAACTCCTCATAACTAATCCAGATTATCCTACACTAACTTTAACTCACTCTAGCTCACTATACAATCACCCGAAGGTATCAAATGGTGTAGTGGATTAGCCCTGTGTAGACAGCTAAACATGTAGTCACGACCCTTTAGGGTCGCCCGTGGCTGAATTGGGCGAGGCTAAAGCCTCGCAGCGACATTGATGAACAATCTCAAGTGCAGACTATTGCTAAAGTAAACTGGCCAGCATTATAATAGCCGCAAATAGGTGTTTAACACGGCTAAACCCAAGATGAATGCAAGGTTCCTGAATAAAGGGCTGATTTCTATCCTGGCTGTTTTCGCCGCTCTTGGCCTGCTCCTAAGCAGCTTCGGGGCTCTTGCCGCATCTGACCGGGTGTACCACTACGAGTCTATAAATGTTGATATTAGAATTCTGGAAAATTCAAATATGGAGAGCAGCGAGACTCAGACATTAGTCTTTACCTCGGGTGATTTCCACTACGGATTCCGATGGATACCGACCGACAGACTTGAGTCAATCGATAACGTAGAAGTCTGCGAAGGAGACCAGCGCTACCCGCTGAATCCTTCGGTGAAGGAATGGATAGATATCCGAGATGACAATGTCAAATTTTTTAGAAGTTTTCATCACCCGCACAAGGACCAAGGTTAACGGTACCAGAAAGGCAATCAGTATACTATTGCCATGCCAACGAAAAACATTATTATTGAAGAGAATTGGAACCTAAAAATTGGGTACGCGTAGACTATGAGGGACTTTGAAGACTATTATGAGATATTAGGGGTCAGACCAGAGGCCACTCCTGAGGAAATTAAGAGGGCCTACCGCGACCAGTGCTTCATTCTGCATCCTGACCGGATGGCAGGTGCTCCAGACTCGGCTAGGAATCGAGCAGAAAAGGAGCTGGTAAGGGTAAATCAGGCTTACGATGTTCTGAAACACCCTCAAAGGAGACAGCAATACCACGCTGAATGGCTCAGACGAAGAGGTAAGCCAAAGCCAGTAGTAGAACCATCGCAAATCCGCTTCAGCAATGTAGCGCCAGGAGAAATAAGGAGAGCTCATCTCGTCATCCGAAACGCCGGTGGTCCCTATACCAAAGTATGGGTTAGTAATCCTGGTTCTTGGGTGAGAGTGGTTGGCTCGCAATCCATGGCTCCTTCTGAGAAGTTGCCTCTAAGAGTACAAATTGAGATGAAAGGTATAGACTGGGGGAAAACGTACTCAGAACTTATCAAGGTTAAACTAGACGACGAAGAAACCCAAGTAACAGTGCAGCTCCAGACAAAGCCTCAGCCACAGCCGGGAGTAGGAACATTACAAGAGCAGCCACAGCCGAGAGGTCGTAAATTAAGGCCTGTTTTCCTGATAATTGGGGCTGCGGCATTGATTACCTTGCTCGTAATAGTAATTAACATACCACACAAAGCCGAGGGCAATATCGCCTTTAAATCCACCCGTGATGGCATTCCTGAAGTCTACGTCATGAACTCTGATGGTAGCCACCAGAAGCGGCTTACGCATACGCCGCCGCCTGCACCGCAGCCTGTGTTGCCACCCGAGGACACTGGGCCAGTATCCGAACCTTCGTCTCCTGAGCCTGAGTGGTATCCAGCATGGTCACCAGATGGCACGAAGATCGCCTTTCAAGCTGACCGCATTGGCAGCTCTGATATCTATGTTATAAGTGTCGATGGTAGGAACCAAACCTGGCTTACCGATAATCCGGCACCTGACTGGAATCCAGTGTGGGCACCAGATGGTAAGAGGATCGCCTTTCAATCAGACCGCGATGGCAACGCTGAAATTTATGTTATGAACGCTGATGGTACCAACCAGAAGCGGCTTACCAATGATCCCGCGCCTGACTGGAACCCAGTATGGTCACCCGATGGCAAAAAGATTGTCTTTCAGTCCAACCGCGATGGCAGCGACCAAATATACATTATGGATGCTGATGGCAGCAACCAGACTAGACTTACTAAGATGCCCGGGGCTAACTGGGAACCAGCGTGGTCGCCAGATGGTAAGAAAATCGCTTTCAAGTCTAACCGTGATGGCAATGCTGAAATTTATGCAATGAATGCTGATGGCAGCAACCAGACACGGCTGACCAATAACCCTTCACCAGACAGCTACCCTAAGTGGTCACCGAATGGTGCCAAAATTGTTTTCCAATCTGACCGCGACGGCAACACTGAAATCTACGTAATGAATGCCGATGGCAGCGACCAAAAACGGCTTACCAATAATCCTGCATCCGATTGGGGACCATCGTGGTCACCCGATAGCGCTAAGATTGCCTTCCAATCTGACCGTGATGGCAACACTCAAATCTACGTTATGAATGCTGACGGCAGCAATCAAAAACGGCTCACACACAACACCGCAACAGATAGCTCCGCTACATGGTCACCGAGATGAGACAAGATTGCAGCACACAACGCCAGCAACGATTGACCTGGGCTTATAGAGAGGTTATTTACTAATGTAGCAACGAGGCTTTAGCTTTGCTACAGAAAGGCGACCCTAAAGGGTCGCCACTACAGTAAAACATGAGCCAACTGCTATAAGTAGCGCCCCCGCCTTATTCGCATCCTGATGGAATCTTTCATTCTAGTAATAGGATTTCTGGGTCTACCTAAGAACGAGTCCGCTCCGCCATTAGTGAAAGTTTCTGGCTCGCTATACTTATGCCTGGGCTTTGTAAAGACCAAGGCAATCATGGAAATAAACAAAGCCACGAATACAGCGATTAACGGCCATATCCAAGTCAAGTTTGAATGACGGCAATAGTCTGAGAGGTGTGAAAATTAATAGATTCCTGCCGAAGCCAACTTCTTATGTACTTATAAGGCTATTGGCTGGAACATTATGAGAGCCAGTTTGTCTTGGCATGAATCTCATTTGAATAGATATTTCCAGAGTGGGACCTTCTCGTATTTAGTCACAGTTCTTTCTTTTGTAACGTCCACCAGCACTTGACGATATTTAGTCACCTGCTTGGTTTCAGTACGTTCGGTAGTTATGGTGGAAACCTCATCCGACTTAAGAGCAATTGTCAATCGGACATATGTGGGAACAATCCTTGGGGCTTCTGTCTGGAAGCGCAAATAATACAGCCCCGAGACTTTGGGTATAAACTCGATCTTATCCGATTGGGCTCTGCCGACCTCGCCTAAAGATTTATAGACTCGATTGAAATTGGGGTCATCAATCGTAACATAAAACTGCTTATGCGTGTTCAAGGCCTCCCAAGAGCCGGAAACTACAGGATTCGACTTTCCTATTATATCAAGACTAAAGTAAAATTCGGCCACCCAGACATACGGTAATATACGCCGTATTTCTGATAAGGTGTTGTCATATAAAGTGTAATAGCTGCTCTGAGTTACTTGTTCAGTAACTTGAGTGGTATAGGGTTCAGATTCAGTATAAGGTTCTTCCTTGGACTCGGTATCGGTATAAGTCTCAACGACCTGCACAGGTCTATTCACAAATGGAATAGTAAAAACGATGCAAATAATTACGATTATTGGAACCAGAGCAATGGCTACGGCTTTCCAAACATTCCCTTTCGCCCTGGGTTCTTCTAGGCTAGGAATCTCGTCTTGATTTTGATAGGTCATTGCCTTACCTCCTGACGAATGCTTCGCCTGTTCCCCTATCGGTTAAGATAGCATTTTGCCACATTCTTATCAAGCTGTGACTTGGCATCTGTCAAGTTTAACCTGTGTGGTGGGGTTATCGGCGTTATCGGCCGAGTCCGCTCAGCAGCTGCCTAGCTAGGTCTTTCAGCTGTTTGCTTTCTGAAATCTTGATAAACGTTTCTAGGTCTTGCCTGGCTTCCGGCGTCTTGCCCAGCTTTGAATAAGCCTGTCCTCGGAGAAGATATGGTACATCAAATTCTGGGTCTAGTTCTATCGCCTTAGTGCAATCAATGACTGTCCGGTCATAGGCGCCCTTTTCAAAATAAGCCCAACCACGCGTCTCATAGGCTACAGCTAGTCTAGGATTGAGCTCTATTGCTTTGTTGCAATCAGCTATGGCCTCATCGTATTTTCTTAACTCAATATAAGCCCAGGCGCGTGTATTGTAAGCTGTTTCATATTTGGGGTTTAATTCGATGGCTTTGGTGGAATCAACAATTGCTTCTTCATATTGGCTTTTTATCCAATTGTTGTAGACGAAGGCCCGGTTGTTGTAGGCTACCGCATAATTATGGTCTAGTTCTATCGCTTTAGTTAAGTCAGCAATAGCGTGATCTAAGTCATTTTCGTCGTTGTTTGTCCATCCACGTCTAGCATAAGCCCAACCTCGAGTGTTGTAGGCTTCGGCAAATTCAGGACTGAGCTCAATAGCTTTAGTACAGTCAGCGATGGCTTTCTCAAAGTAAACTATGTCAAAGACACCTTTTTCACTGTATGCCCAGCCTCGAGTGTTATAGGCAACTGCAGATTTAGGGTCAAGCTCTATCGCTTTAGTGCAATCAGCTATGGCTCGGTCAAAATCCTTGATCTGTTCCGTTTCATCACGATATGTCCAACCACGCCTGACATATGCCCAGCCACGATTGCTGTAGGCCTCGGCAAGCTTGGGGGCGAGCTCAATGGCTTTCGTGCAATCAGCAATTGCCCGCTCATACTCGCTTTTTAGAGCATAAGCCCAACATCGATTGCAATAAGCTTTAGCATAATCGGGATCAAGTTTTACGGCCGCTGTATATTCTTCGATAGCTTTGTCCAACTCCATCTGCTTCTGGTAGCTATCACCTTTGCGGACGTGAGAAAGTGCCGGTTTGAGACAACCAACCGACACGATCAAAAATATACAGGCAAGCAATACTAGAATCAGTCCCTTTTTCATAGGCATCCAATTCCCCTTCGAAAACCGGAGATGACCAGAATTTGGTAATCACACATATTGGTTTAAAACCTTTATCTGAAATTTACCTTTTGTTTCAGAATCTGTCAATAGCGAACATGTTTATTTTTAATTAGTCATTGCGAAGGGCAGAGACCCCGAAGTAATCTCAGAGATTGCCGCGCTTCGCTCGCAATGACAGACAAGAGTTGCCCGATAATCTCAACATGCAAATTCGTAAGGTCTATACTAGGCTGTTAAAGAGGTGAATCTATTAGACCAGCAATCTACTCCACGTATTATCTAACCATTGCCAGGCAGACTAATATTGAATCCAGTCCACATAGGTATATTTATCTTCCAGTGGCGGCACACTTGGCAACCAATCTGGGAACCAGTTGTTAACAAGCAATCTCATCGCCTCTGTTGGTAAACCAGAAGTGTATCTCTGCCAAAGTTGGCCGTCAACAAAAAAGCTGATTTCCTTTGGGTAGAAGTCAATTCGATATTCGTGATACCCAGCGCTAGGGTCGAAATTCAGCACCTTCTTGACAGCGTTAGTCTTGACACCCTTTACCCATGTAGTAAACTCAACGTGCCAGTCGCCATCGTTGTATATTTCGATATCAATCTCATCACCCCCACTTCCGTAAAGGAAGAAACCTGTCACTAAGCCTGATACACTGGGCAACAACATGCTCGCCCTATATGTACCATACTTAAAAGAATCCACAGAGCCGAACTCTCCACCGTTTAATGTGCCTGCCGGAATTCCGATTTTAGCGTGTCCGTTATTAGTACCAACGTTATTCGGGTCAAGATAGCTTTTTCCTAGATGATGACGGCTTTTCCCCCATAGATTGGTATCGAAACTGTCGAAGTGCTCAAAAAGACGCAAAACCAGAAAAGAGTTTTGCTGCTCTCGATGCGCTAGCAGCTTTGCCTTTCCTCCTTCCGACTGAACATCCGATACCACCATCACTGCTGTATAATATCCAGCCATGCATGCTGATGCCTCTGGAACCTGCCAGATTGCGCTTTGAGTTGGCGATTCTTCTCCAGGACTCAGCGCGACCGAGTAGGAGATTATATCATACCACTGCTCCGTTTGGTCGCGAACTCCGAAGTCAACCCAGAAAGTCCGGGGTTCCTGACCTGTGTTCTTCAACCGGAAATAAGAGGTTACCGCTTGGCCAGGATAATAGATTCCGGATGGCGGCATAAAGTAAGTGATACGCGCATCACCAGGACGAGGGAGAAAGGCGCAACTGCCACTGCTCAGAGGCAAAGAAGTCACCACCGCTATCATCGCAAAAGCAGTAGCTATTCCAACAAATGCCCCCTTCACCTTTTCAGTACGCAAAAACTACTCCTTCCTTATCAAAGAGGCTGTCCGAAAACTCTAACTGGCAATCTGTCTCTCCCACTTTGTGGGAAAAATTCTAGCTCATTGGTGATACACATTAAACATGTAGCCCCGAGGCTTTAGCCTCGGGAGCCCGACCCTAAAGGGTCGGGACTACATTTTCGGACAGCCCGCAAATGAGAACGTGCCCGCGGCTTTCACCAAGCGTTTTTAAGAAAGGCTTACACCGTCTTTTGCCCAGACAAACCCCGGCAGTTGTCTACTTTACAGTAACTGACTTTGCCAAGTTTCGGGGCCTGTCCGGGTCATATCCCCGGCTAACTGCCAGGTGATAAGCCAAGAGCTGAAGAGGAATTATGGTGATTAATGGATATAGCAGTTCGTCAACTTTCGGAATCTTTATCCAGAAATCATAAATCTCATTATCCCTATCAGATATGGCGATAATATATGCACCACGGGCCTTAGCCTCTATGGCATTACTTAAGGTCTCACCGTAAGTATAATCGTCAGGGCATATCACAGCTACCGGTGTCCCAGGCTCAATAAGTGCCAAAGTGCCGTGCTTCAGTTCACCGGCTGGCATACCTTCAGCATGAATGTAGGAAATTTCTTTCAGCTTCAGAGCGCCTTCAGAGGCGATGGCAAAATTGATTCCCCTGGCTATGTAATAGAAGTCGTTCTTGGTCTTCAATTCGTGGCTGAGCTTTTCAAGTTTATCGTTATTCCAGTCAATAGCTTTAGCCACCTCACTGCTGATTCTCTTGAGATTGGTAACTGCCTCGTCGAAGGAGTTAACCATGGCGAAAGACAAGAGATAAAAGACTGCTAACTGACTGAGGAAAGATTTGGTGGCTGCCACGCACAGCTCGGGACCGCAATTAAGATAGATGACACGATGACTTAGATCAGCAAGCAAAGACATGGGCCTGTTTACGATAGAGACAATCTTAGCCCCGGCAGCCTTAGCCACCTTTACGCCTTCGATAACATCAGCCGTCTCGCCGCTCTGAGAGACAGCCAGGACAATGGTATCCTTATCTACAGAATCAGCGAAATAATGGAACTCCGAGGCCATGACAACATCACAGAACTTCCTGCCAACCTTGGAGAAGAGGTATCTGCCGACCAGAGCGGCATATCTGGAGGTACCACAAGCAGTTATGATGACCTGCCCAGCTCTGAGTATGTCCAGAGCAATTGCGGTAAATAGGTCTTTGTCCTGGGCTACAGCATCTTCCACAACTTGAGGCTGCTCCATTATCTCCTTGAGCATGAAAAATCGGTATCCCTGCTTAGTAGCTTCACCCCACTTCAGGGTAAGTCGCCTTTTGTCTCTTTGTAATCTGTTACCGGCAGCATCGAAGAGTTCAGCACTGTGCTGGGTCAGCACTACCATTTCATGATCATCCAAGGGCATTAGTTCGTGAACATAATCGGGAAAAGCCAGAGCATCGCTGGCAGCAAAGAGAGCGCTGTCGCTTACGCCAACAGCCAGAGGACTGCCTTTCCTGACACCGACAATCTTGTCTGGCTCTCGGGAAGATATCGCTAGGAAGGCATAAGAACCCTCAAGCTTTGGTGCTACAGCTAGAACTGCTTCCTTAAGAGAATCGCCCCTCTTCATCTCATCTTCGATAAGATGAGGGATGATCTCAGTGTCAGTTTCTGAAGTGAAACGATGACCGTTACTAGCGAGCTGCTCTCTGAGCTCCTGATAGTTCTCAATTATGCCATTATGGATGATAGCTATCTCACCGCTACAATCGCAATGCGGATGGGCATTAGCTGTAGTTACGCCACCGTGAGTTGCCCACCGCGTGTGCCCGATGCTTATGTTTCCGGGGATAGCATCCAGCCCATGTTGGCTGTTAACCTCGTCAAGTTTACCCACACCTTTCTTCACCAAAAGATGCCCGTCAGATAAGGTAGCTATGCCGGCCGAGTCATAGCCGCGATACTCCACGCGTTTCAGACCTTGGAAAACAATGGGGGCTGCTGTCTCTCTGCCACAATAGCCGATGATTCCGCACATTTTATTTGCTACCCTCGTGTAATTTTACTATATTTTTGTATTATAATACCCCAGGTTAAACAGCACAACAATTCAGAACGAACGCTTAACAACTTTCAAAAGACTTTACCTTCTGCTTCACATAGGTTATTATATACCACGACTTAAGTCTATGTATACAGGATTGAAGAAGCAACTGGTGAAAAAAGCGAAATTTTGGGTCATTTTGCTCTTATTGGTGGCTACGACAATCGTTGCTTGCCAGCAACCAGGGGACCCACCACCGCAGGCTATACCTTCAGATGCAAAGTTGGTCTGTCTCTTTTTCGACGATTGTTGGTACGACCAGTTTGATGTTGCTTTGCCCATCTTGCTGCAGCATGACTTCAAAGCCACATTCGGTGTTATCACTGAGTCAGTCGGCACCGGCGAAAGCACATGGAAATACATGGGTGTGAAAGAACTCAAGGAGCTGGCTGGATACGGAATGGATATTGCCAACCATACCAAGACACACCCCCATCTAGCGGGAGCTCCAACTGAGGCCCAATTGCGCCCAGAGTCCAGCGAGGCATACGGACGCGATACTAAAACGCCGACAAAGTTAAGTGATGAGCAATTACACGAGGAGATTATCGACTCCAAAAGGCACTTAGAGGATTGGAGCTTCAGAGTCCGCACCTTCGTCTATCCATATTATGCGTATGATGACAGGGTCATTGGTTATGTAAAGCAGGCTGGTTATATCTGTGCTCGCAGCGGTGGACAACAAGATACAGGACCCTACGACCTCAAAACCACCGACGTGACGGCTAAATATCACGTTCCTTCATATCCAATAGTTGACCAAAACTTCGAGCAATTCAAGGCAATTGTAGACCAAGCAACAAGGTACTCCGTGGTCTGCCTGACTTATCATCACATTTCTGACGTGGGGCCTGTGGAAACTTCAACTCGGGTAGCTGACTTTGCTGCGCAGATGCGTTACTTGAAAGAGGCCGGCTTCACCGTTGTGCTGCTACCTGACCTCTTCGAGTAGCTTCCTTCTGATACAGCCCAATCCTCTGCAGCTTATCCCATCCCATCTTACGCTTGGTAAGCACATCGAAGGCTGCCTTTATCTTCACAATGTCCAGAAAATGCTTGCTAGTGTCCCGAATGTGGTGGAAAAAGGAATCGGCATATCCTACCCTATAGGAAAGCCAAATAAAAACAAAGGAGGATATACCGATGGAGAAAGGATACCATAAGGGACAAGAATTGACCATGTCA
>Ga0194110_10001873_pt1 | contig 26811 bp, 15 predicted proteins | sample TA2Kig1200mmetaG_FD_146192 | JGI IMG/M metagenome (GOLD analysis project Ga0194110, IMG submission 146192) | Freshwater microbial communities from Lake Tanganyika, Tanzania - TA2015032 Kigoma Deep Cast 1200m | ecosystem: Environmental > Aquatic > Freshwater > Lake | place: Tanzania: Lake...
GGGCTTCGTTGACGGAGAGCGTCCATTCGCCCGCCTGGGTGCCCGAGAGCGACATCAGCACAAAAGCCCTCTCGTCCCTACGCTCCGCGTGGGGACTCAGCCCCGGCCGCTCCGCGGCCATTGCGGGGATTCGGATGCGGAAGCTCACGGCCCCCTGGGCGTTGTTGAGGATGTCGCCCGCCTTCCAGACCGCCTCGGTGGGCGACTGGCGCATTGGTGCCGGCCCGAAGGCTGCCTTCGCCTCCTTGTCGAAGGCCACCTGGAGCGACAGCGCCCCTCCCGCCTTCTCCTGAAGCTCCGCGGCCTGCGCGATGCCGCCGGCCACGAGGAGCACCATCCAGACGGCGACCGCCCACCTCTCCCTTGGGGAGAGGTCGCCCGCCATGGGCGGGCGGGTGAGGGTGCCTTCCGCATCATCCGCTGCGAGCCAAGCACCCTCACCCCAACCCTCTCCCCGAGGGAGAGGGGGGATGGTTGCCTTCTCATTCGATGCCTTCCTCCCTCTCCATGGAAGGGAGAGAGGTGAAGATGACCCCACCGATTGCTTCATCATCTTGCCCACAATCATTCTGCCTTCTCTCTTCCTGCCAGGGGCACCGCGGTCGGCGTCGTCGGCGGCTTGCAGAAGGGGCCAGGCAGGCGGACTTCGGGCTGCCACACCTGCCCGAAGAAATCGTGGGTGATTGGCGCCAGGGCCTTGCACCATGGCCCAGGGACCATCACGTGCCAGGTCAGGGTGAGCGTGTCGCGGTCGAAGGAGGCGACGACGCCCTTGTCCAGGTTCCCGCCCGTGTCGGCCTGGGGGTCCTTGGTGCTGATGAGGCCCCCCTTGTTGTCGAAGGAGACGTTGTTGACGGCGACGTGCATTCCGCCGCCGAGGGGCTGGCCCTTGATCTTGCGGTCGGTTATCCTGCCCCGCAGGAGGATGGCGGGGCCGCTCGACTTGCCGATGAAGTTGTGGGCGAAGGTCTGCCCGCGGCAGTCGTGCTCGTAGATGCCCGCGCCCTGGGTGTCCCAGACAACGTTGCGGTCAATCAGGTTCGGCTCGAGCGATGCCTCGATGAAGATGCCGCCGTGGACGGTCCGCGAGCCGACGATGATGTTCTCGCAGCAGCGGGAGTTGACGTTTGCGAAGTCCATCCAGATGCCGCAGCCGTGCTGTGTGTCGAAAATCCGATTGCGGCGGATGAGCGTGCCGTTGTTGCAGTGGAGCTTGATCGAGCCCGTCTCCCAATACTGCTCGACGGGGTGGAAGGCGTTGTTGCGGAGGAGGTTCTCCTCGACCAGGCTGTTCGTGGTGGCGAGGCCCTGGATGCCGCAGACGCCGCAGTCGGTGACGGTGTTGCGTCGGACGATGTGCCAGGCGGGCTTGGTCTTGGGCTGCGGGAGCGCCCAGAACTGGTCGCCGATGTCAATCCCCACACCGTTCACCTGGCGAACCGTGTTGTCCTCGATGAGCCAGTGGTGCCCGCGCCATGTGGAGAGTGCGCCGTATTGCGGGAAGGGGAAGGGATTGCCCGCGTGCTCGATGGTGAAGCCCTTGACGTGGATGTATCCGAGGCCGATCTCCTCGGGGGCGAAGACGCACTGCTGTGTGGTGATCTCCATCGTCGCCTTGTTCGGGTCGGCGTCCCCGAAGAGGCGGACGAACAGAGTCAGACGGTCGGGCATCACCCAGTAGGTGCCCGCCTCCTTCGCCAGGTCCCCGCGCTCATCCACCTGCCGCAGCCGTCGCCCGTCCTGGAAGACGAGTCCGCGCGGCAGCGTGTAGGGCTTCTTCCCCTGCCAGCGATGAGCCCAGTCCATCGGCTTGAACTGCTCGGGCGTGATGTTGGGGATAACGAATGGGCTGTAGTTGTGCGGGAACCACTCGGCCTTGAGCTGGAGGCCCCAGACCCATTGGAGCGAGCTGAGAGAAGTCCACTTATCCGTTACGAGGCGCGAGCCCCTGATTGTCACCTCGGCCCCTGCGGCGGCCTGATAGCTGATCATCTTGTCGGGGGCTGAGCCGCCGCGTCGCGGCCGCACCCATTCGCGGTAGACCCCCGCCGCCACGATCACCCGCTCGCCCGGCTGAAGCACCTCCGCCGCGCGCTGGATCGTCTTGAACGGCTTCTCCGTCGTCCCTGCATTCTCATCCGAGCCTACCGAGCCATCCACATAGTAGGTCTTGGCGAAATCCAGCACCGGCTGCCATATCCTGAACTCCTGTCCGTTTGGCATCAGGACGGGCGGGTCGAGGCTCTTCAGCTCTGGGTCTGGCACTTTGGCTTCCTCCGCAAAGGCCGATGGGATGATGAGCAGCACGCAGAACACGGCGATCGGGCGTGGCATGCGCACTCTCCTGGTTGACGGCAGACACCTATGGGCGCAGGTCCGGCGCTGACGCAGCGACGTCCTCTCGCGGAGGCTCGAAGAGGCGGCGGCTCGCCTCCTCGAAGGTCTTGAGGAGCGCCTGGTAGTCGGGGTCGGAGGTGGCGGCGAAGACGGGGCGGCGGCACTTTTCGGCGCCGCCGGCGGCTTTGGCGAGGGGGGCGGTGAGGAAAGTGTTCCATTGGGGGTTGGTGAGCCGCACCCAGCGCTTGCGGGGGACATTTGGGCGTCCGTCGCGCGAGGCGTGGCATTCGACGCACCGTCTGGCCGCAACGTCCGACAGCACGCGGTCGAGGTCAGCCGGGTAGACGCCGCGGCAGCCGGGGAGGTTGTGGTTCGCGGATAGGCTCGTGCCGTAGTAGGGGACGTTGAGGTCGATCCAGGTGAGGACCCGCTGGCGGTCCGCTGTGCTCATGGTCACGCGGGGCTTGGCGTCGGCGTCGGGATGGCCGGAGAGGAGCACGTCGGCCAGCTTGCTGGCGGGCGAGCCCCAGTGCTTCGGGGTGATCTGGAGGATGTTCAGCTCCTGGCCGTCCACGGTCTGGATCCACTTCGTGTAGCGGTTGGCGCGGCCGCCCTCGCGGGCGAGGTGCTCGTAGGAGACGTTGAAGAAGTCGGTCCTGTCGCCCGTGAGGTCGAGTCCGTTCGGCGGGTCGGGCGGCTTGTGGCAACTGGCGCAATGGCGGTCGAGGACGGGTTGGACGATCCGCGCGTAGCTGAATCCGCCGAGTCCCCACTCGGGCGGGGAGAGGTCGCGGGGCTCGGCTGCCATCGCCGCGGGGGGCGGCGAGGCCTGGGGGATGGTCTGGCTGCGCGGCTCGTGGCAGCCCACGCAGCCCTGCACCTCGCCCGGCATCAGGTGGGTGAAGCTCCGCATCCGCTGGACAGCGCGGCCCTGGGCGTCCAGGGCCATGAAGTAGATGGGCACGTTGGCCGGCACCTTGAAGCAGGCCGAGCCGTCCTCCGCCACGGGCACGAAGCCCCAGACCTTCTTGGGCGAGAGCGTTGCCCCGCAAGAGACCACGGGGAACTGGGTGCCGATCTCGGGGTGCTTCCAGAAGTGGGCGCGCTCGGGCTTGGGGACCTCCTGCACCACGCAGAGCTGCTTGACCTCGCCACGCTTGACGTGCGGCTCCAGGCCGCGGTAGACGTCCTGAAGGACGACTGTGCCCCACGGAGCGGCCCGCTCTGGGAGGCTGGATGGGATGACCGGCGGCCTTGGGCGGGCGCGGAGCGGCTGCGGGCTGTAGAAGCCCAACCCGTCGCGGGGCTGGAGAACCTCCACGCACTTCGTCCCGTCGTAGTCGCGGAGCAGAATCGTCCCGTACCGGCTCACCAGGAAGAGCTCCTGGTCGAGGGGGAAGGGGCGCTCGAAGGGGCCGCGGGGGCCGGGGTCGCGCATCACCCTGTCCACCACGCCGATGTCAATCTCCGGGGTGAGGTTGCGGATCGAGGCCTGGGCGTTGTTGCCGTGGAGCGGGTCAATGATGCCCACCGCCCCGCCGAGCTGGCCGTTGTGGCTGGTGATGGTGCAAAGGACCTTCGTGGTGCCGGGGATGGGCTGCGGCTCCATGTAGGCGGCGCCGCTCACGGAGCGATTTCCGAAGAAGACGCGCAGCCCCGTGCCGTCTGGGTTCAGCGTCCAGAGGCCGTGGATGACGGAGACCGGGCGGTCAACGTACTCCCAGCGGCAGTACATGAGCTTGCCGTCGCTGGTCACGCAGGGGGTGAAGTCGTTGAGGTAGTTTGCCGAGAGGCGGCGGACGCTGCCGCCGTCGCGGTCCATGCGGTGCAGCACGCCGACGAGCGAGACCCAGCAGTAGGCCACCTGGGGGTCGCGCGAGGAAAGGAAGGCGATGCCGCCGTCGGGCAGCCAGCAGGCGTCGAAGTTGTACGACGGATGGCCGGTCAGTTGCCTCAGCCCCGCGCCGTCGGCGTTGATGCGGTAGACCTGGTAGAAGTCGGCCTCGCTCTTGCGCCAACTGAAGAGGATTTCGCGTCCGTCCCACGACACGTCGCAGTTGAGGATTTGGCCTTCGGGCGAGGCCACGAGCTTGTCCAGCCGCCCGCCATCGGGGCGCAGGGTGAGGACGAACAGGCCGCCGCCCGGCTGAAACCCCTCGTTGTGGTAGGTGTAGACGTGCGAGCAGCGCACCCGCTGGCGTTGGACCAGGACGAGCTTCTGGAAGCCCAGGCGTCCGGCCGTGAGGTCTGCGGCCAGCTTCTGCGATTCGGGCTTAGCGGCCAGTTGGGCATAGCGCGTGTCGCGCGCATACTTCTCCGCGCGCCGCGCCTCATCGGCGTGCAGGCTCCGCACCCAGCGCAGGTCGCTTGGGCCGAGGAGCCGGTCGCTGTCCGGCGAGCACACGGCGCCCGGCTGCTCCGCCGCGCCCGCCAGGCCGGCGCACACGCAGGCAGCAATCGCGGCCGCCATCCACATCTTCACGTTCATGTCTGGCCCCCTTCAGGGCGCCGGCGTTGTGTGCCACGAGGCCACATTACACAATTCCGCACCGCTAGGCAAGTTGCTTTGCGGTCGTCCTCATGCCCTCGCTTTACGGGCAACCGTTGGGACAAGAGACTGGACATGCGCAGGGAGGAAGTGTACGTAAGTCATTCGCGCAAGAGGGCTTACGTGGGACAAGCATGTGGACATGTGGACGGACACACCGGTGGCCGACCTTCTCGGTCGCCGCGATGCTTATACCCTCCTCGAGGACCATCCATTCATCCACCCATCCACTCATCCCCTTCGTGGCCCGCCAAGACCCGCCTTAGTGGGCATTGAGCCATTCGTAGAGGTGATAGTGCTCGCGCGACATGCCGAGGGCCTCGTAGACGGCTTGCGCCGTGCGGTTCCGCTTGTCCACGCACAGCCGCAGGCCGGCGAAGTCCGCGGAGCTCTCCACCAGCTCCTTCAAGGCCAAGTAGAGGCATCGGAAGACGCCGCGTCGGCGGGCTTCGGGGACGACGTAGACGGAGTGGAGCCAGATGACGGTTGCGGCCCGCCAATCGCTCCATTCGGGCATCGTGAGGAGACAGCCGACGAGGCGGCCGCCCTCCTCGGCCACCCAATAGCAGCCCTTGTGCGGGTCGGCGAACACCGCCTCGACGCCCCGGGCCACGGTCGCCGCGTCCAGCTCCAGCCCCTCGCTCTCGCGGGCGAGGCGCATCTGGAACTCCGCGATCGTTGCCGCATCCTCGGCCCTGGCCCGCCTCACTTGCACACTACCCATCACCGGCCCCTCTGGCGAGGAGATGGAGGTCACGCCCCCGGCGACCCTTCGCTTCGCTCAGGGCAGGCTCTTGTGTCGGTGGGGCGAAGGATTGGTGACTAGACGCGGCGGGCGCCCCCACACCCCCCTCCCCCTCTCCCTCCGCCCGCCGACGGCGGGCGGAGGGAGAGGGGGAGGGGGTGAGGCGCCCGCTGGTAGTTGCCAATCCCAAGCTCCACCGACGCAAGGTCGGTGGGGGCAGGAAACCCGGCCTTCCAGAGGAACGCGTCGCGTGCGAATCCCTGCGCATGGCGAGCTACTTCCTGCCTCCGATGGAGATGAGGTGGGAGAAGGTGCGGAGGTAGAGGGTGCCGGCGGCGATGGCGGGGGTGGCGTAGCTGGGCTCGCCGAGGGGGCTGCGACCGAGGAGGGAGAACTTGTCGCTGTCCGCAGCGACGACGAAGACCTCGCCCTTCTGCGAGATGCAGTAGAGCCTATCGCCAACCAGGATGGGGGAGCCGTAGAACTCGGTTTCGAGCTTCGCCTTCCAGAGCTGTTCGCCCGTGGCGGCGCGGAGGCAGGCCAGCCGCCCGCTGTCGCCCCAGAGGAACACCAGGTCGCCCTTGGCGATGGGCGTGGGGACGTATGGGGCGTATTTCTCAATGGTGTAGGCAATCTTGGCTGGCGCCCCCTTGGAGGGCGGGCGCACGGCCGTGACCTGCTGCGGCTCGGTGGTTCCGCACGCCGCGATGATCAGCCCAGCGGCGAGAATGGGCGAACCCACGCATCGCGTGGGAAAGGCATCCCGCACCTCCCAGAGCACCTTGCCCGCGCGGGCGTCCACGCTTGTCATCCCGTAAGCCTTGCTGGTGAAGATGACCTGGGGCGGGCCGCCCTCCGGCTGATAGACCATCGGGGTCGAGTAAGAGCCGTGGTACTCAACCTCCGTTTTCGGCCGCACGACCTCCCACGCCGTCTTGCCCGTCTTGGCGTCGAGGGCGAAGAGCGAGCTCTTCCCCTCGTGGTCATTGGAGACGATCACCTTGTCCTCGAAGACGATGGGGGATGTTCCGCTTCCGTGCTCGGCCACGAAGGGGCCGAGGTTGCGCCGCCAGGCATCCTTTCCGTCATGCATCAGGGCGAGGAGCGTCACCTCCTCGGGCGTCGTCCAATAGGCATAGACCCGCTCGGCGTCCACCGCGGGCGTGGAGGTGCCGTAGCTGTTCGACTCGTTCATCTCGTGTTTCTTGGACTCGTATTCCCGCTGCCAGAGGGTGCTGCCCTCGGCTGTCTTGAGGCACAGGATGAAGCGTCGGGCGGTCTTCGGGTCGCCCGAGGTCAGGAACAGCTTATCGCCCCAAATCACGGGCGACGAGTGACCGACGCCTGGCAGCTTCACCCGCCAGTTGAAGTCCTTCTCCGCCCACTGAACGGGCAGGTTGGCCGCCTCAGCGATCCCCGAGCCATTCGGCCCCCGGAACCGCGTCCAGCCCTCCGCCGCCCGGGCCGCGGCTGCCCACCCTGCGCCCACTAACAACCACGCGGCAGCCAGTAAGCGAGAACCGCGAATCAGGCCCTTACTCACGGACTCCCCTTCGATCGCTTTGCCGCGATTCAGACGTGAGCGCCCCAGCCTGTTTCCCGCCCCACCCACCTTCGTAGGGACGGGCGGCTCGCCTGTCCCGTCCTCGACACGCGAGCCGCGTGTCGCTACGCCCGCGTCGGTGGGGCAGGAAACCAGAGGCTTCTCGATGGGAGTTCCTTACCCCTGAATAGCCCATCCCTTTGACTCCACCTACCGTTGTGCCGAGAGGCCCTCATCCCGTTTCCGCTTCCACCCGGTTGATGGCCTTGGGGTCGGCCACGCCGAGGCCGAGCTCGGCGGCGCGCTCGATGTGCACGATGGCGGCGTGGTAGGGGCTGAGGCCCTCCTGGAGCCGCTTGGCCTTGACAATCTCGGCCACGGTCGCGTCGAGGGCCACGGGGTCGGCAGAGGCGAGGATGCTCTGGAGGTCCCACCGGAAGCGCGGCGAGTAGGGCGGGCCGCCGTGGTAGAGGCCGTAGAGGGCGTCGCAGATGCAGATGCGGGTATTCGCCCTGATCGGCTCCAGCGCGTTGACGTCCGCAATGTGTCGCCCGCCGTCCTTGTGGAAGTCGCGCGGGTTCGGAATCGTGCCGAGGTGGTTCTTCAGAGCCCCGGTGACGCCGGTCAGCCAGTGGGTCTTCATGATGGAGAGGTTGATGAGCGCGTCGGCCTCGGTGGCTGCCTTGCCGAGCTGGGTTCCCAGCGGGCCGGCGTTCACCTTGCCCTCGAAGCTGCTGATCCTGAAGTCCAGCCGCGGGCCGCTCCCCTCGTCCCAGGCCGGGAACCTGGGAATCGTGTTGTAGAAGTCGTTCCGGTCGTATACCGTGATGTTCCGAAGCTCGACGCCGGCTTTCTGGAGGCCATTGACGACGGCGCACACGACCTCGGGGTGGGTGCTGGCGCGGGGGAAAAGGCCGTTGATCTTGATGGCCACCTTGTCCTTCGGGCCGACGCAGCTTGCCCAGGCCTTCGCCACGTCGTCCTTTCCCGTGACGATCATCACCGCCCTGTCCACCAGCCGCTGCACGATGGCGGCGTCCACCTGGTGGTCCTGAATCGCCTTGCCCGTCTTGTCCCGGACCACCGCGACGGTTGGGCCTTTGGGCGCGGCCCGCGCAAGCCCCTCGCCGGCCAGGAGCGCCGCTGCCGTGGCCGAGCCTGCCTGCGCGATGAAGGCGCGTCTGTTCACGTTGGCTCTCCCCTCGCCACCAACTCGGAGAGCTTGAGCCCGCTCTCATTTGGAGTCTCACTCAGCCGCCGCACCGTCGTTACCCCCGATGCCTCCCGAGCGAGCTCCAAACCGCAGTCGCTGCCAAGGTAGTCAATGAGCTCCGGATGGTGGGAGCACAGCACGGCCTGTGGAACCGTATCGCCGCACGCATCGGCCAGCTCCATGAGCCACGGCTGGATTTCGGCAAGCGCCACGTAATTGTCGGGCTCGTCCAGGAAGAGGGTGTACCCCTGACCTGCCGCAAGGTGCACCAGCGAATAGAGCGCGATGAGGGCGCGCTGGCCGTCAGAGATCTCGTCCAAGCGCAACTCGTACCGCTCCCCATCTTGCTCGAATATGAGCATGAGAGCGCGCGTATCAAGCCCCACCTTCTCCAAACGGATACCGCGAAAGCCGTCAATGACTTCCCGAAGCGCCGTCGTGAACTCAGGAACCATGTCCTGACGTTCGAGCAGCAAATGCCGAAACCAGGCGGTGAAGTTCCGGGCATCCCGCTGGAGCATGGCATCTTCGGTCGCCGATTCGGGCCTGAAGCTCGCCGGGCAAAGGCCGCATACCATCACCTTGCGCACGAAGTCGAGAAACCGAGTGAGGCGGACGTTGTCGTGACGCGGCGCAATCCTTGCTATTGCCGTCTCCGAGCCGTCCACAGAGAACCTAGTGCCCTCAGAATGATCGTCGCGGTAGAGGCGCACCTCACCATCTTCGCATTGGAACAATGGCCTCCCCTTGGCTGTGAGTTGCTCCAAGTGAACCCGCGCTTGGCGGATTGACCGGTCGTGCGCCACCTCGAGACGATATCGTAGAGGGTCGCCCTCTATGTCCACATCCAGCTCGAACACCTGCAAGTCTCGGTTCTGCCAGTTCGTAAGTGTCTGTGTCGGGAATACGCCATCGGCCCCCGTGATCTTCGCCAAGCCGGCAAGAAGCTGGCGCAACGCATACATCACGTCGAGCACCGAAGTCTTGCCGACCCCATTCGGGCCGACCAGCAGCGTGAGCTCTTGGAGCGGAAGCTCGAAGTTCACCAGGCACTTGTAGTTGTCTACATACAGGCGCTTGATCATTGGGGGCTCCACTTCTGTCCATGCCTGTCGTTGTGGCCCGATACGGATGCAGGCGGCTCTGGCCCAGGCAATGTTACAGCACCGGAAGAACCCTGTCAACAACCTACTTGGCGAGCCGAACGGTGAGCTTGGGGGTGAACTGCTTGTCCCGGTGCTCGGAGGCGAGGAGCTGGATGCGGGTGTAGTGGCCATCGTCAACCGAGCGGTCAATGATGGGGACGATGGCGAGGCCGCAATTCTTGGCCTGGCCAGAGAGCCAGGCAGCAACGGACTTGGTGACGTCAATGGTGTATTCGAGCGGCGGGTCGGCGGTGTCGGCGCCCTCCTCGGGCGGGACGATGACGAAGCCGTCGGGGTCCTTCGGGGTGTCCTTGCCGAGCTCGAAGCCGGCCTCGTCGGCCCAGGTCTTGCCGGCGGAGGAGTGCTTCCAGGTCACTGCCGCTTCGTCCCAGTCAGAGGTGAGGCGGAAGGCGGCGACGCGGGTCTTGCCCTTGCTGCTGGGGTCCCAGACGCAGAGGGAGAGCTTTGCGGAGGCGACCTTTGCGCCCGCGGGGAGCTTGCCCGCGAGGTCGAAGCGGACGAGGAAGGCGTTTGTGCGGTCGGTGCGGCGGAGGGCGTTGCCGCGGGCCTCGCCGCCGAACTTCCGCTCGGGCTCCTCGAAGTGGATGAGGGCGTCGCTGACCGCGGGCTTGCCCTGGATGACGACGGCCTCGCCCTGCTCGGCCTCGGCGCCGGAGGCGCCCTTCTCGGCCACGGGCGGACGCGGCTCGGGGAGGAAGGTGGGCAGCTTGCTCGCGTCGCGGGGCGGCGTCCGCAGGTCCACCAGCCGTCGCTTCCATTCGGGCTTGGCCTTCGACAGGATGCCGCCCACCTGCGTGCGAAGCTCCCAGAGAGCGATGGGCGACAGATCGCGGAACGAGATGCGCCCGGCGTCCTCGATACCGCCCGCGTCGGGGCCTTTCTGGGCCGAGGCGACGAGGCGGAGCTTCTCCTGCACGGCCTGGCCAACTGCCCAGCGCGGCGCCTTCAGATGCTGGGTGAGCATGGTCAGGTATTCGACGTCCTGCTGCCCGCGGCGATAGGCTTTGAGGCGGACGCTGGGGACTGGCTCGGTGCTGCCGACCTTGCCGCCGGGGTAGAAGAGCGAGCACTCGTCGGCGTTGGCCCAGGAGCCATCGTTGCCGATGGTCTGCCAGGGGAGCACCCCATCGGCGCCCAGGCACCAGGCGCTCACGCACCAGCCGGCGGGCTGGACGTTTGAGGCCTCGACCTTGTTCGACGAGCCGTATTCGAAGATGACCATGCCGTTGCGGCGCTGGCGGTCGAGGATCATGCGGCGGTACTTGCGGAAGACGCCGCTGCACACGTAGAAGTCGTTGAGCGGCGTCAGGCAGTCGCGCTCCCATTCGGGCCGCGAGATGTCAATGCGGTAGCCGACCTTGGCCTTGCCTCGGGCCGCGGCGGCGCCCTCATGGAAGGCGATAGCGAACCAGCGGAGCGCCCAGTAGTCCTGGAAGCTTGCCGGCTCGTCGAGTATCCAGGGCGACGCCCCACGCGACCAGCCGCGCTCCTTGAAGTTGTTCTTGTTGTTCAGATAGAACTGGAGGAAGGTGTCGTTCCAGCCCTTCTCGGCGAAGTGTTCGGCGAAGAGGCGCGAGACCTTGACAAACGTTTCGCGGTAGGCGGGAGGGAACGCCCTGTCCGCCCAATACGAGCCGTTGTAGTCCTTGAACACGTCGCCTGGCCAGTTCTCGTGGAGCGGCAGGTAAAAGGCGTCGAGCGGCACGGCGCGGCGGGGCAAGTCGGCGAACGCCGAGCCGTTGAGGAGCGGGGCGAACCGCTTGTCCCAATCCGTCCAGTCGAGCTTCTCGCCGTCCCACTTCGGCGCGTGGCGGACGCCGCCGCTCTGGTTGTAGGGTAGGGCGTTGACGCACGTGCGGTGGGCGTGGCCCACGCGGTAATAGCCCAGCTCGGGCGCAGGCAGCCCGTAACTGTTCATCTCAGGGATGAACGACAGGCAGTCGGGCAGGCAAAAATCCCACACGTTCAGCTCGATGGCGATGGCGAGCGATTCGTTGCCTTTCGTGAGAGTGAGCGTGCCTGCATGCTTCCCTGCCGTGGTCTCATGGGGCACATAGAGGTCGGCGAGGAATGCCCCGGAACTCAAGGCACCCTTGATCGGCACGAGCGGGTCGGGGAGCAATCCGCTCCTGGACTTGACGTTGTGGAACTCCAGCAACTGGGCCTTCAGGGGTTCGGGGAGCTTGACGGCGGGCGTGACGCCATCTGCCCCGCCTTTGAGCACCACCTGGAATGCGACGAACTCGTTCTTCGCGGCATAGAGCCGCACCAGCTTCTCCTTCGCCGACCAGAGGTGGTTGGCGGCCAGGTAGGCGGCGTCGTGCGATGGGATGATCCCGCCCGAATCGGGGTTCACCTTGTCGAGCGGGTCAATCACCGCGACCTCGGCCCCGCCCAGCTTGGGCAGCGGGGCGGCTTCTGTGAACTTCGCCGCCGGCTCGCCACCGATGGGCACCGTGGCCGGCGTGGCGGAGAGCTTGACCAGGATCGTAGTAGCCTGCCCGACGTTACCCGTGGCGTCCACTGCGGCGATGCCGAGGGTGATCGATTCGCCGCCCTTGACACCCATGTCGCGCAGATGCAATTCGACGCGTTGGCCGGGCTCGGCCATGGGTATCTGGTAGCGTGGGATTGGCGTGGCCTGCTTGGCCTCCTCCTCCCAGTCAACCCACTGGTCAACGTTGCCCCCCTTGAGAAAGGCGACTCTGAAGCCAAAGGAATCGGCTGGAGAGAGCCATGAGACAATGGCCTCGCCTGTGGGCAGGGTGGCTTGTTCCTGGCGAGGATACGTTGGCGCGGCCGGCGGCTGCTTGTCCTCGTCGCCGAGGTAGATGGTGAAGTAGGGGGCGGTCTTGGCGCCCGATTCGCGGCTGTGGACGAAGCGGTTGGGGAAGGTGAACCGCTTGTACTGCTCGCCGTTGCGGGTCCACTCGCTGCCCGTGTCGTCGAAGACGACGAAGCCGTAGGAGAGGCCGGCCACGCGGGCGGCCACGACGCGCGGCTCGACGGCCACGGTCTGCCAGCCCTCGGCGTCGGGCGGCGTGGCGTCCCACGTGGCCCAAATCGTGCCCCCTTCGCCCATCATCACGGCGGTGAGGTCACTGCCGGGATACGCCCAGGGCCGCTTGCCCAGTTCGGCCTCCTCGAAGCACGACGACCCCGGCTGCTTGGCGTAGCCTGTGCCCGTGCCCTCGACCCACTCGGAGCCGAGGGAGGAGACGGCGAGGCGCTTCTGGATGTCCCTTGACGTGCAGTGGAGGTGGAGCACGGCGCCTGTGATCACCCGGCCCTTGAGCGGCGCCGGGTCAATGTCCACCAGGAAGAACTCCTGGTATGCCTTGGTCTTCAGCTTGTCTGCCGCGCCATTGTTGCCCTGCGTTTCGCCTGGGCAGGACGAGACCCACAGGTCGCGGGTCACGGGCACGCGGATCGGCGTGCCCTTCGGCGGCCACGGCGCAAGCTCGGCGGCTCCGCCTCCTGACAGGGAGAGCAGCACTGCGGCAATTGACGCGACGGAATGCCTCATCTCTCAGTCTCCTGTGCTCCCGTTCACCTCTGGGACCATTCACAACCGGACTGCATTCTATATCCCTTCGCGGCAAGCCGCAACCCAAGAGGACAGAGGACAGCAGCTGATCGTCCTCGTCGTCGTCCTCGTCCTCGATTCTTCCTCTCCCGGTCTCCTTTCAGAAAGACCCGATTCTGGAGGTTCATAGCATGGCAGCGCGCGGGAATCAACGACGTCATGGCGTCAGGATCAGGCCGAGCCGTGGGGGCAAGGCATGCGCGGAGGCAACATGCCGCACATGGGGTCTGCCTGCTGGCTCGCCACGTGTTATGCCCGTGCGCGGCCCCTTACGGACCTCGCGAGGTCAGTAACAAGGGATGGGCTAATGGCTTTTCCCCTGCCACGTCGCGCAGCCGCCGCGCGCAACGCCTCTGACGTTTCGCCCAGGCGCGAGAGGGAGCCGGCGTCGACTGAGCGGCTGCCGGGGCCCTATCACGGACCTCACGAGGTCCGTAATGCGGCACCGGCCCAGGACATGCTGGCGCTGACGTCGCGGAGCGGGCGCGCGGAGCGGCTCCGACCTGTCGCCCGGGGGCGAGAGGGGGCCGGCGCCGTCTGAGCGGCTGACGCTGCCCTATTACGGACCTCACGAGGTCCGTAATAGGGCACCGGTCGAGGACCTCCTGGCGCTGACGTCGCGGAGCGCGCGCACAACGGCTCCGGCGTGCCACCCGGGGGCGAGAGGGGGCCGGCGCCGACTGAGCGGCTGACGCTGCCCTATCATGGACCTCACGAGGTCCGTAACACGGCACCGGTCGAGGACCTCCTGGCGCTGACGTCGCGGAGCGGGCGCGCGCAACGGCTCCGGCGTGCCACCCGGGGGCGAGAGGGGGCCGGCGCCGTCTGAGCGGCTGGCGGGACCCTATCACGGACCTCACGAGGTCCGTAACAAGGGATTGGCCAATGACTTTTCGGCTGTGACGTCGCGCAGCCGCCGCGCGCAACGCCTCTGACGTTTCGCCCAGGCGCGAGAGGGAGCCGGCGTCGACTGAGCGGCTGGCGCGGCCCTATCACGAACCTCACGAGGTCCGTAACGCGCCACCGGTCGAGGACCTCCTGGCGCCGACGTCGCGGAGCGGGCGCGCGGAAGGGCTGCGACGTGTCGCCCAGGGGCGACAGGAGGCCGGCGCCGACTGAGCGGCTGACGCGGCCCTATTACGGACATCACGAGGTCCGTAACGCGCCACCGGTCGAGGACCTCCTGGCGCCGACGTCGCGGAGCGGGCGCGCGCAACGGCTCCGTCGTGCCGCCTAGGGGCGAGAGTGGGCCGGCGCCGACTGAGCGGCTGGCGGGCCTCATTACGGACCTCACGAGGTCCACAGGAAGCCACTGGCCGGGGACCTTTGGCCTTGACTTGGATGGCTGGATGCGCACAATGGTGGTGACGTGTCGGCCAGAGGCGACAGGGGGACGGGGGGAGCGCTTTGGTGGTGTGAGTTCATTACGGACCTCGCGATGTCCGTAGCAGACAAAGGGGGACCAACGTGCTTGACACTATCGCAGCTACGTGTCGGGCCCTGGCTTCCGACGGGAGCCTGCTGCTTCTGCGCCATCTGGCGGGGCAGAAGGAGCTGCTGTCGAGCGAACTGGCCCGCCGCACGAGGCTCCCGCAGAGCCAGACCTCGACCCACCTCGCTCGGCTCGCACTCGTTGGTGGAGTCCACCGCAGGCGGTCAGGCGGGCGTGTCTACTACGCATTCAGCTCACCATCGAGGGCGACGCTTTCGTTCGAGCCGTGGGGGCTGGTGGAACGCGCGTTCCTCAATGCCTCGGCCGCCTGCCGCGGCTGGCAGGAGGACCGTATCGTGCATCTGGCCCGCCGCACGGTGCAGGCGGTCGAACCGACAATGGCGACCGTGATGGACGTCATCTTCGACGCATGCACGGCCTTCACGAACGTTCGGCGCCTCAGGCTGCTGGAGCTGCTCAAGCGCAACGGCCCGTGCACGCGCGGCTCGATTGTGGCGGAGCTCAAGATGTCTGACGTGGCCTGCGGGCGGCACCTCCACAAGCTGGCGCGCCGCGGGTATGTCAGGATCGTGAACCCGGGTGCCTGGGGGTTTGCCAGGGAGCCGAGGACACGACTCCACGCCAGGTTACTGGAGCTTGTGTTGCCATGGCTTGACGCTTGATTGCGGACCTCGCGAGGCCCGGAACCCATCCTTCGGAACCCGTCGCCCTGTCGGGAAGGTTCGGCTTGGATGGTGATACGGACCTCGCGAGGTCCGTAAGCGGCGCCCGGGGCCAGCCACCGGGTCGTGGACCCTCCGCTGAGCGTGGAGCGCGTTTTCCGAGCGCTCGCGCCCAGACGATCGTGCAGTAGGCCAGCAGAAGGGGAAATGCCAACGATGCGACACTCGATACTCTGGGCGGTGACCGGGCTGGCAGCGGCATTGGCGGGAACGCCCGGGGACGCTGGGACGCCCGCCGAGCACCTGCGGGCCGCGACGAGACCAGGGTTCAGAACTGGCCATACGCTGCCACCACTGACGCGCTGGGGCTGGAGGCTGGCGCTGGACATCCAGCGCGAGCTCGCGGAGCGCTGGGGCTACGCGCTCGAGCTCGGCGAGGCCAACGCCAGCCTGGTTCAGCAGCTCGACGACCCGAACAGCCTGCCGGCGAAGCTCTGCGCCCTGACGGCGTCCGATCCCAAGCGATACCCGCTCTCGGCACTCGCCTACCGCGCCCCGTGCGACGGGAAGTTCATCGAGACGCTTCCCCCCGGGACCTGGTGCCAGGAGGCGAACGGCAAGGCCATCGAGCCGAAGACTTGGAGTCCCGAGGCTCCGCAGGCGGTCTTCGAGCGGGCGGGCGCCCTGGCCGCCGAGCCGCTCAAGCGCGTGCTCGCCAAGGCGCCCCTCGCCATCGTCCTCAACGGCGGCGAATACGCCCTCAGCGTCTATGGCCACAGCGGCAAGGTCTGGTCGCAGGACCCCAGGGTAATGAAGGCCAAGGGGGCGCGGGAGTGGTTCGACTATATCTCCGAGCGCAAGCTCCGCCAGGAGATGCCCATCACGGAGGCGGTCCGAGCGGCCTGCCCGAGCCGCCTCCTCTACCTCTACTACCCCACCGAGGGCTGCCCGCACCGCAACCGCTACGCGGGCTGGCTCGTGTGGGCGATCGACTACAAGTGGCTCAAGCCCATCTCCGACATCCCGAACAGCTCGATCTACTACCTCCACTTCAACTCGGGCTGGACGGGCGCCGACGACATGCTCACCCAGGCCCTCAACGCCACGGCCCAGCACATCGCGGCGGGCGAGGCGCTGTCGTACAACTGGATGAACGCCGGCTGGACCCGCGAGAAGCTGGGCGACAAGGCCTTCGGCGACCTCGCCCGCTACGCCGGCTACCTCAAGTGCTACTACACGGCGGGCATGCTCGGCGGCGTCGCGGGCTACTTCGCCTACCCCAAGGGCGGCTTCGACGGGGACATCCAGCCCGAGCCGCCCCACTGGCTCGCCCAGATGCTCGCTCTCGCCCGCGTCCACGCCCTCTTCTCCCACCTCGAGGAGTTCCTGCGGAAAGGCGACCTGTTGCCCGGCCCCGACAAACACCGCTGGTCGAAGGACCTGCCCGCCTACGAGTTCCCGACTGGGGACGCGACGGCCCGCGTCGTGGCCCGCAAGCACCGCGAGCGCGCCGAATGGCTCATCGCCGCCTGGGCCGCGGGGGGCGCCGACCGAAAGGTCAGCGTGACCATTCCCGGGCTTGGCGCCGCCGAGGTCGAAGCGCGAGCCTGCGGAAGCCTCTACCGCGCCGTCATCAGGGACGGCAAGCCGCTGCTGACGCTCGTTGACCGCGACGGCATGAACCCGTCCCCGGGATTGTAGGCGGGGCGTCTCTGCCCCGCGGAGATGCGACGACGAGGACGACGACGACGAGGACGAGGACGAACAGATGGGGAAGCTGGTTCTTGCCCTTGACCTCGGGACGACGGGGAATCGGGCGATTGCCTTCGACGAGGGCTTTCGGCCCGTGGCGCAGGCATACGCCGAGTTCACCCAGCACTTCCCGCGGCCGGGGTGGGTGGAGCACGACCCCGCCGAGATATGGGACAGCCTGCTGACGTGCGCCCGCCGAGTGGCGCGCGAGGTGGACGTGGCCGACATCGCGGCGGTTGCGGTGACCAATCAGCGCGAGACGACGGTGCTGTGGGACCGCGAGACGGGGCGCCCCGTCCACAACGCCATCGTCTGGCAGTGCCGCCGCACGGCGGAGCGCTGCTCCGAACTCAAGGCGAGACACGCCGACGAGGTTCATCGCAAGACTGGCCTGGTGATAGACGCCTACTTCTCAGCCACCAAGATCGCCTGGATTCTGGAGAACGTGCCTGAGGCGGCCGCCCTCGCCGATCAGGGCCGGCTCCTCTTCGGCACGGTGGACACGTGGGCCATCTGGAACCTCACCGGCGGCCGGGTCCACGCCACCGACCCCTCCAATGCCTCGCGGACGCTCCTCTACAACATCGTCGAGGGGCGATGGGATGAGCAACTGGTTGGCCTCTTCGGCGCGAGAGGAGCCGTGCTGCCAGAGGTCAAGCCGTCGCTCTCCGTCTTCGGCACGACGCGGAAGGACATCCTGGGCCGCGAGGTGCCCATCGCGGCTGACCTGGGCGACCAGCAGGCCGCGCTCTTTGGCCAGGGCGGCTTGTCCCCACAGAACCTCAAGAACACCTATGGCACCGGCCTCTTCCTCCTCGTGAACACTGGCACGCGCCTCGCGCTGCCGGAGAAGCTGCTCACAACCGTCGCCTGGCAGAAGGAGGGGCAGCCGCTCCACTACGCCCTGGAGGGGAGCATCTTCGTCGGCGGCGCCGCCATCCAGTGGCTCCGCGACGGGCTGAAGATCATCGGCAGCGCAGACGAGAGTGAGGCGATGGCGCAATCGCTCCCACACAACGAGGGCGTCTACTTCGTCCCTGCACTCGTCGGCCTCGGCGCGCCGTACTGGGACAGTTCGGCCCGCGGCACCCTCCTCGGCCTCACCCGCGCCACGCGCCGCGAGCACCTCGTGCGGGCAGCACTGGAGGCGATGGCCTACCAGACCCGCGACGTGGTCGAGGCCCTGCCGCCCGAGGTTCGCGGCCAGCTACGCACCCTCCAGGCCGATGGCGGGGCGACGGCCAACAACTGGCTCATGCAGTTCCAGGCCGACATTCTTGGCATGCCCGTCGAGCGGAGCGCCATCGCCGAGACCACCGCCCTGGGCGCCGCTGCCGCCGCCGGCATCGCCATCGGCCTCTGGGACGAAGCCCACTTCCTCGCCCGGCGCCGCGTTGACCGCGTTTTTGTCCCACTCATGCCGCCGGCTGAACGCGAGCGGCTCTACGCCGCCTGGCGCGAGGCCGTCGCGCGCGCACGCGGCTGGGCCGGGCGGGGCCCCTGACACGCGCCGCAACTCGCGCCCCCCTCCCGGGGCATGGGCGAGCCGCCTAAGTCCTTTGGCATCAAGGGGATAGCTGGCCTCGAGCAACTTGCGCCCCTCGTGCGCGCACACTATGGCGCAATGGCCAAACTCCCTAACCTCTGGACTTGCAGGGAGATAAGTGGCCTCCACAGGCTCGCCGGGAGCAACTTGCGCCCCCCTGGGGGCGCAAGTTGCCCGACCGAAGGGTCGTCAATCCCCCCTCTTGGCCGCCCTGGCGCCGTAACGGGGAGCCAGTGAATCACGTCTAGACACGAGGCGCCGTGATGCCTCAGTCACGGGTGGCGGCGGCATGTGGCGCATGCTCCTAGTGCGGGCTTCAGCCCGTCTCCTGGGCCTGCGACGGCCTAAAGGCCGCACTACAAACGAGGAAGCCTCACCGCCGCCACCCGTGAATGAGGCATTACGAGGCGCCGGGGTTTGATCTTGACAATAGCTATTGATTCAGTGTACAATCGTTGAATGACTCTGGGCGACCCGCGGGGGTCCCGAGGGGACAGCAAGGAAAGGCGAGTGGGGATGTTCGACGCGTTACGCGCCGTCTGGACGGCGGTGAAGGAACCCACTACATTCAGCGAGTACGTCACCCGCCAGCTCGGCCGGGGCCTCCTGACCATGCCTCCGCTGCCCGCTCGGGTGCTCCGCCAGGTTCCCCGCTGGCTCTCGCGGCTCGGGCGCTGCGAGCGGGTGCGCGCCGAGGCCATAGGGCGCGGGCTCCACGTCCCTTCGGTCCTCTTCATGGCCATCACCGGGCGGTGCAACTACAGTTGCCCCCACTGCTACACGCAACTGTGTGCCAAGGAGGACATGCCGCCCGCCCTCGCCCGCAGCATCCTCGCCCAGGCCGAGGAGCTCGGCGTCGGCCTCGTCGTCGTCTCCGGCGGCGAGCCGCTCCTCCACCGCGACTTCTTCCAAATCCCCCGCGAGATGCCCGACGTCCCGTTCATCTGCTTCACCAACGGCACCCTCCTGAAGGGCTTCCTGGAGGACGGCCTTGAGAGCCCGAACATGCTCTGGCTGGTGAGCGTGGACGGCCCCCGCGAGCTCAACGACGCCCGCCGCGGCCCAGGGACCTTCGACGTGGCGACGGCGGCCATCGCCCTCCTGCGCGAGCGCGGCCTGCCCTGCGGCTTCTCGGCCACGCTCTCCGGCGACAATGTGGCCGCCGCCACGAGCGTGGAGTTCGTCCAGGACATGTTCGCCCGCGGCTGCCGCAGCGCCTTCTTCCTCGAGCAGATCCCCAGCCCGCCCGTCGAGCCGCCGCTCTCCGACCAGATCGAGGCGGCCCTCAGGCGCTGCCAGGCCGTCTTCGACCAGCCCATCATCGGCTTCCCAGCCGACGAGGTGCGCTTCGGCGGCTGCCAGGCGGGCGGGAACGGCATCGCCCACGTGTCGCCCGACGGCTACCTCGAGCCCTGCCCGGCCGCGCGCCTCGCCGCCGACTCCCTCAAGGAGGTCTCCCTCGCCCAGGCGCTCTCCAGCCCCTTCTTCCGCGAGTTCCGCTCCCTCAAGGACCGCCACGCCCACCAGAGCGAATCGTGCTCCTACTCGGGCCACGAGGAGACCTTCGAGGAGGCCCTCGCCCGCTGCGGCGCACATGCCACCGTGTAGCCCCTCACCCCCGCCGCTCCTTCGCGAATCGTCCTCGTCCCTCGTCCTCGACTCCCCTCCCGAACGATGGGTGTCACACTCGCCACGCGGCGCGAGCGCCCATCACGTGGCCGCGTCTGGGGGACCAGTCCCCCAGACCCCCTGGGATTTACCGCATTGTGCCACCGGCACCCTCTGGGAAGCTATATGGCTATTCGCGATTCTCGCTCAACGTAGCGACAAGCGTCTCGCTTGTCGAATGGGTGCGGATGCCAAGTTGACCGCAAGCGAGACGCTTGCGGCTACAATGACCTGCCAGAGAGTGTGCGGCGGATTGAGCGAGAATCGTGAACAGCCATGTAGGCTCTGTACGACAATTCGTAGCGCCGCCGTCCCGGCGGCCTCGGGCGGCCAGCGAGACGCTGGCGCTACCCACTCCGGCCTATTGTCGTGCAGAGCCCAGCGCGGCCGCCATCCTATGGGGGTGCCGGCGGCCCGAAAGCGGAGAATCCTGGGGGCTCGGGGGCAAAGCCCCCGCATGCCTGCCCGCCGCATCTCGCCCCGAATCTCAAGGACTTGGGAGGTTGCTGAGATTTGAGACCTTGCTTCCTTCTGTACGCCCGCGGTTGGGGTTGAATTCCCTGCCCGCAGGCCATATGATGACGTGAACGTGAGGGCGGCGAGCCTGTCTGCCGGGAAGAAGGCGATTGACGCAGGAGGGTTCAGGCGTGGCACGGTTGCCTCTCGGCCTTCTGGCCGCTTTGCTCGCCTTTACCATCTGCTCGCCTGCTGGCGGCGCCGACGATGCCCGGGCGAGCCAGGAGCTGGCGCCGGCGGAGGCGCTGGTGGCGGCGTGGGACTTCCAGGGCGCGCTGAAGGCCCTCGAGAAGCTGAAGCCCGGCGACGCGGGGCTCGCGGCGAGCGTGGCGGCCAGACGCGACGAGGTGCAGCGCCTTGCGAAGCTCAAGGCGCGCATGATCGCCCGCATCAACGAGGCGCAGCCCCGGCTCCGCAAGAGCTCCCTCCTCATCCGCGGGATCAACGGGGACCTCACCAAGGCCGACGACAGGGCCATCATCGCCTCCTTGCCGAATGGAAAGGACGAGGAGCATCTTTGGGGCAGCCTGGCAGGCCGTTCCGTGGAGCGCCTTGTGGGCTTGGTGGCCAACAAGGACAGCGCAGAGGATTGCGTGGCGGGGGCATTGCTGGCGCTGGTGGCGAAGGACTCTGCCACGGCCGAGGGGCTGCTGGAGAAGGCCAAGTCGCTTGGCGCGCAGATTGACCGCTACCTTGACCCCCTCGCTGCGAGCGCCTTCGACCGAGCGCGCGACCTCATCGCCAACAAGAAGCTGGCGGAGGCCCGCGCCGACCTGGAGGGCATCGAGAAGCGCTACGGGAAGACCGCCTGGTTCGCCGCCCACAAGCAGGACCTCGACGCGGCCAAGGCCCGAGCCGAGGCTACCGCCGCGCAGGAGGAGGCCAAGAAAGGCTCCGAGCAAGCCGAGAAGCTCTACGCCGAGGCCGCGCGGCTTTACAAACGGAAGGAGCTCTTCGACCTCAAGCCCGTGATTGACAAGCTCAAGGCCGACTTCCTCGATACCCCCGCGGTCACTGACGCCGCCCGCTCCCCGTCCTTCGACGAGATGCGCAAGGCCGTCGAGAAGGTCGGCAAGTTCCTCACCGTCCGCAGGGTTGGAAAGGCGGACCACCAGAGGATTCAGGACGCGATCAACGCGGCGCCGCCGTACAGCGTGATCGAAATCCAGGATGACGGGCCGTTCAACGAGAAGCTGGTGGTCCCGCAGGAGAAGGCAGGGCTGACCCTCCGGGGCTGGAAGCACGGCTGGCCAGTCCTCACGTCCGTCGGGAAGACAGGGGCGTTCGACGTCCTGCTCGACATTGCGGCGGCGGACACAACGGTGGAACGCCTGACCCTGGCCCACCAGGCCTGCAACAGCGATTGGGGCTCGGCTCTGCGGGTCGCTCGCGGGCCTTGCCGCATGCGCTCCCTTGTCGTTTGCATGAACGCCACGACCAATTGGTGGACACTCACGCTCGGCGACGGCGCGGGCTACGAGATCGAGAACTGCGCCGTGGCGGGAACTGGCAAGTCGGGCGGCGAAATCGCCTTGAAGGACAGCGTCTGGCTCAACTGCCACGACCACGGCGGCTTGTTCGCCTGGGGCGGCCTGAAGGCCGAGAACTCCATCCTGGTCATACTCCACGTGTCGAAGGCCGCCGACCTGAGGAACTGCACGGTGACGAAGGGCACCACGCTCACGGACCAGCCCTGTGTGGCCGTTGACTGCATTTTCCAAAGGGTGGAATGTGCCAAGCCCGGCGCCCAGATCGACTTCTGCGACGTCTATCCGGGCGGCTACCTCGTGGCCGCCAAGGCGGGGAAGAAGTGCTTCAGCGCCGACCCGCGCTTCGTTGACCCCAAGGGCCTCGACTACCGCCTCGCCCCCGGCAGCCCCTGCCGCAAGAAGGCATCGGACGGCGGCGACATCGGCTGCCGCTACACCCCCGAAATGGTCGAACTCGTGAAGAAGTGCCTCGACCTCCGCAAGCGCGGCACCATCGCCTTCTAAGGCTCGGCACGGTTCTCGCCCAGGACGATGGGCGTCAAGTGTCCGGATGCCCAGTGGCATGCGACAGCCTGTCGGAGTGCGGCGGCTCGACGCCGCTGTGAACTTCGCCGGCGCGTGCCAGGCGCCCCCACAGGCTATACTCGGACCAGAGGCCGTGCTGGAAATCGGGGTGCCGGTCTGGTACGATAGGAAGCGGTCGGTTGTCGGCCATCCCCCAAGGCCACTGCGGCTCCGCGATGACAGGTCGGGTCTTCAACATCCAGCGCTTCTCGATCCACGACGGCCCAGGCATCCGGACCACCGTGTTCCTCAAGGGCTGCACGCTCCGGTGCCTCTGGTGCCACAATCCGGAGTCGATCGCCCTCGCCCCCGAGCTGGCCTTTTTCCCACAGAAGTGCATCCGCTGCGGCCACTGCTTCGAGGCGTGCCCAACAGGGGCGCTCCGGCTGGTTCCTGCGCGGGCATCGGTGGCACAGGCGTCCCGCCTGTGGGAGACACAGGCCGGAGGCCTGTGCCACCAAGATGGGGGGGAGCGTCGCTACGAGAAGACGCTGTGCAAGATGTGTGGCAAGTGCGCGGAGGTCTGCTACGCCGAGGCCATCGTGATGGAGGGGCGCGACGTGGCCGCCGAGGAGGTGGTGGCCGAGGTGCTCAAGGACAAGCCCTTCTACGACAACTCGGGCGGCGGCGCAACCCTCTCCGGCGGCGAGCCGCTCCTCCAGGCCGACTTCTGCGCCGAGGTCCTCGCCCGCTGCCACGCCAGCGGCGTCCACACCGCGCTCGACACCGCGGCGAGCGTGCCCTGGGCCGCCTTCGAGAAGGCGCTCCCGCACACCGACCTCGTCCTGCTCGACCTGAAGCTGATGGACTCGGCCCGGCACCGCGAGGCGACTGGAGCGGGCAACGAGCTGATCCTGGACAACGCGCGCCGCCTTGCAGCGGCGGCGAGGCCCCTCGTCGTCCGTGTGCCCATCATTCCCGGCTGCACGGACGACGCGGCGAACGTGGCGGCGATAGCGGACTTCGTGCGCGGCTTCCCACGGCTCGAATACCTGGAGCTTCTGCCGTACCACCGCTTCGCCGAGGGGAAGTACCGGCGGCTGGGACGCGAGTATCGCCTCGAGGGCGCTGAGGCGCCCCTGGCCGGCCACCTCGACGCCCTCGCCGCGCTCGTGGCCGCACGGGGCGTGAGGGTGAAGGTCGCCCCCGGCGCGCGCAAGGCGCCCGCTTGACGCCGCGGCCCGGAATGGCGATACTGGATGGCGGACCGGATGGGCCCGACGAAGGGGCGCTGCCAGCCCGCAGGGCGGCAGAAGGTAGCCACGGGCGTAAGCCCGTGGAAGCGGGCGAGCGCCTTGGCCCCAGCCCCCGCAGGGGGCGGCAGAGACCTGGCTCTGCGGGAATCGGGGCATCTGCCGCCCCCTGCGGGGGCTTGGCAGGGGAGTAACGCCGTGTTCCACGGGCTTACGCCCGTGGCTACCGTCTGCCGCCCGCCGGAGCGGGCTGGGCCGCTGCCGACCCCCTTAAGCCTGCGCGATCCGGTGGTGAACGGCAGGCGCGAAGGGCCACCAGAGGAGAAGAGACGTGAGGCCTGAGCGACGGGTTGCCTACGGGCTGGCGTTGGGAACGGCCTGTTTATTGTTGTTCGGCTGCGCGCAGCCGCCCAGGGGCTATCTCGCGAGGCGGGGGGCCGATCTGGCCGACTGCTTCCAGTTCTCGATCGGGGGCGGGCTGATGACCTATGCGAGGGCCAGGTTCACCGACTGGGCGGTGGTGGGCGCGGGCATCGCGCACCGCGAACGCTGGGGCTGGCGCGGCCGCTATGGCGACCGCGGCTGGGAGAAGGGGCGGGGCGGCGATGTTTATATCGGCGACATCGGCTTCGAGGCCGGCTTCCCACTCGTGGGCAACGAGGAGGGCAGCGACGGCGAGGGGAACCGCGTGAGCACCCTCGGCCCCTTCATCACAATCCGCCGCTATGCCAGGGACCTCGAACCGACCACAGGGGGCAAGTTCGCCGAGAGGTTCTGGATCGGTTTCGCGGGCACCGCCGCCCTCTCCATCGAGGCCGGCCTGAACCCGGTCGAGCTGCTCGACCTCATCCTCGGGCTGAGCACGCTCGACATCACTGGCGACGACACCTGGGCGCCGAAGCCCCGCCAGGCCGAGCCCGCGGCCAAGCCCTGACCCCCCGCCGGATGCCACTCCGGGCGCGGGAGACAGTCTGCACAAGTTCGTAGTGCGGGCTTCAGCCCGTCCCGCCAGGAAACGGCCTGAAGGCCGCACTACAAACCGGGAACTCTCCAGAGCAAAGACGGCTCACCGCAAGGCCACCCTGGCGCAGACGAGCGCGTGGGGCGGAATGGTGGCGCGGAGGGTGCTGCCCTTCGCGCCCAGCTCGAACCGCCTGGGGCGCACCTTGTGCGGGGCTTCGGGGCCGTTGTGGTCGCGGACGTCTTTCGCCGTGAGGACCTTGGCGGCAGCCTTCAGTGCTGCGCCGTCGCGCAGCCGAATCGCCACGTCGCACGGCTCGGTGAGGTGGGAGTTCTGAAGGGTGAGGATGAGCGTCTTGCCCTCGGGACTGACGGAGGCCGAGGCGCTGAGGACGGGGAGTTGGACCGCCGCGCCATCGCCCTTTCTGGCCTCCACGGTCGGCACGTCCGCCATCTCCACCCGCACGCTCGCGTTGCCCATGTGCTCCTTGTAGAGGTCGAAGGCGTGGTAGGTCGGTGTGAGCCACATCTTCTCCTCCTGCGTCTGGGCGACGCATTGGAGGACGTTGATGGTCTGGGCGATGTTGGCCATCGTCAGGGCGTCGGCGTGGCGGTTGAAGGCGTCGAAGACCGCGGCGGCCACGAGGGCGTCTCGGAGGGTGTTGCGCTGGTAGAGTCCGGTGGCGTTGCCGGCCTCGGGGTGCCAGACGCCCCACTCGTCCACGATGACGCCGATCTTGCGTCCCGTGCGGTTGTAGAGGGCGATGGCCGTGGCTGCCTCGGTGATGTCCTGCTCCACCTGGAGGGCGCGGGGGTAGAGGTTGTAGCACTCGGTGTCGGTGAACTCGGTCGCGTGGCCGCAGTTGTAGTAGCGGTGGACCGAGAGGTGGTCGAGCATGCGCATGTCGCCGGGGGTTTCGAGGAAGCGGCGGTTCCAGTCGGGCGTGTTGTGGCCGCAGGCGATGAGCTCGATGGGCGAGGATGAGCGGCCGCGCAGGTAGCAGGCGAAGCGGCGGTACTCGCGGGCGTAGTCGTCGGGGTAGAAGCGTCCGCCGCAGCCCCAGTTCTCGTTGCCAACGCCCCAGTATTTCACGGCGAAGGGCTCGGGGCTGCCGTTGGCGGCCCGCTCGGCGGAGCGGGCGGTGTTGCCCGCCCAGTTGCAGTATTCCACCCAGGCGGCGGCCTCCTCGGGGGTGCCTGAGCCGACGTTGAGGCAGATGTAGGGGGCCGCTCCGGCCTGGCGGCAGAGGTCAATGAACTCGTGGGTGCCGAAGTGGTTCGCCTCCTCGGCGTGCCACCAGAGGTTCACGCGGCGTGGGCGGGCGTCGCGCGGGCCGAGGCCGTCGCGCCAGTGGTAGTCGTCCGCGAAGCAGCCGCCGGGCCAGCGGAGCACGGGCGCGCGGAGCCGCCGCAGGGCGGCCGCCGTGTCGTTACGGATGCCGCGGGTGTTCGGGATGGGCGAGCCCTCCCCCACCCAGAAGCCCTCGTAGATGCAGCGGCCCAGGTGCTCGGCGAAATGCCCGTAGAGCATCGGGCTGATCGTCCCGAGCCTGTCCTCCAGCCGAATCGTCAGCTTCGCCATGCGGGTCCTCCTCAAGGGTAGCTGGTGCAACTATAGGCTTAGAGTGGGACAGTGTCAAGAGGTGGCTGCCTGATCGTCCTCGTCCCTCGTCCTCGATTCTCTTCATCTGGGGGAGCAGCGATTCAGACGTAAGACGCGAGCCGGCAACCTCTCTGCCCGGGGCGGCTTCCTGGGGTCGGGGACAGTGGCACAGGGCATCCTCTTCTTCGACCGCTCCGCTGGGAACAAAAGCGGTGACACGTCACCGCACTCCATAGTCCCCCACGCCCAGTTGGGGGAGGATTGTG
>Ga0194110_10001875_pt1 | contig 26799 bp, 19 predicted proteins | sample TA2Kig1200mmetaG_FD_146192 | JGI IMG/M metagenome (GOLD analysis project Ga0194110, IMG submission 146192) | Freshwater microbial communities from Lake Tanganyika, Tanzania - TA2015032 Kigoma Deep Cast 1200m | ecosystem: Environmental > Aquatic > Freshwater > Lake | place: Tanzania: Lake...
GCGCTGTAACGCACCGCGACCAAGTCGAGCCACCCCGTGCGCCGCGGTCGTCCCGTGGTCGTGCCAAACTCGCGCCCGCGCTGGCGGATACGTTCACCTGTACCGTCGAGCAGCTCCGTCGGGAATGGGCCTGCACCGACGCGGCTCGTGTACGCCTTCATGATCCCGAGGACGCGGTGGATGCGGTTGCCTGTCACGCCGGTACCAGAGGGGATGCCAAGCGTGGAGCAGTTGCTGCTTGTCACGTACGGATAGGTGCCATGGTCGATGTCCAAGAGGCATGCGTTCGCGCCCTCGAAGAGGAGTGAGCGACCCTGCGCCATCGCATCGTGAAGCGCGTAGACCGTATCGGTCACATGCGGGCGGAGGGTGTTGCCAAGCGCGGCGAAACGCTCCGCGAGTGCCTCCGAGTCGAGCGCGGGGGCGTTCACCCCAAGTGCCTTGAGTTCCGCGGTACGGAGGCGGCATACGACTCGCAGGCGATCGCGCAAGTGCGCAGCATCGAGAAGGTCACCCACGCGAATCGCCGTCGAGCGGCTGATCTTGTCGGCGTATGCGGGACCGATGCCGCGGCGTGTGGTGCCGATGGCAAGCGAACCACGCTCGCCACTGGCGATGTGCGCAAGGAACTCCTCGAGCGCCGCGTCCTGCTCCTTGTGATAGGGCATGACAACATGGGCACGGTCGGACACCTTGAGGTTGGCACTCACGTCGACACCGCGTGAGCGAAGGCGCTCGATCTCCTCGATGAGCTTTTCCGGATCCACCACAACGCCGTTGCCGATCACATTCAACTTGCCCGGATTGAGGATGCCCGATGGAATCAGATGGAGCGCATAACGCTCGCCGCCCACTTCCACCGTGTGTCCTGCGTTCGCGCCCCCGTTGTAGCGCACGATGACATCGTGCTCGGCGGTCAGGAGATCAACGATCTTGCCCTTGCCCTCGTCGCCCCACTGCAGGCCGACGACAGCAGTGTTCCGAAGCGGGTTGCGTTCCGTGCTGCTCACGGGGCGAGTCTAGCGGACGGTGCCGCAGTGGCGGCGTGTCGGGGGGGTGCGGACTACCCTTTGCTTTGTGCAGCCGATGACGGATATCTCTGTTGCGGGAGTCCGCGTGAACAGCAGCGATGGTGGGTCTGCCACGGGAATCAGATCTGCCGAAGATGTGGCAGAAATGGCCGAGACTCGTGGCCCTGCCAGCTACGAAGGGCTCTATGTCCATGTGCCGTTCTGTCGCCACAAGTGCCATTACTGCGATTTCTATTCTTTCGTGGACTCAGAGAATCGCAGCGGGGTCTTTGTGCAACGATTGCTCGCAGAGGCGGCTGCCGCTGCGCGCTTCATTCGAAGACCATTGACAAGTGTCTTCGTTGGTGGTGGAACCCCGACCATGCTGCCGCCCAAGCTGCTTCGCGAGATGGTGGAGGGGCTTCGTATACGGCTCCCGATGGCAGCAAATGTCGAGTGGACCATTGAGGCGAACCCAGAGACCATCGATGCTGCGATGGCGCAGGAACTCGGCGCGCTTTGTGTGCGGCGCGTCAGCCTGGGTGCGCAGTCATTTGACCGATCGCTGTTGAAGGCACTGGAGCGACATCACGATCCTGCATCTGTTGCACGCGCTGTCTCGCTGCTTCGCGCCGCAGGTGTCCCGCAGATCAATCTCGATCTCATCTTTGCGGCGCCGGGCAGCACCGTGGAACAGTGCGCAGCGGATCTCCACGAGGCGATTGCGCTGCAGCCGGATCATTTAAGCGCCTATGGGCTTGTGTACGAGCCCAACACGCCGCTGACAGTCAAACTAAAGCAGGGAGTTGTGCAGCGCGTTTCGGACGACAACGAAGCGGCGCAGTACGAGCATGTGGTCGAAGCACTCGCGGCCGAGGGATTCCAACGGTATGAGGTGAGCAACTGGTCGCGAAGTGGTGCACAGTGTCAGCACAACTTGTTGTATTGGCGCAATGGCGACTGGTTTGGGCTTGGGCCGAGCGCGGCAAGCCATTCGAGGGGGGTTCGCTGGCGAAATGTGCCGCGTCTGGGCGACTGGCTCGCACAGGGCCCAAGCTCACCGGTGCAGGATGTGGAACTCCTCAGTGAAGATGCCCAAGTTGGGGAGGCATTTATGCTTGGGTTGCGGGTGGTCGGTGGGATTGAACGGACGCGGGTGGAGCAGTTGCTGCAGCGTGGATGCGGCGGACCAAGGCGCCGCGCAGCCATTGCCCGGCATGTCGCTGCGGGCCTGCTTGTGCAGGCTGGAACGCATCTGCACCTGACAGACCCCGGCTTCCAAATGGCCGATTCTGTGCTGGTGGACCTTCTTTGATGCGCAGGACGGCTGAGTTGAGCGGAATTCCTCGCCCGCCATGGGCGGCAGGGTCGATACAACCATGATGCATCCTTGGATACGTCTGCTCCGCCCATCGGACTGGGTGAAAAACGTGTTTGTTCTCGTGCCGATTGTCTTCTGGCTGCCCGGTGCGGGACGGGGGAGCGAGGCGAGTGTCGTGCAGGCGAAGGGGGTTTCGGAACTGCTCGCGTTCGCCGCATTCTGTCTTGCAGCGAGCGGTTGGTACTGCATCAACGATGCACTCGATGCGGCGGAGGATCGCCTGCATCCCATCAAACGGCGGAGACCTGTCGCGTCTGGTCAGGTGGCAACGGCAACCGCGCTGATGCTCGGTGTCGTCATCGCCGCGGCGGCAATGGGCGTGGCGGCTGCAGTGAACGCGGCCGTTGTTTGGGCGGTCGTCACCTATCTCGTGCTGCAGGCGTTCTACAACATCGGTCTGAAGCGACTGATTTTTGTTGATGCAGCCACGATTGCCACAGGTTTCTGCGTACGGGCAGTTGCGGGGGCCCTTGCGATCGATGTGCCCGTATCAATCTGGCTTGTGCTCTGCGTTTTCTTTCTCACCCTGTATCTGGCGTTCATCAAGCGAATGTGCGATCTCTCGGCATCGCGCCGCGCCGGACCAGGAAACTGGAAGCCTCGCGCGGGGTACGGCGATGCGGGCGAACTCAACTGGCTGCTCAGCATTAGTGGAGGCCTCACGGTGCTCATGTTTCTCATGTACACCCTCAGCAGCCATGCGCAGGGACTTTTCGGCGTCCGCGCATTCGGTCTCGCGATGCTGACGCCCCTCGTGCTCATCGTTGTCCATCGCTTCTATCACCGTGCCATGCAGGGGCTCAGTGACTCGCCGCTCGAAGCGCTGCGCACCGATCGCGTCGTTCTCATGAGTGTTGCGCTCTTTAGCTTTGGAGTGTGGCTTGCGCTGTATGCGAGCGGGATTGAGGACGCGCTTCGTCGAGCGCTTCTGATCTAACCCGGCCATGTCTGCGCCAACTGCTGTCCTGATCCGTCGTGACGCCACCCGAGGAGGAGGATGGCTCGCACTGCTCCTTGCTGCATTTGTACTGCTGACATGGCCCGTGATTCTCTTCGGTGGCGGAGGCACAAGTGAGGCGTGGGATCAGGATGAGCATCATGTTCATGTGATTGAACGATTTGCGGCATCTTTGCGCGGTGTGGAAGGAGCACCATCACTGCGGCGAGCTCTCGAAGACTATCCATCAGCCACCAGCCCGGGGTTTCACCTTGCGATCGCATCGCTCGAAGCGGTTGGGGTACGGTCTCGGATGGTTCAGCGTTTGGCGGCGAGTGTGGCGGGGGCGGGCGTCCTTGCCGTTCTCTGGCTGGCGCTGCGGCGGATCGTTGACCCGATCACTGCCGCGGTGATGTGTCTACCAATGCTTTGTAGTCCATACCTGCTGTCAGGCAGCATCTGGATGACCACAGATGTATCCGCCCTCTTGTGGACCGCCATAGCGGTCGCAAGCCTGCTCATGCGTCCGCTGATGCCACGCTGGATTCTCGCCGCTGGATTCGCTGCAGCGGTTGCCGTCTTCATTCGGCAACCAACCGTGTGGGTCGTTGCACCCCTCGCTGTCGCCGCATGGATCGCCACCCGAGCGCCAATGAGTTCGTCTGGGACTTCAGTGCTCCAGACCTCTCGCGCTTCCATCGCGTGGTCGGCAGTGATTGCAATTGCGATGCCCTGCATCGTGCTCGCGGCGCTTGTATCCATGTGGGGCGGACTTGTGCCACCCTCGTACCGCGCGCAGCATGCATCAGGATTCAACCCTGCACTGCCAGCGCTCGCCCTGTCACTGCTGGGGGTCTGGGGCGTGCCGTGGCTGATTGGTGCTCGTGCATGGCCCGCGCTGCCCGTGCTCGCAGTTGCGGTCGTCATTGGTCTGCTTGCATCAGTGATTCCTGCAACAGACTTTGACAAGGATGTGGGGCGTTGGGGGGGACCCATCTGGCGAGTGGTTGAACGCACCCCGGAGTTCCTCGACCGCAGTGTCCTTCTGGTGATCCTCGCTTGTGTGGGCGCATTGGTGTTTTCTGCTCTCACGACTCGATCATCCGCGCCCGGCGCGGATGGGTGGAAAGCAACACTTGGATGTGCAGCGCTCGCGGTGACTGCAGCACTCAGTGCGAATAGTCAGGCATGGGAGCGTTATGTTGACTTGCCACTGCTGCTTTTGCTGCCCCTCGCGGTCGCTGCGGTGCGGGGGACTCGCGCAGACTGGACTCCGAGCGAACTGCGCCTGCCTTTCATGGTCATGGCGCTCGTGCAACTCGCGATGAGCACTGTGATGGTGTATGTGCCCGCGCTTGGTTGACGTAGTTTCGATGGCGCGGCGTCGCGATATCGCATCCACCGAATGCCGCGGCAAGATCGGTCAACTTGGAAAGATGATCTTGCTCTTGGGCGGCGCGGCCGCAGCACCCGCTGGCTGGCTCGCCGCGGAACCGATCGAGGGCTGAGTGCTGCCGCCCTTTGCCGCCTGCGCAGCCACCATTTGAGCAAACTGGACAAATCGGGCGCGTAGTTCCGCGAGAATGCCGGTCAGTTCTTTGGACTCCTCAGCCGTGAGATTGCCTCGGGTCTTGGCATCGAGTACGCCAAGCAGATCGATGGCGAATTGGGCGGCCGGAAGATCGACGACGACGCGCCGAGTCTGCGGATCGCCGTATGCGCCGAGCCCACCGAGCGCTTGGGTTGCCAGCATGCCGACAATTGTCCGAAAATCGGCAGGCGGCAATTCTTGCGAGTCACTGCCCGCCTTCTCACTCCGCTCACTGTCAATCTTCTTCAGCTTTTCCCGTTCGGCTTCCGCCTGTGCTTTCCAGTCGCTATCGACATGCAGTTTCGGCTCGGGGGCTGGATTGCTCATGCCGAAAGTATAGGTCGTCTCGCGCTTTGCCCCCGCGGTACTCTCCTGTGGTGGCACGGACCTCTCGCCCTTCAGCTGTCTATTCACCGAGTTTGCGCGCGTTCTTCGTCCTTCTCGCCGTTGCCGTGATCGCTGCAGGGGGATGTAGAAAACTGGTCGATCGGCCGGAGACGGCGATACAGGTCGGAGCGAGTGACTTCAACACAAAGGCTGGCGCAGTGACCCCGAGCGATGTGGTTCAGGTGCCACCGAGTGTCTTCGCGTCGCCCTCGGTGCGCTCATCGAGCGAAGTGAAGCAGGAGAGTGGTGGCGAAGAGGTCGTCACGCAAAGGTCGGTGGTGGAAACGGAGGCGGACGGGACAGAGAAGGCTGTGGCAACGCTTGCGCCGACGGAGGACATTCGCGTGAAGCCGGGCGGTCGGTGGACGGTCGACAGCCTCGTTGGTCAGATCAATGGACGTCCCGTGTACGCAAGCAAATTCATGCAGTCGATCGAGGATCGCATTCTGCGCATCGTGGCGGAAAATCCTCGCGCTGCGGCACAGCGGATGATTGCGCAACTCGTGGCTGAGCGCTTCGAGCAGTACATCAACAACGAACTCATCATCGCCGAAGCGGAGGGGATGCTGACTCCAGAGATGCGTGAAGGGATCTTCGCATGGCTGCAGAGCGTTCAAGAGCAGACGGTGTCTGGCTATGGTGGAAATCGCACCGAGGCAACGCAGTCGTTGCAAGACCAGTTTGGCATGACGATGGATCAGTACCTTCAGGAGCGTCGCGATGAAGCACTCGCACAGAACCTGCTGAGCCGACGAGTGAAACCGCGCACGATCGTGAGTTGGCGAGATGTGGAGCGTCAGTACAGCATTTTGGAAAAGGAGTTCGACCCGTCTCCCATTGTGACCATCGGTCGCATTCGTGTGACAGAGTCGGAGACGGCGATGCTCGAGGATGTCCGTGCTCGGCTGGCGCGTGGTGAGGCGTTTGTCGATGTTGCAAAGGTCGCTGGCATGGAGCGTGATGGAGTGTGGCGTCAGGACAAGTTGCCGCCGTCGGGAATCGCAGGGCTGGATTTGGCGGAGGACATCCGAAAGGCACTTGCGGCGGCTGAGCAGGGCAAGCCGACCACGGAGGTCAAGCGTGGCACAAGCGTGTACTGGTTCTGTCTTCTCTCGGAGGAGATCATCGAGGCACGCCCGATCTTCGATCCCATCCTGCAGCGGCGGATACGGGGCGGATTGCAGGAGCAGCGGGCGAGGTACGAGCAGTTTCGCTATCTCGCGTCCCTCCGTGACCGGTGGGTCACGAATGACATTGATCAGATGACTCGGCGTCTCACCGATATCGCTCTTGCGCGCTATCTCCCGCGCGAGTGAAACCAGGCGAGTGGAACGGGGACAGCATCCTTGAACCAATGAAAGGCTGGATCGCCCCGCTGCGGGAGATTGACGGTGAGGACATCGATTCGGACGCCGCTGCACTGGGGAGTCTCGATCAGGACAGCGTGGGCGAGCCGAAGCAGTGCCGCAGACTTCGCCCTATCAACACGGGCCTCGGGCCATGCCCGCGTATGCGTTCGCGTCTTCACCTCCACGATGATCAGGATGTTCGATGGAGGGTCCTTGAATACAAGGTCTGCTTCATCACGCCCCCGACGGATATTGGTTGCAAGGAGCACGAGCCCCCGTGCGATCAACCAGTGCGCAGCAGCGACTTCGCCGCACGCACCAAGCATCTGGTTTCTTCCCGGAGCCATGGGCCCCACAGTACGACCATCAAAGGGCGAGACGGGGAAAAATGCCCGAAGTTCCCGGCAACCCGCGCCCTTCCCGCGTGTTCCATCAAGAGGGGTGTACGGCTGTCTTGGCGGATGGCGAGCGTTCGACGGGTGCGGTCGCAACCAAGCGGAGCGTGCGCGCGATCGTGGCTGGATCAATGCCCGCCTCAATCAACTGCTCTTTGCGTTCGCCTTGGTAGATCCAGTCATCCGGCAGGGCAAGCCGCGTGACAAGTCGAGTGTCCAATCCAAGTCGGTGACACGCATCAAGGACATTGCTCCCGAATCCGCCCCGAATGGAGTGGTCTTCCACAGTCACGATCGGAATGCGTGCTTCGAGCAGCGTTCGCAGTAACTGCTCGTCCACGGGCTTTGCAAAACGAGCGTCGTACAGCGCAACGGAAATTTCATCACCAAGTGAGTCAAGAGCAGTCGCTGCGTCGATGACGGAAGTACCAAAGGCAAGCACCGCGACATCCGGATGGTCCGGTGTGATCAGAGGGCGCGCGCGCCCGAGTTCAAAAGGTGGGCACGGGACGTTGGCAAAGCGGGCGCTCACACTGTCGCGTGGGTAGCGCACGGACGAGATGCCCTCGGCATACTCCGCCATAAACGCAAGTGAAGCCTTCAGGCTCGGTTCATCCATCGCAGCCATGACGCATGCCTTGGGCAGCACCGAGAGCAGTGCAACATCACAGAATCCATGGTGCACCGCTCCATCACCGCCGACAAGCCCCGCACGGTCGAGGCAGAGACGGACAGGTAGCCCCTGTAGTGCCGCCTCTTGGAAGGCCTGGTCGAACGCTCGCTGCAGGAAGGTGGAATAGACGGCAAAGAACGGCTTCCAACCGGTTTTGGCCAGTCCAGCCATCATGTCGAGAGCGTGGCTCTCGCAGATACCACTATCCCAGACGCGCGTTGGGAAGCGTTCGATCACCTTGCTGATGCCAGTGCCATCCGGCATCGCGGCGGTGCAAGCAACAACGCGGGGATCGGAAGCCATGAGATCGCCGAGCGCATCGCCGAAGGCTGCCGTAAATGAGCGTCCGCCCTTTTTGAGTTCGACTCGGCAGCCCTCATTTTCCAGCGTCTCCAGTGTGAATGGACTTGGCGAGTGGAAAGTGCATGAATCCTGCTCCGCAAACTCGAACCCCTTGCCCTTGACCGTCTTCACATGCAAGACCATCGGGTGGTCAAAGTGTTTCGCCTCGTTCAGGAACTCGATGAGCGTGGGCAGGTCGTGTCCGTCGATTGGGCCAACGGTCACGATGCCAAAGTGCTCGAACCAGTGGTTCTCTGCGATGAAAGCCTTGGAAGACTCACCCATTCGGTGATAGAGATCCTTCAGCCGATCACCGCCTGGCATACGAGTTGCCATTTCTTTGGCACGGCGCTTGAACTCGCCGTATGTCTGAGACAGTCGCAGCCGCGCGAAGTACGACGCGACAGCGCCCTGAGGCTTCGCAATACTCATGCCGTTGTCGTTCAGCACAATGAGGAACTGCCGACCGAGCGTGCCGGCATTGTTGAGTCCCTCCATGGCGACACCATTCACGATCGAGGCATCGCCGATGACCGCCACCGTTCTTCGTCCATTGGCGTTGTCCGGCGACCAGCCCTCCTGGTTCAGCGCATCGCCACGCGCCATGCCCACTGCCGTCGAGATTGCAGTTCCCGCGTGACCGACCGAGAAGAGATCGAAGGGTGATTCGCGGGGCTCCGGGAATCCCGCCATGCCGCCGCGCTGGCGAAGTTTCGGCAACAGGTGCTGGCGGCCCGTCAAAAGTTTGTGTGAGTAGCACTGATGACCAACATCGAAGAGCAGCCGGTCGTGGGCGAAGTCGAACACATAGTGCATGGCGACGGTCAGTTCAACGACTCCAAGATTGGGCGCCAGATGTCCGCCACTCCGAGCCACCTGATCGCAGATGGCGTGGCGGATCTCCTGACAGAGCTGTGGAAGCTGCGCAGGGGACAGTGCCTTGAGATCGGCTGGACTTTTGATCGTTTTCAGAATGCTCATGAAACCTTTCCGTGGTCGCGGGACTCGCCGATCGCAGTCCGGGAGAGTATAGGGGTAGAGGGGCAAAAGCGCTCAAAAAATCGCCATCCGTCTGAAGCGGAACAAGGCGGCGAGGGGGGGTTGGCGTGTACGTCGCCGACGGTGCAGTCCTGCGTCCGTCAGCGAGTGCGCCCTGCGAGATACTCCGTCAAGAGCCGGAGTGAATCGGCGGGTGTGCCAAAGGCAGCGAGCGCGTCGATGGCCGCGCGGCGCAGTCGCTCGATCTCTGCGCGCGTGGCGTCCACACCAAGCACCGCGGGATACGTCATTTTCCCAGCGTCTTGGTCTTTGCCAACCGCCTTTCCGACATGCTCGGCCGACTGCGTGACATCGAGCAGATCATCGACTGCTTGGAACATGAGTCCGATCGTCTCCCCCCAAGAAGTGATCGAATGGAGTTGCGCTTTGTTCGCACCGCCGGCTATCGCGCCGACGGTACAAGCGCAGCGAATCAAAGCGCCTGTCTTCTGCGTATGAATCGAATGAAGTTGCTGCAGGGGGGATAGCTCGGCAGCGTGCCCTCCCAGCGTGTCGAGCACCTGTCCATTGATCATCTGCGCCGTGGCAGATGCGACAGACCGAAGAACGGCATCGGCACACTGCCGTGTCGACGAGGCGGATTGGAACGCCAGGGCAAGCAGCGCATCGCCCGCCAGAATCGCCATCGCTTCACCGAAAGCAACATGCACCGTCGGGCGCCCGCGCCGCACCAGATCATTGTCGAGTGCCGGCAGATCGTCATGGACCAAACTGAATGCGTGCACCATTTCAACGGCGGCTCCGGCTGCCAAAGCATCGCTGCCTGTACCGCCCACGGCCTCAGCGCAGCGAACAGCAAGGACGGGACGAAGCCGCTTCCCGCCCCCCAAGAGGGCGTGCCGCACGGCACTTTGCAGATTGGGCGCATATTCAGCCGCATCGACATGTCGCTCGAGCTCACGCTCAATAGAGCCGAGCAGTTCGGGGGTGAACACATCCTGCTCGCACACGGTCGCACTCGCCATCCGCGAAAGTGTACAGCCCGGCCGAGCCTCGTCCTCCGATATGCTTCGACCATGGAGTTTCTTTGGAGCAATTTCCATCTCCTGATGGAACGCGGCGGACCTGTGATGTGGCCACTGCTCGTCCTGAGCGTGGTGTCTGTGACGCTCACGGTTGAACGCATCTGGTTCTGGCGTCGCATGGCGTCGCGCGGCTCACGTGTGCGACTTCGTGCCATGGTGAACGCACTTCGAATGAACGATGCGGACACCGTTCTGGTTTTGGCCGAAGAGGACAAAGGACCCTTCGCAGCAGTGGCTGCAGACCTTGCAAGCGATGGGCCATCCGATGCGATCGCCATCGCGGCGGTCGAACGTCAACGCCCACGGCTCGAAAGATTCCTCAACATCCTCTCGACAATCGTGACCGCTGCTCCGATGCTCGGAATTCTTGGAACCGTGTCGGGCATCATCCGCAGTTTCGAGTTGCTCGGAGGCAAAGACACGCTCAGTGACCCGCGTCTGGTCTCGGCGGGCATCGCGGAAGCGCTGGTGGCGACCGCGAGTGGTCTGGTGGTCGCGCTGATCTCGCTCTTCCCCTACATGTATTTCCGTTCGCACTCGGACAAAGCCATTGGCGTCATGGAAGGTCTGGTGGCAAGCGCGAAGCTCGGGGTGGAGCGCCATGGTGGCGATCCGGACTCTTCGCTTCGCAAGGCCGAAGCTCTGTCGGGGACAGCGACCACGGAGGCGGTGCTGTCGTGACAGTGGTGGCAGGATTGAGTGTGGCTTGATGAGCGAACTGCCGTGCACCATCGTCCCACTCGGGGGATGTCCCGCCGCACCCCTGGTGCTGCAGCCGGGAAACAAGTCCTATGTGGCTGGGCGGTCGACGGGCGCGAACTTGCGCATCGATCATCCCTCCATTTCGCGGCAGCACTTTGCGATTGCCCTGATCAATGGCAAGTGGACTTTGAGTGATCTTGGGAGCCGTCACGGCACCATGATCAACGGCACGAAGCTCGAGCCGCGTCAACCGGTGTCACTTCGCAACGGCGATCGCATCGGAGTGATTCACTGGTCTCTGCGTGTGGACTTGGGTGATCAAATGCCCGAGCCGACCACGATCGTGCACGATGTGGGCGTGGAACCATCGGCGGTACAGGTCATGAAGAGTGCGCCTGTCCGCAGCGACTCACAGCGGATGCTTGAATTGCTCATATCCGCATCCGTGTCGATCTACTCTGGAGACGCAGAATCCACCTGTGCCGAGCAGGTCGTACGCTCGTGTGTGGATGGAACGCAGTGTGAGCGCGCGCTCGTGGTTCGGTGCGATCCACAGGTGCAGCATGTCACGGTTGTTTCCGAATGGCCGGAGGGATCCTCAAAGATCCGTCCGCTGAGCAGGACGCTCATCCGCGCAGCGATGGAAGGCAGACCTGTCTGTCTCCGCGATGACTTCTCAAATTCACCATCGCAGAGCATGATCGGATCAGGGGTGAACGAGGCGGTGTGCGTTCCAATTCCCTCCGGATCATCGGTGGATACATGTCTCTACTTGGATGAGTTCGTAGGCAAGGTGGACTTTGATCAGGTCCTCTCATTTGCACAAGCCATGGGACGGTGGTGTGGAGTGGCGTTCGCTCGCTTGCGACAACGTGACATGGAAGAGCGCCAGCGTGATCTGATGGAGGAGTTGAACAGCGCACGTCAGGTGCAGGAGCGCATGATGGGTGCGCAGGAAGGGCGCAAGAATGGCGTGGTGTGGAAGATGCTCTCGCTTCCGGGCCAAGTGGTGGCTGGCGACATCTTCGCCACCCATCTCTCCCCGGATGGCACTGGTTTGACCCTGTGTCTTGGGGATGTCAGCGGAAAGGGGCTTGGACCTGGACTGCTGATGGCAGCGATGACCGCGCACCTGGATGCGTCGCTGTCAGCCGGAGTCGCACCACTCAGGGCTGTGCGTGACCTCGCGGACTTTGTTTGCGGCCGTGCGGTCGCAGGGCAGTTCGCCACACTTGTCATGGCCAACATGGATGCCGCCCTTCGCCGGGTGCGCATCGTTGATGCCGGCCACGCGTATCTACGGGTCGTTGACCACTCTGGCGCAGTACGGAGTTTGGGGCTGTCGGGTGGGGTGCCCGTCGGCGTCGTGGAGGGGTTTGAATACGAACTCAATGATGTTGCGCTTGAGAAGGGGGATCGGCTCGTCATCTTCAGCGATGGGGTTGAAGAGCAGCGCAATGCCGAGGGCGAGATGCTCGGGTCCGCCAGAGTTACCGCAGCGCTCGCCGGGAGCCGATCGTGCAGCGAGGACGTCGACCGTCTCATGAACTGCCTGAAGCAGCATGCGAACGGAATCAAGTATGCCGACGATGTGACGATTGCAAGTGCTGCGCTTGAGGCTGACTACCCTCAAGGGTGAGGGGAGTGCAGAACCTGCCTCGAGACGGGCTGATTCGGCTCGAGATTTTGCCCTAGCAAGCTCAGTTTGTGTGGGAGAACTGCGCGTTGTCGGCGGAGGGAATCCAGAGGCGGAGGTCGTTGAGCGCCTTCAGCGTGAGAAACTTGACACTTGCATCACAGCAGCCGACCGACACGGCCTTGCCGTAGCGCTCGAATGGAATCGCTTGGCTCTGATAGACCATGAGGTAACCGATATCGCCTTGCGGCGCAGGTGCAGCAAGCACTCTTGGGCCCGGAGAGAGCCACGCGCGAAATGCCGAGGGGACGGCTGCGGACAGCGCATCGCCTCCTGCATGTTCCGCTGGAGTCAGCGATGCAGACTCCAGAACTGCTCCACCAAAGCCCCAGACATCCGTTGGGCCAAGTTTGTGTGGGACGACCCACGGAGCGCCGGCCAGGGTGTCGTTCAACTTGTTATAGGGGTTTGTGGAAGCATTGAGGAATGTGCTCCCACAGAACGCAACGATTTCCGATGGTCGGTTGATGTTGGACTGGGACAAGGCCGTCACGCTTACAACATTGCTACCGCTCGTACCGCCCTGGGTCTGCGTCGAGTTCGCAAATGTCAGTTGCGGAGTGCTGTTGATCCAACGCCACCAACCTCCCAAGTAATAGGCGTTGTATCCAAATGCTGGCTGTAACTCAGTTCCCGCTCCGTCCATGTTGGCACCCACCGATGCAAGGCACTCAGGCAAATCCTGAACCTGCTCTGTCTCCAGTGCAAGCGCGGTGTCAAGGTCCTCGGCGATATCGAGCCGCCACCCAAGAATCGCGTCATAGTTGTAATCAAGGAAAGGAGCGAGGCGCCACGGATATGCCTGGCAGAGTTCGGGCGCCAGTTCCTGACCGCGCTTGTTCCGAAAACGCACCTGCCAAGATGCGCTGCCTTGTGGCCCTGTTTGGACTCCCGTGTTGCCCATGCACTGCTCGAGATAGCCCGGCAGAAGACGATCCTCGTACTGATTGCTGTACATATGCCACGCCAGCAGTACCTGCTTCAGTCGATTTGCTTCCTTCGTCTGCTTTCCCGTTGCAATCGCAGCTCGAAGGCCACCGATCAGAAGTCCCATGAGAAGACCGATGACCGAGATCACGACGAGGAGCTCAACGATCGTGAATGCCCGTCCACCCCGAACGCCGCCAATGTTGTTCGATTTGATGAGTCCGCTCATGCGCTGATCTCCTTGAAATGCGATTCGTTCGCTTGTCGTGAGTGGTTCGATCAACTTCGCCCGATCGTCAGCTGCTCGACTTGACCAGCGGCGATTTTGGCGTGTCCACTGCCGAGCTCGCCGATCGGGGCGGGGGGGAGAATCTCCACACGCTTCTCGCCGAGCTTTGCTTCACCTGCCTTGACCCGCGCCTCGAACTCCTTCACTTCCTTGAGGAGGCGCGGAAGAATATCGCCCTCCTCGACATTGGCAACACGTTCGCCTTGCACATAGATGATGCCACGGCGGTCTCCGGCGAAGACTGCAACGTCGGCACCCTCGGCTTCGCCGGGGCCGTTCACGATGCAGCCCATGACGGCGACCTTGATGGGCAGTTCAATCTCGGGCATCAGAGTGCGCTCGACTTCCTTCACGAGGGTGAACAGATCGACCTGAATGCGACCGCAGGTGGGACAGGCGATGAGATCAACGCCCTTGCGTTCTCGCTTGCCAAGGCAGTAGAGCATCTCGAGTGCGTCCTTGACTTCATCAATGTGGTCGCTGGCGTACGAGATGCGAACCGTATCACCGATGCCGTTCGCGATGAGGGTGCCGAGTGCAACGACGCTGCGGATGGCACCACTGTCCTTGGTGCCAGCGTGCGTGACACCGAGGTGCAGCGGGTAGTCGAACCGCGCTGCGATCTCCGTATAAATATCAATGACGAGCGCCGCATCCATGCTCTTGGCGCTGATGACAATGTCGTGGAAGTCTCGCTCTCGGAAGATGTCGACGTATTCCTCAAGTTTCGCGATCATGAGTGCCAGCAGGTGCCCCGAGCGGTGCCCGGCGAAGTACTTGCCAAGTTCTTCCATGCGCCGCTGCTTGTCCTTGCGCTCGATGATGGATCCCTCATTCACGCCGATGCGGATCGGGATGCGCCGCTCCTTGCACGCATCGATCACCTTGTTGACCTGATCGCGGTCGTTGATGTTGCCCGGATTCAGGCGAATCTTGTGGATGCCAGCTTCCACAGCTTCGAGCGCCCGCTGATAGTGGAAGTGCACATCGGCAACAATGGGGACGCGGACCTGCTTCAGAATCTCCTTCAGCGCTTCCGTGTCCTTGCGCTCTGGCACGGCCACACGAACGACATCTGCTCCCGCCGCACGGTACCGCTCAATCTCCGCAACACATGCGTCGATGTCATGGGTATACCCGGCGGTCATGGTCTGTACGCGGATGGGTGCTCCACCGCCGATGGTGACGCGTCCGACGCGGTCATCGCCGATCGTGATTTGCCGAGTTTGCCTACGTTCCTGCATGCCCCAAGTGTAGCGGCGACCGCACCCAAATCGCTCACCACGCGCTCGACGATTGGGATTACCCTCTCCCCCAATGAACATGTCCCAAGCAACTGCCTCTTCAGCCTCTGCACCGACGGTGTACCTGCGGTCACGCCTCTCGATCATGATGTTGCTGCAGTACGCGACATGGGGCGCATGGCTGCCCGTGCTGTACGCCTATCTGAGTGGGCATCTGAAGTTCACTGGCGCACAGATCGGCTACTGCTTTTCAGCCGGAGCCATCGGAGCGGTCTTCGGTCCATTTATCGCAGGACAACTCGCGGACCGGACATTCGCCACCGAGAGGATCCTTGGTGTCAGCCACCTCGTCGGTGCGGTGCTTGTTTACCTGATGGGCATCACCAGTGACTTCAACACCTTCCTTGGGCTCTCAGCCTTGTACGGATTCGTCTATGCGCCAACTATGGCGCTGACCAATTCGCTCGCATTTGCGCATCTGCCCAATCGTGATCAGGACTTCGGTCCCGTCAGGCTGTGGGGAACGCTCGGTTGGATCGCAGTCGGTATCACGGTGGGGCAGATCCTCTTTCGCATGCACACCCCGGCGAATGGCTCGCCCGAAGAGATTGTCGCGGCGCAGAATGCAGGGCGTGCCGTGGCATTTCAGGTGAGCGCCGCCATTGGGGTCTTGATGGGACTCTATTGCTTCACGCTTCCTCATACGCCACCGACCAAAAATGCCAAGCAGAACACTGCCTGGCTGGAGGCATTCGGCGAAATCATGCGTCACCCGCTTCTGCTGCTTTTCATCGTGGCAGTGCCCGTCAGCGTGATTCATCAGTTTTATTTTGTGCAGGCAGATGGCTTCATCAGTGGTGTGCAGGCGAAGGTGGGGGAGAAGACCTGGTTCGACAACACCATCAGCCAAGTCTTTGGCGTTGGCGGGGGACTCATGACCATCGGGCAGATGACGGAGATTTGTGTTCTTGCGGCGATGCCGATTCTCACGAAAGTCCTCTCGCGCAAACAGCTGTTGCTGATTGGGCTTGCCGCATACGCGGCTCGCATGGCACTCTGGGCCTATGCGCCATCGTTGCCGTTCGTCATCGCCGGCATCGCACTGCATGGATTGTGCTTCGGTTGTTTCATCTTTGTGGCGTTCATGATTGTGGATGAAAACACCACGACGGACGTTCGTGCCACTGCGCAGAATCTCTTCAATCTTGTGATTGTCGGTATCGGCACGATTGTCGGCAGCATCTTCGCCGCAGACATCGTGGGGGGATGGGCGTCACAGGGCGGGGCGATGGATTACCAGAAGCTTTTCAGCATTCCCATGTGGATGGCGCTGGGCTGTTTTGGGCTGGTGCTGCTTGCGTATCCAGGCAAGAAGCCAAGCACACACTGATCGCGCGCGTGGCGGCACCAGCCGCATTATTCACGCGACCGCGCTGTGTGCGCTCTGCTCTCGCTCAAAGTCCGCGTGCAGTTTCAGCTGCGCTTCACCGCTGGGCACAAGGAGTGTCACCACGGGCGTGCCATCCGTGATCGGTTCACCCGACATCGTCGTGATCTCGAACTTCGGCTGACTTGCCTCGTGCAGCGCAAGCGCCTTCTCCAGTGTCTTCTGCTTCTTCTCTTCGATCTTGGTCCAACTTTCCCGCCCGCGGCACTTGGGGAACGCACTGCAGCCAAGCCATGGACCGCGCTTGCCGCTGCGAAGATTCATTGCGGTGCCGCACTTGGGGCAGGGGAGATCGGTGAGGTATGGCTTGGGTGATGGGAATCTCACGCACCCCTTGCGATCGATGTTCAGGATGAACTTGGTCTCCGGGTTGCTGCTCGTCAGGAAATCACCGAAGCGGCCTGTGCGAAGCACCATCTGCGCGCCATCAATGGGGCACTTGATATCGACACGCTCAGGGAGGAGTGGCTTCCCTTGTCTGTTGACTGGAGCCGCATAGGTGCATACCGACTCTTCCTTCGGTTTTCGAGCCTTTCCTGTTTTAGTCGGCGGCTGCTTGACAAGCACCTTTTCGCGGAAGCCGCTGCAGGAGAGGAATCGTCCCGTCTTCCCGAGTCGATATTCGCAGCGGCGACCGCACATCGGGCACGCATAGGGCGATGGTTCTGCCTCCGCCTTCACGTGATCAAGCTGCATCAGTCCGCCGACAACGGATTCAAAGGGCTTATAAAAGTGTCGCAGCATGGCGTGCCACTCGACTTTCCCTGCGGCAATCTCGTCAAACTCTTCTTCCATGCGCCGCGTGTAGCCCACATCCATGAAGCCATCCTTGAACGGCTGCTCCAAGAATGTGCAGACGGCCATCCCGATATCCGTCGCATGAAATGCTCGGCTCACTTGCTCAACGTAGTTTCGCTCCTCAATCGTTCCAATGATTGATGCATACGTGGATGGTCGCCCAATGCCTTGCTTCTCCAGTTCGCGGACGAGGCTCGCCTCGCTGAAACGCCCCGGCGGCGAGGTGAACTTCTGTGCAGGCGAAAGCCAAAACGGCGCCATCTCCTGACCCTCCTTGAGTGGAGGCAGTTCCTGATCATCGCCATCGCCCCGAATCCCCGTCGCTGTGTAGCCGTCGAACACTTCCACGCGCCCCGTCGCCTTGAAGACGGCTCCTGTTGCCTTGTCGCTCCGCTCAAGGAGGACGGCTGTGGATTCGTACTGAGCATCCGTCATCTGACAGGCGACAAAACGCTGCCATATGAGGTTGTAAAGCCGCCACTGATCATCTGGAAGTGCACTGCGCAGGCTCTCGGGAGTTCGAAGCACGCTCGTGGGCCGGATCGCTTCATGCGCCTCTTGTGCACTCTTGTTGCTCGAGCCATAAAAGCGCGGCTTCTCGGGCAGATACTTCGCCCCATAGTGTTGCCCAATGAACGCACGCACTGCACTGAGCGCTTCGCCACTCAGGTTTGTGCTGTCCGTTCGCATGTAGGTGATGAGACCGACGCTGCCTTCGCCTGGGATATTGACCCCCATGTACAGCTGCTGCGCCGTACTCATGGTTCGCTTGGCCGCGAAGCTGAGTGCGTAGCTGGCGCTCGACTGAAGCGTGCTTGTGATGAAGGGTGCCTTCGGTCGGCTACTGGTGGCACTCGTATCAATGCTTCGAACTTTGTAGCGCACTCCAGCACCGATCGTGCCGCGCACGACTCGTTGCCACCGTGCAAAACCGACAGGCTCATCATCGCCGCGCAGGTCTGTCGTTGGCGCCTTCGGCGCGATTGCAATATGGACATCTTCAAGTCCAACAGCTTCTGCCACGGACTTCACTCGGGCAACAAGTGCCTCACCGGGGTCAAACCACTGTGTGGGTTGTGGGATCGGTGTTTTGGTCGACTTGTCCTCATCCACCTTGCGCAGAACCCACGCCGGCACTTCGACCGCACACTTCGCAGTTCCGAAACCGGGGAGATCCTCATATTTCGGCACCTCGCGGCGCAGGTCGACCGGCTTGCCACCCACCTGCACGAGTTCGCACTCGATGCCGCTGCGCTCGGCGAGCCAGTGAGCCTGATCCTTGACTGTTGGTCCCTTCCCACGCTCGTCGCGTTGGCCGAGGAAAGCATCCCACGCCTTCGCAAGCGCCTGACCGCGCGCCTTGTCTGGAGTCATTGCCGCTTCGACCTTCCAGTATTCATCGGGTTGGAAACCACGGATCTCCCGTTCGCGGTCCACAATCAGTTTCAGTGCGACACTTTGCACGCGTCCAGCGCTCAGTCCGCCAGCCACCTTCTTCCAGAGAACGGGGCTGACCATGTAGCCCACAATTCGGTCAAGGATGCGGCGTGCTTGCTGAGCATTCACTCGGTCCAGATCGATGGCGCGGGGCTCCTGGAAGGCCTTGAGAATCGCAGTCTTCGTGATTTCATCGAACTCCACGCGCTTTGCATGGCGCGGATCGACATCAAGCAGCTCGGCAAGATGCCAGGCGATCGCCTCGCCTTCACGGTCCAGATCGGTTGCGAACCAAATGCTGCTGGCGCTTTTCGCCAGCTTGCGCAGGTTGGCAACGTGTGACTTCCGATCGTCGTCCACAACGTAGGTGGGCTTGAAATCATCGTCGAGATCCACTCCTGGTACCGGCTGCTTGCTGCCTTTGGGAGCTCGAGCTGGAAGGTCTCTGATATGTCCGATGGAGGCCTCCACCCGGAACCCCGGCCCGAGGTACTTGGTGATGGTCTTTGCCTTCGCGGGGCTCTCCACGATGACCAGTTGATCGCCCGCGCTGAACTTCGAAGTCGTTCGGCTCGGTGCACTCTTTCTCGATGTGGTGGGTTTCTTTGCCATGAAAGGGGCGGCATCATGCGGCGAAAAAAACGAAAGTCAAGCGGAACCGCATCGGCACACTGGTGCTGTGCTCGCTAATGAAATCTCAAGAAAGTGAATTTTTCGGCCAAAGATCACAGATTTCGCCGTCCGAGAACATGGGAGAAAAAAATTTCTGCCCGAGCGTCGTCGAGCACCTCATTTGACCAGACGGAGTTGGGGATCTGTCGAAAGCGACGAAGCCAGGTGCGCTGTTGCCGCGCCAGTCGCCGTGTCTTCTGCTTTGTGTCCTCGATCGCATCTTCCAGCCGCCGCTGTCCACGCAGATGCAGGGTGAGTTCTCGGTACCCGACGGCCTCCGCTGCCTGCGCCCCAAGTGCTCCGCGTGCGAGGAGCGTGCGTACTTCATCGAGGAGTCCACATTCCATCATGTGAACAACTCTCGCATTGATCGTGCGCGCGTTGGCCACGCTGTCGGGCAGGAGCCCGATGCATGTCCAGCCACTCGGAAGGACATGTGGTGCAGCATGCCACTGCTGCTGATGCTCCGAAAGTGGTCGGCCCGTCAGCGAGTGCACTTCGAGCGCACGGATCAAACGCCGCGTGTCGTTGCGATGGATGCGGGTTGCGGCTGCAGGATCGACCTGCTGCAGTTGCGCATGCAGTGCATCCGTGCCAAGTGCCTGCAGGCGTGCGCGAAGTTCGGGATCTGCCGGTGGCCCCTCAAAGAGTCCCGACAGGAGCGCCTGCACATACAGGTTGGTGCCGCCGACGATGATGGCGGTTTTGCCGCTCGTCGCGAAGCTCGCAAGAAGTTCGCGGGCGGCGTTGAGCCAGTTCTCGACCGTAAAACCGGAAGTGTGGGGATCTGCGATATCGATAAGGTGATGCGGAATCTCCGCACGCAGGGCGTTCGACGGCTTTGCGGTGCCGATGTCCATGCCACGGTAGATCTGCATGGAGTCCGCACTGACGATCTCGGCGCCTTGGATACTGCGGGCGGCGGCCACTGCGAGCGCGCTTTTGCCGCTCGCGGTTGGACCGAGAATGAGGATGACGCGTGCGGGATCCACGGCGGGGGGGTTGTACCCTCTCTTCGATGGCACTTTCCAGAATTGACCAGACGGCGGTGGCGGGCAAGCGCGTGTTCATTCGCGCAGATTTCAACGTTCCCCAAGAGGATGATGGACGCATCAGTGATGATCGCCGCATCCGTCTCACGCTGCCGACGATCGAGTCCGTGCTCAAGCGCGGCGGGAGCGTGATTCTTGCATCGCACCTCGGCCGCCCCGAAGGCAAGGGGCACGAGGCAGCGTTCTCGATGGCACCGATTGCTGCACGTCTGCGCGAGTTGTCGCCGCAGCTGGCCGGGTTGCGGCTCGTTGGAACGCGCTGCACCGATGCAGCGGCAGCCGACGCTGCGCGCGCACTGAACGCTGGGGAGGTGCTGCTGCTGGAAAACTTGCGCTTTGAGAAGGGTGAGAAGAAGGGCGACGCGGCACTCGCGGCGCAGTTGGAAACGATTGCCGACGTGTACTGCAATGATGCCTTCGGCGCGTCCCATCGCACCGATGCTTCCATGCACGCCCTGCCGCTCGCATTCCGCGCGGCGGGCAAACCGACTGTGACGGGACTGCTGCTCGACCGTGAGATCCGCTTCCTGCAGGGCGTTCTCGAAACACCAGAGCGACCATTCGTGGCAATCATCGGCGGTGCAAAGGTCTCGGACAAATTGGCGGCGCTTCGCAATCTGATTGGACGGGTGGATTCAATCCTCGTTGGCGGCGCGATGGCATACACCTTCCTGAAGGCACAAGGAGTCGCAGTCGGGCGGTCGCGCGTTCAAGACGACATGCTCGCGCAGGCTCTTGAGATTCTCCAATCTGCGGCAGGGAGCCGAACGCGTCTCGAGTTGCCCACGGACCATGTGTGCGCTGCGGAGCTGAAGGAGGGCGTGGCAACGGGTATCGCCGTGGGGCCAATCGCCGCGGACATGATGGGCCTCGATATCGGGCCGGCCACGGCTGCGCATTACGCACAGGTGGTCGCAGCAGCTCGCACCATCATTTGGAATGGTCCGCTCGGCGCATTTGAGTGGAAGCCGTTCGATGCGGGTACTTCGTCCGTCGCCGCTGCCGTGATTCGTGCGACCAAATCAGGTGCCACGAGCGTGGCCGGCGGCGGCGATACTGCCGCTGCAGTCGAGGCATGCGGGCATGCGGCCGGGTTCAGTCATATCTCGACGGGTGGCGGCGCATCGCTCGAGATGCTGGAAGGCAAGTCATTCGAATGTCTTGAGGCCATCGATCGGCACATCGAGCCAAGCTATAGTTGACGTCATCCACTCTGGAGGTACTCGCATGATCCGAACCACATCGCTCGTTGCTTTCTCCCTAATCGCCACACTTGGCCTCGCGCCAGTCGTCCCGCAAGATCAAAAGAAGCTTGCCGTTGGGGATGCAACGCCTGCGCTCGATGGTCTGGACTTTGTGCAAGGTGGAATGGAAGATCTGTCGGCATCAGGCACCAAGGTTCTTGTCGTGGAGTTCTGGGCAACCTGGTGTGGTCCATGCCTCAAATCGATCCCGCACATCAATGACATGTATCAGTCCTACAAGGATCAGGGGCTTGTGGTGGTTGGCGTCAGTGACGAAAAGCGTTCCAAGGTCGAGCCATTCGTCAAGAAGCGTGGTTCCGAGATGTCCTATCCCGTCGCGCTCGATGCGGAGAAGAAGGTGGCGGAGGTCTTCATGGTCGCATCGGGGCAGAAGGGGATCCCGTGTGCGTTCGTGACCACGGTGCAGTCCGGACAGACAGCGGGCAAGGTGGTCTACATCGGACACCCGATGGCTCCTGAGTTCGAGACGGCTGTGCGCTTGTCACTCACGGGACGCTACGACCCCGTCTTGACCAAGAAGGGGCAGCCTCTCATCGATGCGGCGCGGCGCGCGATCGCGACGAAGAACTATAAGGATGGATACAAGCGCTTTGATGAGGTGATCGCTCTTGACCCCTCGATCTTTGCACCGATCGCCATCGAGAAGTACGAGGTGATGCTGAATGTGGAGGGGAATGAAGCGGGGGCGAAGGCGTATGCCGCCGAACTGCTGAAGGGGCTCGTTGCGCTTGGCGATGCAGCAGCGCTGCGAGATCTGGCAATCGAACTCTCCTCGGATCCGACAAACAAGAGTTACGACTATGACCTTGCCATGCAATCCGCTGAGGCGATGCTGAAGACTGCCGGGAAGAATGACCCCATGGCGTTGGCGACCGTCGCCGGTGTCGAGTACGCGCGTGGTGACTTTGCCAAGGCCGTTGACTCGCAAAAGAAGGCCTACCGCATCGCCAGCCCGAGCCGCAAGCCTGCGTTCAAGGCGACGCTTGATGCCTACGAACTGGCGCTCAAGAAGGGTGCCAAGGTGAAGGTGCCGGAGAGTGCGCAAATGTCTGGTGGATCGGCAGCAGGACCTGCTGAAACCGTGCCAGCGAAGCCATGACTGCGCGGAGGCAGCGCGGCAAGGGGCAGGGCGGCATGACAGGAGCACTCGTGTGTCCCTTTCGCGGACCGCTCACCTCTCCGCTTGTTGGCCCCTCCATTCTTTCGGCAGATTTCACGCGCCTTGGGGCAGAGGTCCGTGATGTCGTGCGCAGCGGCGCCGACTACATCCACGTGGACATCATGGATGGGCACTTCGTGCCGAATCTTTCCATGGGACCGGCCATATGTGCCGCGGTGCGCCGAGCTGCGCCAGGCGTGTGGATCGATGTGCATCTGATGATCGGCAATCCCCGTGCATTCATCGATCCTTTTGTGCGCGCAGGAGCGAACAACATCACCTTTCACTTGGAGGTGGAACGCAAACCGCGCCAACTGCTGCGGCAGATCAAGGAAGCGGGCCTGACGGCTGGTATTGCCATCAAGCCAAAAACACCATGGACCGCTCTCGCCCCCGTCCTGGATGAAGCAGATCTCTTTCTTGTCATGAGTGTCGAGCCAGGCTTCGGTGGACAGGCGTTCATGCGATCATCGCTCCCGAAGGTCCGCGCCATTCGCAAGAGGTGTGGACCGCTGCGCCGCGTCGAGATGGATGGTGGTATCGCATCCGATACGGCGGCCGCATGCCGCGATGCGGGGTGCGACACGCTCGTGGCTGGAGCGCATGTGTTTGGTGCAAAGAACAGGCGGGTCGCCATCGCCTCGATTCGCGGCGCGCGCAGTGTTCGGGGTCGATAGGATGACGGGAATGGCTCAGCCGACATGGGATGTGGCCGCGGCTCCGGCCACCAAACGCGCGGTGCCCGATGGGCTCTGGATGCAGTGCCCGGCATGCAGCGAGACGCTCTTTCGAAAGGCCGTCGAGCAGAACCTCATGGTCTGCCCGAAGTGCGACTATCACATGCGAATTGGGGGCAAGCAGCGCGTCGAGCAGTTGCTCGACCCTGGCACCTTTGAACCGCTCCAAGAGGATCTTGCGCCATCGGATTTGCTGAAGTTCGTGGATCTGAAGCCGTACCCGGAGCGACTGGAGCAGGCGCAGCGAGCCACGGGTTCTCCAGATGGCGCACAGGTTGGGCAGGGCTTTATCAAAGGAAGGCGCGTGGTGCTCGCGGTGCTCGATTTCAACTTTCTCGCCGGGTCCATGGGCTCGGTGGTCGGTGAGAAGGTGACATGTGCGGTTGAGGCGGCGCTTGCCGAGCGACTTCCGCTGATCGTGGTGAGTTGCTCGGGCGGTGCGCGCATGCAAGAGTCGGGGTTCTCGCTCATGCAAATGGCAAAGACAAGCGCGGCGCTCGCACGACTTGACAGCGCCGGTGGACTCTTCATCTCGGTGCTCACAGATCCGACCACGGGCGGCGTGACGGCAAGCTTTGCCATGCTTGGTGACGTGATCTTTGCCGAGCCCAAGGCGCTCATCGGCTTTGCCGGGCCGCGCGTTGTTCGTCAGACGATCCGTCAGGAGCTGCCGGAGGGTTTTCAGACAAGCGAATTCCTGCTGGACGCAGGCTTCGTCGATCGAATCGTCCACCGCGCAAACCTTCGCAGTGAAATCAGCCGCATCATCGACTACTCGGGCAACTGATGTGAACGTGCAACCCTCGATTGGGGCGGGCACGCTTGTTTCCTCGAAGCCTCTGGCACTGCTCTTCTGTGTCTTGACGCCCATCTGCTTGGCGCTGGCATTCCCGCCCCTTTCGCTCTGGCCTGTCGCCCTGATTACCCCGCTCGGGTGGGCGCTGCTGGCAAGCAGCGATCGCCTCCCGCATCACACGTGGTGGGTGCTGTACGGCAGTGCACTTGCTGTGTGGTTGTGGCTGCATCGGTGGATGATCGATGTCACGGTCGCCGGCTATCCAGTCCTGTGCGGATATCTCGCGCTGTATGCGGTCGCTGGCGTCTGGATCATGCGGCGGACACGCCATGGTTTCATCGGGCGGCACTTGCCGCGTGCCATCCGCCTTCCTGCTGTGCTGATCACTTTGGAGTGGCTGCAGGGAACCGTGATTTTTCACGGCTATCCCTGGTTCGCATTCGCGCAACCACTGGTGGACTTCCCACTCTTGGCGCAGTTAGCCGACATCGGCGGGGTTCCGCTTGTGACACTGGTAGTTGGTGCAACGGTCGGCGTGCTCGTTGATCTGATCTGCCTTCTTCGGGGAACGCCCGACCCAACGCTGCGGCGACACGTGAGAGTTGGGGGTGCCGCAGTGGTCATTGCGTGGGTTGCCGCACTCGCGTACGGAGCGCATCGGCTCTCGGAGTGGGATTCGATTCAGCGCACTGCATCTCCAGGCTCGCAGCTTCGTGTGGCAGTGGTGCAGACCAATGTGCCGACGAGCAACAAGATGCGGTGGAGCAGACAGCAGCAGGAGGAGGACGCCGCCTCCTTTGCGAAGTTGACTTTCGATCTCGTGGAGGCATCTGCAGCCGGCGGGGGTATTGACTTGGCCGTGTGGCCGGAAACGATGCTGCCGGGCTTCGGGCTTGAGTCCGCCACGCTGCAAAAACTGGTGGATGGTCAGTGGTGGCCCGGCGACCGGTTTGCCACTCTCGCGAGAAGTGTCTCGGAGCGCATCCATGCGCCGCTGGTCGTCGGCAGTCCCACCTACATCGGCCTGCGCGAAAACGGTGATCGCTGGGCGTGGAGTGAGCACTTCAACAGCGCGTACCTCGTGGACGGCGAGCCACCGTATCAACGCTACGACAAAATCCACTTGACGCCCTTTGGCGAAATCATGCCGTACATCTCCCACTGGAAGTGGCTCGAGGAAAAACTGCTTGCGATTGGTGCGACTGGCATGCAGTTCGACCTTGATACGGCGCCAGTGCCGCGCCGACTCACGGTGCAGCGTCGCAGCGATGCGGAAGGGAATGCGTCCGTCGATGTGATTCCGTTGGCCACACCGATCTGCTTTGAGGACACGATGTCTGAAGTGGTGCGTCGCACGACGCATGACGAGGCCGGTCAGAAGCAAGCGAAGTTGCTCGTGAATCTCTCGAACGACGGTTGGTTCGGTGCATGCGATTCGGGTCGGGAAACGCATGAACTACTGGCACGGTGGCGGTGTATCGAAAATCGCCTCCCCATGGTGCGCGCTGCCAATACTGGATTCTCGCGGGCGTTCAACAGCAGCGGGGTGCCGATAGAGGGGGCCGAGGTCGCGCCTCGTACCGCGGGTGGTTTTATCGCCTCGCTGCCGACGGATCATCGTCAGTCCATTTTTGGTCGCAGAGGCGATGTACTCTCTCCCGCGATGGCGGTGTTGCTTGCAATCATGGTCGTACCAGTTCGAAAGGGTGTGAAAACGGTCTCGGTGGTCGCCATGTTTGCCTGTGCGCTTCTACTCGTTGGTTGCAGCGAAGAGTCGCAGCCGCGCGCAGTTTTTAGCGGTACCGGATGGTCATCACGCGGTGTGGACGGGCAAACGGGAGCGCCACCAATCAACCCAGATTCCGGTCGAGGATCTCGTATGGCGAGTGAGTCGGCAGCTTCGCCGCAGGTCCCTTCAGTGGAGCTGACATCGCAGCCTCTTGACTCTGCCATCAGCGGAACTACGGATTCGATGCCAGTGCAGATCTCGACTGCTCCCCTGATCAAAGTGGCTGAGCCGACCGCTGCTCAAAGACCGCCGTCGGCGCCAGCGGCCGCGGAAGTCCCAGCGCCCGCGCCGTCACCCGCGCCGGCGGCCGCGGAAGTCCCGGCGCCAGCGCCACCAACTGCGCCGCCGGCCGCGAAAGTCCCGGCGCCCGCGCCGCCACCCGCGCCGGCTGCTGTGGAGGTCCCAGCGCCCGCGCCGCCACCCGCGCCGGCTGCTGCGGAAGTCCCAGCGCCAACGCCACCTCCTGCGCCATCCGTTGCCGAGGTTCCCGCACCAACATCGCTGCCTGCGTCAGCGGCAACCACGCCAACCTCTCCCGCCGCGCCCATCGTCAAGTTCACATTTGTTGGAGTCGATGCTCGCGAACAGATGGCGCTCGATGTGATCGCGCGCGCGGCATCAAGCGAGGCTGCGATTCTTC
>Ga0194110_10001901_pt1 | contig 26679 bp, 22 predicted proteins | sample TA2Kig1200mmetaG_FD_146192 | JGI IMG/M metagenome (GOLD analysis project Ga0194110, IMG submission 146192) | Freshwater microbial communities from Lake Tanganyika, Tanzania - TA2015032 Kigoma Deep Cast 1200m | ecosystem: Environmental > Aquatic > Freshwater > Lake | place: Tanzania: Lake...
CGCCTGGCCCCATGCGCGCCGACTGGTTCGTGGACCCGGCCCAGGCGGGTGGCGGTGGCTTCCTGGACATCGGCATCCACGCCCTGGACGCCCTGCGCTGGCTGGCGGGTAGCGAGCCACGGCGTGTCTATGCCCACATTGGCACCCACATCCATCCTGGCCTGAAGGTGGATGACATTGGCCTGGCCACCATCGAATTTGACAATGGCGTGGTCGGCGTGCTGAGCGCTGGCTGGTGCAACCCGGATGGCTACCCGGCCTGGCTGGACGTCCGCTTTCAGATTCTGGCCACGGAAAGCGCCTTTCTGGTGGACAGCGCCTACCACGGCTTCTGGGTCTACACGGGGGATGGGGTGGAGCGGCGCTACTGGTGGCGGCGGGACGTGGATGGGCTGGTGGACGAATTTGTGCAGGCCATCCTGGAGGGTAGGGAGCCGGCCATCACCGGCGAGGATGGCCGCGTCGCCCTGGCCATGGCCCTGGCCGCCTACGAATCGGCGCGGACGGGGCAGGTGATCGTGCTGGAAGATCAGCGATGAAGACTATCGGCATTTTCCATTATCAAGTCGGGCGGACGGATGGGGTCTCGCTGGAGATTGACAAGTGGAAGCGCGTGCTGGAAGAGATGGGCCACACCGTCCATCTGTGTGCGGGCGACCTGGGCACGGTGGAGGGCACTTTGATTGAGGAGATGTACCACCACCGCCCCGATGCCGAGCGTCTCTACTACAACGCGTTTCGCCAGTTGTACCATTATCCTGACGATGGGGCGTACCGGGCCGAACTGTTGGACCTGGCCGATGTCATCGCGCGCAAAATGCGGGGCTTTGTGGAGGAGAAAGGGATTGATTTTCTGATTCCGCAAAACGTCTGGTCGGTGGCGGTCAATCCATCGGTAGCTATCGCCCTGGCGCGGGTGATGCGCGACCTGCAACTGCCGGCCCTGGCCCACAACCACGACTTCTACTGGGAGCGAACGGACGTCGCCCTCACCTGTGCCACCGCCATCGAGCTGGCCGACAAGTACCTGCCGCCCCGTGACCAGTTGGCCCGGCACGTGGTCATCAACACCCTGGCGCAGCGAGAACTGGCGGAGCGCAAGGGAATCGGGTCCACGGTGGTGCCCAACGTCTTCGACTTCGACGGGCCACCCTGGCAGCCGGACGAGTACAACCGCGATTTCCGGGCCCGCATCGGGCTGAGGGAGAACGACGTCTTCATCCTCCAGGCTACCCGCATCGTTCCGCGCAAGGGCATCGAACTGGCGGTGGATTTCGTCAAGGCATTGGACAGCCCGGAGCGGCGAGCCCGTCTCACAGCGCGAGGGTTGTATGATGGACGCCCTTTCCACGACGACAGCCGTATCGTGCTGGTGCTGGCTGGGTACGCGCACGATGACCTGACCGCAGGCTACCTCAACCGTCTCCAGCGGAAGGTTGAGCGAGCAGGGATTGATGCCCTTTTCATCGAGGATATAGTGGGGGGACGGCGACAGACGTGGGACGGACGTAAGGTTTACTCGCTGTGGGATACCTACGTTTTCGCCGATTTCGTCACCTACCCCAGCCTGTGGGAGGGGTGGGGCAACCAGTTCCTGGAGGCGTTGTGCGCTCGCCTCCCGCTGATGCTGTTCGAGTATCCGGTCTACCAGGCCGACATCAAGGACAAGGGTTTCCGTGTCGTTTCCCTGGGCTCCGAGATCCAGGGGCGGGATGACGTGGGGCTGGTGCAAATAGCTCCCCAGATCATCGAGGCCGCCGCAGATCAGGCCGTGGAATTGCTTACCGCTGCCCGCTTGCGTCAGGAGATGGTGGAGCACAATTTCCAACTGGGCCGGCAACACTACTCGTTGGAGGCACTGCGGGGCTCCCTGGGGTTGTTGGTGGGTGAGAGAGTTGGCTTTTCGGTAAGCTTCTATTCGTCGAGAGGATGAAGGCGAAGATCGGGAATGGGGAAGTGCCTGGGGTTGGTCGTGGCCAGCGTGAGGTCGTTTCGTGGCATCCACGTCTCCCGCAAGCGGCGGACGTAGCGGTTCACGTCCTCGACGGTCATCAAGTCGGGATGGTCTTCATCGGACCAAGCCGGTTCGCGGTGCAGATCTTCTAAAACCTTTCGTAGTCTGGTACGCTTAAGCTCCTTCTCCGTGGCCTCGACGATGAAAATGTTCCTCTCCCGGCGGGGAATGTAGCGCCTGAGTTCTTCCAGCAGCGAGGCGGGGAAGGTGACGTTGATCCGTTTGAGGGTTTCTGTAGCCATTACTAATCCCCCCTGGTTATTTGATGTACAAATTATACATCAAATAAAGATGCCCGTCAAATGTGAAGGAGGATGTTGCAAATGTCTTGTGAAACCGCCCTGCGTGAAGATGCCAGAAAGCGCATTGAGGAGATCGGCCGTGCCGACATCTTAGTGGGCATCCCCAGCTACAGCAACGCCGCCACCATCGGCCACGTGGTGCGCATGGCCGCCGAGGGGATGGTGAAGCACTTCCCCGACCTGAAGCCGGTGCTCATCAACTCCGACGGCGGCTCCCCCGACGGCACACAGCAGGTGGTGCTGGGCACGCCGGTGCCCCACGGGGTGGAGGTCATAGCCACCGAGTATCAGGGCATCCCCGGCAAGGGCAGCGCCTTCCGGGCCATTTTCGAGGCGGCCAGGGCACTGGGGGTAAAGGTCTGCATCGTCGTAGATAGCGACCTGCGCAGCATCACCCCGCAGTGGATCGAGCTCCTGGCCGGGCCCATCGTCAACGAAGGCTACGACTACGTGACCCCCTTCTACGTCCGCCACAAATACGACGGCACCATCACCAACAACATCTGTTATCCCATGACCCGCATGCTCTATGGGCTGGATATCCGCCAGCCCATCGGCGGGGACTTCGGTTTCAGTGGCGAGTTGCTGGACTACTATCTGACTGAGGATGTCTGGGAGACGGACGTGGCTCGCTTCGGGATTGACATCTGGATGACCACCACGGCCATCAACGCCGGAGCCCGCATCTGCCAGGCCCACCTGGGGGCCAAGATCCACGACGCCAAGGACCCGGCGGCAAAGCTAGGCCCCATGTTCCGCCAGGTGGTGGGGACGCTGTTCGGGATGATGGCCAGATACGAGGCCAACTGGAAGCAGGTGAGAGGCAGTCGGCCCACTCCCATCTATGGCGAGCCGAAAGAGCTGAAGCCTGAGCAGGTGCCAGTAACCATGTCGGCCATGACCGGGAAGCTGCGAGCGGGGCGAGAGGAGTGGGGCGAGGTCTGGGACCGGGTGCTTTCGGCGGAGAATCGGGCGGCTCTGGAGACCATCTTAGCCCAACCCGACGACGTCTTCCAGTTTACCGCCCAGCAGTGGGCGCCCATCGTCTTCGACTTCGCCGTGGCCTACAACAAGAGCGGGCTGGACAAAGATGCCGTCATTGACAGTATGACCCCGCTCTACTACGGTCGCACGGCGGGGCTGGTGGTGGAGAGCGCGGACATGGACAGCGCCACCTTCGAGCGAGAGGTAATCCAGGCTCAGGCGCGGACCTTCGAGGAGTTGAAGCCGTGTCTGGTTAAGCGCTGGGAGCGCTGAGGTGTGAAACGTGAAGCGTGATCCGTGAAAACGTCCTCTTGCCCTGATCACGCATTACAATGTTACTCCGCAACATTTGCGTTGTCCGCGAGAATGTTGCGGGACTGTCATTGCGAGCGCAGTTTGCGAAGCAATCTCCTGGTGACGCGGGGATTGCTTCGGGCGCAAACGGCGCGCCCTCGCAATGACAGCAGGGTTTGGTTGCGGCTATGCCGCGCTACGCATCACGTTTTATGCTTTGAGGTTCTCTCAGGATCAAGGGGATTGTCGTCCCCTCTGAGCAAAGCAAAGGGAGGAGTTACCATGCTCATCGTCCACGTGCACGTGCACGTCAAACCCGAATTCGTGGAGGCTTTTCGTGAGGCGACGCTGGAGAACGCCCGAAATAGCGTGCAGGAGCCCGGCATCGCGCGCTTCGACGTGATCCAGCAGTTGGATGACCCGACCCGCTTCGTGCTGGTGGAGGTCTACCGCACGCCGGACGACCCGGCCCGGCACAAGGAAACGGCCCACTACCAGAAATGGCGGGACACCGTGGAAGAGATGATGGCCGAGCCGCGCCACAGCGTCAAATACGCCAACGTCTTTCCCAATGACGCCGGTTGGGGGTAGGATTTCGGTTCCGATGGCGTTCGCACGTTTCACACCTCCCGCGCCTCCCCCTTCGTTACCCCCAGCATACAAAAAATCGCCAGCACGAAGAAGGCCGGGGTGACGAAGAAGATCATGTTGTAGTTGCGCCCCGTCAGATCAATCACCCAGCCGTTGAGAATCGGCCCCACCACGGCCGCCAGCGTCCCCGCCACGTAGTACAGCCCCGTGTAGGTCCCCAGCACCTCCTCGGAGGTGGAGATGTCCACCACCATGGGCAGACTGTTGATGTTGACCAGCGACCAGGCCAGCCCTCCCACCGCCAGCAGGACGATGACGACGGGCACGGCGGGGGTGAAAAAGGCGATCACCAGCAGTCCGGCGAAGATGGTCAGCCCGACCATGATGGTCCGCTTGCGCCCAAAGCGGGTGGCGATGAAGCCGCTGGGGATGGAGAACAGGATAAAGGTGACGTAGGCCACGCTGAGGATCATGCTGGCCGTGGCTTCGCTTACCCCCAGCGTCGCCACGCCGTAGGAGCTGAAGAAGGTCTCGATGGCATTGTAGCCCACGAACCAGAAAAAGATGGCCAGGATGAGCAACACCAGACTGCGGACGTTCTCGGGCGGGATGTCCCGCAGCCCTCGGAAGACCCCCAGGCCCTCCTCTCGCCGCGCCGCCGATTCGACCAACTCCCTGGGCTCCTTGACCTTCCAGAAGAGGATACCGACGGCGACCAGGGTGATGGCGCCCCCGATCCAGAAGGGCAGCGGACGATAGATCTTGTAGAGCAGGCCGCCGCCCAGGAAGGCCAGCACGCCGCCCAGTCCGCCCATCAGGTTGATCACCCCGTTGGCCTGGGAGCGGAGCGGTGAGGGGGTCAGGTCGGGCATCAGGGCGATGACCGGGGTACGAAACACGGCCATGGCCAACAGCATCACCCCCAGGGCGGCGATGAACAGGGCAAACAGTCCCGTGAGTTGGCCCACCTGACCGTTCAATTCTGCCGGGATCATCTGGGGGAACACGGGGATGAGGAAGAAGGCCAGCACGGCGATAGGGGCGCAGATGACGATGTAGGGCATGCGGCGGCCGATGCGGGTGTAGGTGCGGTCGCTGATGGCCCCCATGATGGGTTGGATGAAGAACGCGGCGATGTTGTCCAGGGTCATGATAAACCCGGTGAGGGTGGCGCTCAGCCCGAAGCCGAAGGTTTGCACGGCCAGTTTCGTGTCGAAGGCCGGATCGCCTGCCTGGAGGTAAATGGGGACGTAGGTGTTGTAGAGCGCCCACATGATGCTGGTGCCGAAGAACCCGAAGCCGATCAGAAACGTCTTCTTGTAGTCCAATTTGAGTTTCATTGCTGTCCTCCTGGTGAGAAGATGGGGTTAGTATAGCATCAGTCCTGGAACAAAGCAACTGGTTGCGTTTTGGAGCTGACCGAGCTTTGGAAAAGGGTCTAAAAAAGTGGCCGTTGACTTACATTACGATTCGTGGTACAATACGGATGGGTCGAATAGCAGGGCCGCTATCGCTTCGCCGATCCCGTCTTTGATGCGTCTTTAGGGCAGCACACAGGGACGTAATACGGGATGAGGATGTTTCATGGCTTGCTCAAAGGGGATCGTCAGATCCCCGTCCAGTGCGCAGATGTGCCGATTAGATAATGACAGCTTTCTGTGGGAGCAGAAATAGGGAAGCACGTTCATGGAGAAACCACCCAGCAAAGTCAACACTTCGATGAGAACAAGGCAGCCCATACCTGTATGGGCCAAAGCCTTCATCACCGCCTCGGTGGCCTTCGTGGTGCTCTTCTTCGTCACCTTCGGAACCAGTCTGATTGCCTACGCCAACATCGCCCTCAGCCTGCCCGCGCCGGATGAGCTGGGAGCCCGCTCAGCAACCTTCGTGAGCACCAAGATCTACGATCGCCAAGGGGGACTCCTCTACGAGCTGTTTGACCCCCAGTGGGGCCGACGCACCAAAGTACCGCTGGACCGCATCTCGCCCTACTTGATCCAGGCCACCATCGCCACCGAGGACAGGCATTTTTACCAACACCCCGGCTTCGATCCGCTGGGCATCGCCCGCGCCATCTGGTACGCCATCAATGAGAGGGAGATCGTCTCCGGCGCCAGCACCATCACCCAACAGGTGGCCCGTAACGTCCTCCTTTCCCCGGTAGAACGGACGCAGCGCACTCTCGCTCGCAAGGTCAGGGAGGCGATCCTGGCCGCTGAGGTCACTCGCCGGTATCCCAAAGACACCATCCTGGAGATTTACCTCAACGAGATTTTCTACGGCAACCTGGCCTACGGCATCGAGGCCGCCGCCGAGACCTACTTCGGCAAGTCGGCGGATCAACTCAGTTTGGCAGAGGCGGCCCTCCTGGCTGGCCTGCCCCAGGCGCCAGCCGTCCACGACCCCTACGTCAATCCCGATGCGGCCAAGAAACGCCAGGCGGTGGTGCTGGGACTGATGGTGGAGGCGGGCTACGTCACCCCAGCCCAGGCCGAGGCCGCCAAAGCCGAGGAGCTGAAGTACGTGCCCCAGCGCTTCCCCATCCGCGCCCCCCATTTTGTGATGTACGTGCGCCAGGTGCTGGAGGAGAAGTATGGGGTGGATGCTCTCTACAAGGGAGGGCTTCGGGTGTACACTACCCTCGACCCTCGTTTGCAGGCCCTCGCCGAGCGGGTAGCCAGAGAACACGTCCAGAGTCTCGCCGATAAGCACGTCACCAATGCCGCTCTGGTGGCCCTGAGGCCCGACACGGGCGAGGTGCTGGCCATGTTGGGCAGCGTGGATTTCTTCGACGAGGAGATTGACGGCCAGGTGAACGTTGCCCTGCGGCTTCGCCAGCCGGGCTCCTCGATCAAGCCCATCACCTACGTGGCCGCCTTCGAGAAGGGCTGGACGCCAGCTACCCTCATCTGGGACGTCCCGACGGAGTTCCCCGACGGGGTTAATCCACCCTACAAGCCTACCAACTACGACGACAAGTTCCGCGGGCCGGTGCTTGTGCGCACCGCCCTGGGAAGTTCCTACAACGTCCCGGCGGTGAAGGCCCTCCAGTTCGTGGGCCTGCCAGACATGCTGGCCATGGCCCATCGCCTGGGCATCACCTCCCTCAATCGCCCTGACTACGGTCTGTCCCTGACCCTGGGCGGGGGGGACGTGACCCTGTTGGAGATGGTGGGGGCTTACGCTGTCTTCGCCAACGGCGGAGTGCGCGTGCCGCCGCTGGCTATCGCGCGGGTGGAGGACAGCGAGGGCCACGTCATCGCTGAAACTTCCCCCGCCCCCCTTCCCCCCAAAGTTGGGGGGACTGAGGGGGGAGGGAGGATTGAGGGGGGGCATGAGCAGGTCATCTCCCCTCAGCACGCCTACCTCATCACCCACATCCTGGCCGACAACCAGGCCCGCACGCCGGCCTTTGGGCCGAACAGCGTGCTGAAGCTCAGCCGGCCCGCGGCAGTCAAGACCGGCACCACCGACGATTGGCGCGACGCCTGGACTATCGGCTACACGCCGGACCTGGCGTGTGGTGTGTGGGTGGGCAATAGTGACAATACTGCCATGGAGCGCGTCGCCGGGGCCAGGGGAGCCGGCCCCATCTGGCACAACTTCATGGAGGAGGCCCTGGCCGGCACACCGCCCCGCGATTTCGCCCGCCCCTCAGAGATCGTGGTCGCCGAGATCTGCATGGTCTCAGGAGCCAAGCCCAGCGAGGTCTGCCCCAGGCGAGGGACGGAGATGTTCGTGGCCGGCAGCGAGCCCAACGACCCAAGCCAGGACTTTCATCAGTTGGTCAGAATCTGCACCGTGACCGGCCAGCGGGCCACCGAGTTTTGTCCGCAAGGCGTCGTGGTGGAGAGGTACTTCGAGGCCTATCCACAGGAGTACCGCTGGTGGGCCGAGGAGCGGGGCATCGAGCAGCCCCCAGCAAGCTCCTGTCCATTGCACAGCGGCCCGATGGAGGTGACCATTTTCCAGCCCTCCGAGGGACAGGTGGTGGAGGGCTTGGTGCCTGTGATAGGTCGCGTGCGCATGCCCGACTTCGACCATTACGAAGTGCAGTACGGCGTGGGGCCTGATCCTATTGGCTGGGGCTGGGTGAGCGGCCCTCACCTGGCGATGGTGGAGGATGGGCTCCTGACCGAATGGGACACTCGGCAGACGGAGAACGGCCTTCGCACCCTGAGGGTGGTGGCTTTCGACCATTGGGGCAACACCGCTCAGGCTCGTGTGAAGGTTGTGGTGACCAATCCCACGCCTACCCCCACCCTCACGCCCACCGTGACCCCGACGCCAACAGAGACGCCCACTCCCACCATCACCCCCACGCCGACGCCGACGGAGACCCCTACGCCGACGCTCACTCCCACACCCACGCCGACGGACACACCCACATCTACCCCCTCACCCACAGTGACTCCCACGCCTACCATCATTGGCTAACGGAATAGTGGCGCGTTCGAAACGAGCGCGGTATCAATTTCCTCGACAAAAACTGCATTCTGTGCTAAAATGGGGGCTACGTTTTCCCCAGCGGCCACACCCAGAATGCGGCTGTCCTCTGGTCTTACCTGGCCGGCCGCTACCGGCGGTGGCCCTTGATCCTGGCTGCGGTAATCCTGATCCCCCTCCGAGGAGAAAGCAAAATGAACTCACGACAAAGAGTGATGGCGGTTCTTCGCCACGAGACGCCCGACCACGTGCCCGTAGACCTGGGCTCCACGGCGGTTTCCGGTATCCACCAACGGGCCAACGATGCCCTGAAGGCCCTGTTGGGCATCGAGGCCGACGAGCCGGTGCACGACGTGGTTCAGGGCCTCGTCGTCCCCGATGAGCGCATCCTGCAACGGTTCGGCGTGGATCTCCGCCGCGTGGCGTTGCCGCCGCCCTCGAATGCTGCCGCCTTTTTGCCCTCAGGCGGTGAGGACACCTACCTCGACGTGTGGGGGATGCGGCGACAGCGCACCGAGCTGTACTGGGAGATCGTGGAGCATCCGCTGGCAAACGCCAAAGTGGACGACCTGCGGCACTATCCCTGGCCCGATCCACACCATCCCTGCTGGGTGGCAGGCCTGGCCGAGGAGGCGCGGCGTCTCTACGAGGAGACCGACTACGCCCTGGTGGCCGACTTCCTGGGCGGCGGCATCTTCGAGCAGGCCCTCTGGATGCGCGGCTTCGAGCGCTTCATGATGGATCTGGTCAGCGATGAGCCCTTCGCCACCACCCTCATGGACACCCTGCTGGAGCTGTACGTCGAATTCTACGCTGTCTATCTGGAGGCGGTGGGCCCCTACGTCCAGATCGTGGCCCTGGGGGACGACCTGGGGATGCAGACCGGGCCCCTCATCTCGCCGAAGCTGTACCGCCGGCTGATCAAGCCCCGCCACAAGGAGCTGTACGACTTCATCCATTCGCGCACCGAGGCCAAAATCATGCACCACTCCTGCGGCAGCGTCTTTCCTTTCGTGCAGGACCTGATTGACGTGGGGGTGGACGTTCTGAACCCGATCCAGACTTCCGCCAGGGGGATGGACCCGGTTGCCCTCAAGCGGCAGTTCGGCGAGCACCTGGTCTTCCACGGGGGGATTGACGTGCAGCAGGTCCTCCCCTTCGCCACGCCGGAACGAGTCAGGGAAGAGGTCAAGCGCATGGTGGCCATCCTGGGGCAAGGGGGTGGCTACATCTTCGCCCCCAGCCACAACATCCAGGCCGACGTCCCGCCGCAGAACGTCCTGGCTATGTATGAAACGATCCAGGAGGTAGCATGAAAGGCAGATTCGCCAAGATCGCCTACGGCGTGGGCAATCTGGGGCAGGCCTTGGTGATGATGCTTTTCGTCGGCGCGGCCAACTCCGGCATCACGCTGGTACGGGACATCGTGCTCAGCGACGTGATAGACGAGGACGAGCTGCGCACCGGCCGGCGGCGGGAGGGGAGCTACTTTGGGGTGAACGCCTTCATCGAGCGGCTGGTCATGGTGCTGATCGGCGGCTCCAGCAGCCTGGTGCTGGGACTGAGCGGCTACGCGGCTGGGTTGACGATCCAGCCCCCGTCCGTTGCGTTGGGCATCCGGCTGGGCATGGGCCTGCTGCCCGTCGTGGCCCTGGCGGTGTTTCTGGTGGCGATGAGGTATTACCCGCTGGGGAAGGAGCAGGTGGTAGCGCTCAAGGAAACGCTGGACGCGTTGCACCGTGAGAAGGCAGAGCAGCTTATGATTAGAGGAGGTCAAGAACTGTGAAGATATTGGATTTAAACCCGTTCTTCTTCGAGGGCGGCCCGACGGGCTGTCTTCTCATCCACGGCTTCAGTGGCAGCCCGCCGGAGATGCGCCCCATGGGGGAGTTCCTGGCGGCGAAGGGGCTGACCGTGCTGGGGGTGCGGCTGGCCGGCCACGGAACATCCCCGGAGGACATGGCCACGACCACCTGGCGCGACTGGGTGGCCTCCGCCGAGGAGGGCCTGCGAGAGCTGCAGGGGCGCTGCGACCAGGTTTTTGTCGCTGGCCTGTCCATGGGCGGATTGATCACTCTGCACCTGGCGGCCCATAACCCCCTGGACGGGATCGTCGCCATGGCCGCGCCGGCCTACATCGCCGACTGGCGCTTTCGCTTCCTGCCGCTGGCCCAGTATTTCGTGCGCTGGCTCACCCCCGACATCGAATCAGACCTGACCGATCCTGAGGCCGAGGAGCGACTCTTCTCTTACCCCGTACTCCCTGTCCGTTGCATCGCCAGCCTGCGGCAGTTGATACGCCTGGTCAGGCGGGAGCTTCCCCAGGTCAAGGTGCCAGCCCTGGTCGTGCAGGGGGAGAAAGACCACCACGTCCCCGCGGACAGCGCGCGGATCATCTTCGAGGAATTGGGAAGCGAGGAGAAGGAAATCGTTTGGTGGCCCAACTCCGGCCACTGCATCACCGTGGACAGCGAGCGACAGGCAGTGTGGGCCAGGGCCTACCAGTTCATCGCCAACCATAGCAAGGGCTGAGAGCGAACGTGAGTTTTGGGTTTCAGGGAATTGTGTGATATAATATGACTGGACACTGGCGTTTTTGGCCCGTAGTGACGACTTCAGTCGTTGGTGGCGGGGCAGAAGCCACTGAAGTGGCAACTACGAACCCACATCTTGGGGACAATCGAGTAGATTCCGCAAGATATGGTAGGATAAAAATTCGCCAGACTCCAGATATGAGTTATTATTTGGGAGACTGCAAGCTGTGGCGTTTAGGCCCCAGTGCAGCTGCAAGCGGTGGCGTTTAGGCCACAGTGCAGTAAACCGCCCCGGATTATGGCGAAACAAAGGCGAACCAGGAAAAAGAAGAGCAGCTTCCACATAAACCTTTCTGGATTATTGCGGGCGGATAGGGTGGGCATAGCCTTGCTGGCCCTGGCCTTGCTGACTCTGCTCAGCCTGCTCGCCCTGAGCCGAGGGACCATCACCGAGGGCTGGCTACACCTCTTGTGCCTGGCCTTTGGCTGGGGGGCGTATCTCACCCCGCTCATGTTTGGAGCAGTGGGGCTCTGGCTGCTCCTGAAGGGGTCGGGCCGCCAACCACAAGTGGCCTGGGAAAAAGTCGTGGGGATAGTTCTGCTTTTCGCTCTGGGCCTGGCCCTGGTCCATTTACTTCCCTCCAATGAAGACCCACGAGCCTGGGCTGCCCAAGGGGGCGGTGGAGGCTACCTGGGCTGGCTGATAAGTTGGGCCCTGGTCTCGAGCCTGGGCGATCTGGGAGCTTACGTGGCCATCATTGCCCTGGCCAGCGTAGCCATCATCGTGCTCTCCGGCCTCTCCCCTGCCGAGATGGGTCAGGCTTTGAGACAAGGATGGAGTAGGCTTCGTTATCTCGGCCAGAGGCGCCTTTCTCGCCTCCGACGCCGGAGTGAGATGAGGCCCTCCATCGCTCCCTCGCCTGAGCCTGCAACTGAGCCACCCCGTCCCGCACGGGGCCCCATCTTCCCCCGCATCATCGGCGGCGATCGGGAGTGGCGTCTGCCTCCGGTGGCCGAAATCATGGAAGATAGCCTGGATCAGGAGATCAGTCAGGCCGAGATTCGCAGGCGAGTTAAGATCATCGAAGATACCCTGGTCAGCCTGGGCGTGCCGGCCAAGGTGGTCGAGGTCAACCAGGGGCCGGTGATCACCCAATTTGGCGTCGAGCCAGGCTTCGTGGAAGGGCGCGCAGGGAGGCGCATGAAGGTCAAGGTGTCGAAGATCAGCGCTTTGGCCGACGATCTGGCCCTGGCCCTGGCCGCCTCGCCTGTCCGCGTCGAGGCCCCCGTGCCTGGCCGCTCCATCGTGGGCATCGAGGTGCCCAACGCGGAGCTGACTCTGGTGGCTTTACGTGGCGTTATGGAGTCAGAGGCTTTCAGGAAGCTGAATTCCAAGCTAGCCATCGCTCTGGGCCGTGACGTGTCTGGCGAGCCCATCGTGGCTGATCTGGGAACCATGCCCCACCTGTTGATCGCTGGGGCAACGGGCTCAGGTAAATCGGTCTGCATCAACTCCATTATCGCCTGCCTGCTGTGCAACAGCACCCCCGATGACCTGAAACTACTGATGATTGATCCCAAGCGGGTCGAACTGACCAATTTCAATGGCATTCCCCATCTTCAAGCGCCCGTAATAGTGGACCTGGAACGAGTCGTGGGCTCTCTGCAGTGGGTCACGCGGGAGATGGATCAGCGCTACAAGAAGCTGGCCAGAGCCGAGGTGCGCAACATCGAGGAGTACAACAAACGAGCCAGCGCACGGGGAGAGGGTCGCCTGCCCTACCTGGTGGTCTTCGTGGACGAGTTGGCCGACTTGATGATGCTGGCCCACGACGAAGTGGAACGGTCGCTCTGCCGCATCGCCCAGATGGCCCGGGCCACGGGTATCCACCTGGTTATCGCTACCCAAAGGCCCTCAGTGGACGTGGTCACAGGGCTCATCAAGGCCAACTTCCCCGCTCGTATCTCCTTCGCCGTTACCAGCCAGGTGGACTCGCGGGTGGTTTTGGACATGGGAGGGGCGGAAAGGCTGCTGGGGCGGGGAGACATGCTCTACATGGCTTCGGATTCCAGCCAGTTGGTGAGGCTGCAGGGTTGTTTCGTCTCCGATCGGGAGCTGGACCGCCTGGTACGCTACTGGAAGGGCACGGAGGTAGGCGCGAGCGTTCCCACCAGCTTCTACAGGGCTGAGGAGATGACCCAGCAACCGCTTTGGGAGGAGATGAGAATTAAAGAAGAAGAAGCCAGTCGGAGAGATGATCTCCTGGAAGAAGCCATCGCGGTGGTGCGTGAGTACAACCGGGCCTCTATCTCCCTCCTACAGCGGAGGTTACGCATCGGCTACTCGCGGGCCGCTCGTCTGATAGACCTGCTGGAGGAACAGGGTGTCGTCGGACCAGACCAGGGGGCCGGTCGCTCGCGGGAGGTGTTAACTGGAGGGGAGATAGAAAATTGAATTTGAACTTGTTTATCACCCGATGTGAGGGAGTTGTACTCCCGAACAGGGGTTCGGAGTGCAACTCCTCGCCATCAATTGTGATGTACTGAATTTGGATTTGCCTATCTTGACCAAATGCACTATAATCAGTCCCTGGGAAGACTCGCTGGAGTGCGGACGCAAGTCCGCCTTTACAAGGCTCGAAGCAGGCTCGCGTCTGCACTCCAGACCCCCAATTCTCAAGCACTGATAATCATAGCAGACTTGCGCACTTAAACAAAATAGGTTATAATGGCTACGGTGTTAGCTACGGAGATGCAGCGAAAAGACCGGGCTACCTGTGCAGGCGGACCGCCCGCCCAGCATCTGGAGGGAGGTGATAGCTGATCATAATACTTTTGGGCCAGGGGAGAGCGTAGCAATTCCCTGCGGAGCTTTTCAATCAACATATAAAACTGACTGAAAGGAGGGATGCCTATCGCAGGAACAGCCAATGTAGCATTATCCGACTACTATCAAAACTCAAGGAGGACTGACAAATGTTGAGGAAACTGTTCAATCTGATTGCGTTGGTCGCCATGGTGGCGACGCTAGGGGTGAACGTGGCCAGCGCTGCCCCGCCGGCCCAGGAGGAACTGACCTACACGGTGAAGCTGGGTGACAACCTCTGGACCCTGGCGGAGAAGTATCTGGGCAGTGGCCCGGCTTATCGCGCCATCGTCATGTCCACCAATCTCAAGGCCCTCGAAGACCCGAGCTTCGCCAAGATCAAGAATCCCAACCTGATCCATCCCGGCTGGAAGTTCCTCATCCCCAGCCCGGAGGAAGGTGCAAAACTCACCGCCGCCTGGTACGCGGGGGCGAAGACCAAGATCGCCGTCGTCTCCGACATCGGCGGGAGGGGTGACCTGAGCTTCAACGACATGGCCTTCAAGGGGGGCGACGATGCCGCAAGGGACTTCGGCGTCAAGATGGTGGAGGTGATCAGCAAGGTGGAGGCCGACTACGTCCCGAACCTGACCGTCGCTGCTGAGGACCCCGACGTTAAGCTCATCGTTGGGGTGGGGTTCCTGTTGAGCGACGCCCTGGCTGAGGTGGCGAAGAAGTATCCGGACAAGAACTTCGCTGGCATTGACACCTACTCCCAATTCCTGGTGGCTCCGGCCGAATACCCGCTGCCGAACCTGATGGACATCGTCTACGAGGAGCACAATGGGAGCGCCCTGGTTGGAGCGCTCGGCGCGCTGTTGGCGGCTCACTACGATAAGCCCCACATCGGAGGCGTGTTCGGGATCGAGATCCCCGTCCTGTGGAAGTTCGAGATCGGCTACAAGTGGGGGGCTCGCTGGGCCACCGAGTGGCTCAAGAAGAACAAGCCGGCTGAGGCCTTCGACTACACCAAGGACTTCGTCCTCTGGACCTACACCGGCACCTTTAGCGACATCACCAAGGGCTACGCGGCCGCCAAGCCGATGTATGCCAAGGATGCGGTGACCGTCTACAACATCGCCGGGCCGCTCGGACTGGGCATCAACCAGGCCGTGGCGGAACTGGCCGAGGAGAAGGGCCTGAAGATGGGGCCTCCCTTCTGGACCGGCGTGGACGCCAACCAGGACTGGATCAACCCCGGCTTCGTCATCGCCAGCATGATGAAGCGGGTTGACTACGGCGTTTACTTCCCCACCAAGCTGGTCCTGGACGGCACGTTTAGGGACGTGGTGAAGGAGACAAATGGGAGCCTGGTGCTGGGCATCGGGACCGAGACAATGGGCAAGTTGATGGAGGGCATCTCCGTCAGCACCCTGGCCGATCTGGACGAGTTCATCGAGATGGGCGTGAGGGCGGAGGAGTTAACGGGGAAGAAGGCCCTCCCGATGCCGGCAGCGGAGATTCGCGCCAAGGCCAAGGCCATGAGGGATGCCCAGCCGGCCTGGATCTGGGAGGCAGTGGCTGAGTTGGAGGAGCAAATCCGCACCGGCGAGGTCGAAGTTCCTCTGGCCTTCACGGAAGATGATATAAAGAAGTGGCGTGACGAACTCGGCTAAGCAGGCACAACTAAATATCCTCTCTTCACCGTCCTATCCATCTCAGCGCGGACAAAATAGGGGCAAGCCGCGGCTTGCCCCTATTTTTGGGTAAGACGAACTCTACGAGTCATGCTCAGCCGCTTGAGTCCGGCGAATGTGAAGGTCTTGGAAGTCGCAGCGATGGCATCAAGAAGCCAGCTTTAGGGAGAAACAGAGAGCATGGAATCCAAACCCTTCATTGAAATGAAATCTGTCGAAAAAGTCTATCCAGACGGCACGGTGGCCTTGCAAGGTGTGGATTTCGACATCGCAAGGGGGGAGATAGTTGGGCTACTGGGCGAGAACGGGGCCGGGAAGACAACCCTGATGAAGATCCTCTCCGGACTCCTGCCACTCACCGCCGGGGAGATATCCGTGGACGGCAAGCGGGTGAACTTCAGGAACCCCTCCGATGCCCTCGGGCTCGGGATAGGGATGGTCCACCAGGTCTTTGCCCTCGTCCCTCCCTACACCGCTGTCGAAAACATTCTCCTCGGCCAGGAGGCCGCCGGTTCCCTATCATTCCTCGGCCTGAAAACGGCCAGGAAGCGGCTGGCCGATTTGGCTGCGGATACGGGCTTGCAAGTCCCGCTGGACACGCCCGTGGAGTTGCTGCCGGTGGGTGTCCAGCAGAGGGTCGAGATTCTGAAGGTGCTCTACCGGGTCACCGATGTCCTGATCCTCGACGAGCCCACCTCGTCCTTGACCCCCCTGGAAGTGGATGAGCTTTTCCGCTTCATGCGCCGACTGAAGGAGGCGGGGAAAGCCATCTTGTTCATCACCCACAAGCTAAGAGAAGTCCTCGAAATCTCCGATCGCATCGTTGTCCTCAGAAACGGCCTGGTCACGGGAAGGGTGCCCACCAGTGAGGCCACTCCCCAGAAGCTGGCGGTAATGATGGTGGGGAAGGAGGTAGTGCCGCGGGTAACCAGGGAGGAGAAAAAGCCGGGAGAACCTGTGCTCACGGTCAAGAACCTGCAAGCGACGGACGACTCCGGTGCCATGGCTGTTAAGGATTTGTCCTTTGAAGTGAAGGCTAGGGAGATTTTCGGCGTGGCTGGCGTGGAGGGCAATGGCCAGAGCGAGCTTGTGCAGGCCCTTACCGGCCTCAGGCCCCCCAAAAGCGGCGAGATCAGGCTCAATGGCACCGATGTTGCCACCTTCAACGCGAGAGAGCTCTACGGAATGGGAGTCTGCCACGTCCCGGAGGACACAGCCAGGTTCGGGTTAGCGTTGAACTTCGACGTTTCCGAGAACAGCATCCTGGGAAGGCAATGGGAGCCCGAGTTCCTCCTCGGGTTGGGCCGGTTGAACGGAAAGAAAATCATAGAGTTTGCCAAGCGGCTGGTGGAAACCTTCAACGTGATAACTCCCAGCCTGAACACTGCGGCCAGAAGCCTCAGCGGCGGAAATAAGCAGCGGCTCGTCGTCGGCAGGGAGCTGAGCAAGAAACCGGCCCTGGTAGTGGCCGCCCACCCCACCCGGGGACTGGACATCGCGTCCACCGTTTACATCAGGGAACTCCTGGTCAAGATGAGGGACGAGGGCAAGGGCGTCCTGCTCATCTCGGCTGACCTCGACGAGATCATGATGCTCAGCGACAGGATCGCGGTGATGTACGAGGGCGAGTTCATGGGCATCGGCAAGGCCGAGGAGCTCAGCCGGGAAGAGGTGGGGATGATGATGGGAGGGGTCAAAGTGAGGGGGAGAGGTAGCCGTGGATGAGGTGCTAATAAGCAAGTAGGCAGGTGAACTTTGCCTGCTTGTAAACTCTCATGGGAGAATTACTATGAAGCCTTTTGAGATCACCGCACGCGCACGTCCTCTGGTGGAATCGCTCGTTACCATCCTCATAGGTTTAATAGCCGGTGCTCTGTTGATGATGCCCTTTGGCTACGAGCCGCTAAAGGCATATCAGGCCCTATTCAAAGGGGCCTTTGGCACCGTGCCTGATATTCTGGAGACGCTGGCCTTCGCTACCCCGCTGATGCTCACCGCGGTAACCTTCGCTATCGGGGTGAAGACGGGCCTCTTCAACATCGGCGCTGAGGGTCAGATGTACCTGGGGGCGATAGGGGCCATCGCTATAGCAGGCCGGATTCCTCTCCCTCCGGGTATCCACGTAGTCGTGGCCACTGTTTTTGCCATGCTGGTGGGTGCCCTGTGGGCTCTTCCGTCTGCCCTCCTGAAGGTATGGAGGGGTGTCCACGAGGTCATATCCACCATCATGTTCAACTGGATAGCCACTCACCTCTCCATGTACCTCGCTATCTACTACCTGGCGCAGCCGGGGAGGGCGGAGAGGACCGTCCCAGCCTTGCCAGGCGCTCGTTACCCTGTCCTGGCAGAGGGAGCTACCTTGACCGCCGCGATATTAGTGGCCGTAGCCTTTTGTATCGGGGTTTATTTCTACTTGTGGGGCACCAAAGCGGGATATGAGCTGCGGTTGGTGGGGGAGAACCCGGACGCTGCGCGCTACGCGGGGGTTAGCATTCGGCGCACCCTGGTCCTCAGCTTCGTCATCGGTGGTCTGGCGGCGGGCCTGGCCGGAGCCAGTCAGGTCATAGGTCGCCCACCGGCCTGGTCCCTATATGCAACCTTAGGCAACGTGGTCACGCTGGGCTTCGACGGAATCGGGGTCGCTCTGATAGGGAGAAATCACCCCATAGGGGGAATCTTTGCGGCCATACTCTACGGGGCACTGCAACACGGCGGCCGATTCATGGAGTACCACGCCGGGGTAAGTTCTGAGCTCGTGCGAGCCATCAATGGCCTCATCGTGGTCGCCCTGGCCGTTCCAGAGATATGGGCCATCATCAGAAGGAGGTTGAAGCGATGAGATTCTTTTCGCGTCTCAGGGGGCAAAAGGCTTTTTGGCTCTTCGTCGTCCTGTTCCTGATCGCCCTCGCCGTTTACGGGATAGAACAGGCCAATCTGAAGCCGATCTCGCTTCTGGAGGCGGCGTTGCTGGCCATGACCCCGCTGGCCTTGACGGCGGTGGGGGAATGTGTGAACGAAAAGGCCGGTGTGATTAACATCGGTCTGGAGGGGATCCTTCTCATAACCGCCGTCGTGAGTGTTTGGGGAGCGGAGCTGTTCGAAAATGGGGTCATGGGACTTCTGGTTGGGATGTTGGGGGGAGCGCTCATCGGATTTCTCTTCGGGCTGGTGAGTGTCTATGGGAGGGCGAATCAGGTCGTGGCGGGGATGGGAATCAATCTATTTGCTCTGGGTTTCGTCCCCTACCTCCTGATGTCCATCTGGGCCTTCCCTGGCATCTATGTCTTCCCGCGGAAGCTTATGGTGCCCCCGATATTCACCTTCTTCGGGCGGTTGAGCCCGGTGACTATCGCTACCTTGGCCATGGTCTTCCTGGCCCATATCCTCCTGCACAAGACAGTGCTCGGATTCAGGATAAGGGCCGCCGGGGAGGAGCCAGAGGCCGCCGACGTGGCCGGGGTGAGAATTGACTGGATTAGAATCTTCACCGCCACCCTCGGAGGGGCGCTGTGTGGCCTGGGTGGGGCCTTTTTGCCCTTGGGCTGGTTTGGAGGCATCACCAAAGAAATGACCGCCGGCAGAGGCTTCATCGCTCTGGCCTGCGTGGTATTCGCCGGATTGGAGCCATTGTTAGCCCTCGTCGCCGCCTTCATCTTCGGCTTCGCTGAGGGCTTTGCCTACGCGGTAGCGGTTACGCCTGGGGTCAAGGAAGTCATCCCCTTCTATTTCGTGAACATGCTCCCCTACATCACTACCCTTCTGATGGTGATGCTCGTCATCGGTAGAAGGAGGTTCCCCGCCGCCAGCGGTCGTCCATATACCAGGGAGTAGGGAGGTGGACCGTAGGAACGGCAGATGCACATTATTACACGGAAACGGAACTGACCGAGATATAGCAATACTCTCCAAAAGTTGTTGTGAATAGAGAAGCTCGATGAACCTCTTGCCAACGGAGCCCGCCGAAGTGCGGGCTCTTCTCGAAAATCGCTATGGCCGGCCAGAAGCCGCCCCCATCACTCCGCACCGGCGAGTGGAGATGGCCCTGCGCCACCAGGAGCCCGACCGGGTGGCCTTCGACTTCTGGGCCGTGCCCGAGGTGTGGACCGCACTACGCCGCTATCTGGATACAGACGACGATGGGGAAGTCCTGCGTCTGCTGGGCGTTGACTGCCGCTGGATAGTCCCCGATTACGTGGGGCCGGCGCCCATCGTACAGGAGGACGGCAGTTATTACGACGCTCTTGGCACCCACCGCTGCTCGGTATCTAACGAATTCTGCACCTACCAGGAGTACGCTGGCCATCCCCTGGCCCATGCCCAGACGGTGGCCGAGGTGGAGAGCTGGTCAGGTTGGCCCAAAACGGAGCACTGGGATGTCCGCACCCTGAAAGACAAGATCCAGGAGCTGAACCAGGGAACCGAATACTGGCTGTGTTACGAGGTGGGAGGCATCTTCGAGTGGTCGTGGGGGCTGCGCGGCTTCGAGCAGTTCTTGATGGACCTGGTGGTCCGACCGGAGATAGCCTGCGCCATCATGGATGGCTACACTGACCTGTACATCGCCAACGTGACCCGCGTGCTGGAGGCGGCCGACGGCGGTATTGACATGGTCTACACCTACGACGACCTGGGTACCCAGCAAGGGCTGCTCATCTCGGAAGCCATGTGGCGGGAGCTCGTCTTGCCCCGTCACCGGCGGCTGAACGCGGCCATCCGCCGCTTTCCGGTTAAGATCATGTACCATTCCTGCGGAGCGATTTATCCCCTCATCGGAGCCCTGGCCGGGGAGATGGGCATTGACGTGCTCAACCCTTTGCAGCCTCGGGCAGCGGGCATGGACGCCGCCCGCATCAAGAGAGAATTTGGTGACCGGCTGTCGTTCTACGGGGCGGTTGACATCCAGCAAACCCTGCCCAGGGGTACGCCTCAGGAGGTGCAGGCTGAGGTACAGGAACGTTGCCGCGTGTTAGGTCGTGGCGGGGGCTACATCTGCGCTTCGGCCCATTACATCCAGGCCGACACGCCTGTGGAGAACATCGTGGCCATGTACACCGCGCCACGGGAGCTTCCGCCGGTCTGATGATGCCTTTCGGATGTAGACTAGACTGTGACCATGCAAAGCAAACGCAACCAGTACGACAGAAGAAACTGTCTCGAAATTGGGCAAAAAGCAGAAGATATTTTTGCCAGTATTGCTACAGAAAGAGGTTGGAAAGTAACTGCGGCCTCCAACTATGCCAACATCAACGACCATTGGGATGTTCTGATCCAGAAAGGGGTAGAGAGCTACAGGGTTGACGTCAAGGGCATGAAGAGGTTAAGTCGAAGAGACTCCGATGTCCAAGATGAGTGGATATGGATAGAGCTACATGGCGTGAGAGAGCATGATCGCGGATGGCTGTACGATGGAAAAGCGGAACTGCTAGCTTTTGAAAAACAGGGATCGTTTGTTATTGTGATGCGCAATGACTTGATCAAGTTAGTAGAGCAACTGGTTGACCTGAACACAACCGTACGTTCTGCGAAAGCTGCCAGATACAAGGTTTATAGCAGACCAGGACGACCGGACAGAATAACCATGATTGAAATGGAAAAACTAGCGGGCATCAGATGGGATGAATGGCCCAAGCAAAGGAGCCGAAGTCCTGAGCGGAGCGAAGGAACAGGAGCAGAGGAGCAAGGAACAGGGGAGCAAAGGAGCAAGGAACAAGGAACAAGGGAGCCTGCGACCCTGCTCCCCTGCGACCTTGCTCCATTGAGCGGGAATCTCTATTTTCAAGCGGATTCCGTGTCTATCTACCACGATGATTTTCTATCCACCGAATGTGTGGAGGAAAACAGTATTGATCTAATCGTGACCTCGCCCCCTTACAACGTGGACGTTAAGTATGGCTCGTATGATGATGACATCTCCTATGAGGTTTATCTGGAGTTCACCAGAGAGTGGCTCGCCCGGTGTCTGAAATTGGCAAAAGACGACGGGAGGTTCTGTCTCAACGTACCGCTGGACAAGAACAAAGGCGGGCAACAGAGCGTATGCGCCGACATCACCACCATTGCCAAGCAGGTTGGCTGGAAGTATCACTCCACCATCATCTGGAACGAGCAGAACATCTCCAGACGAACGGCGTGGGGCTCCTGGCTCAGTGCCTCAGCCCCTTACGTGATCGCTCCGGTGGAGGTGATTCTTGTCCTGTACAAGAAGCGGTGGAAAAAGACGGGCGGAAGCAAGCGGTCTGATATTACCAGGGAAGAGTTCATGGAGTGGACCAATGGGGTGTGGAACTTCAGTGGAGAGAGCAGGAAGAGAGTAGGACACCCTGCTCCGTTTCCCGTAGAATTGCCAAGAAGGTGCATCAAGCTGTTTACTTTTGTGGGGGATACGGTGCTCGATCCTTTTCTGGGCAGTGGATCAACCCTTATCGCCTGTGTGGAGACAAACAGGGAAGGAATCGGGATCGAGATTGATAGCAATTATTGTGAAATCGCAAAGCAAAGACTGATTGCTGAGGGACGGGTAAACCAAGGAAGGCTTTTATGAGTGACTCAGGTGAACCCACGCCGGCCATCCTTGCTCTGGCCGAAGACTTTCGCCGCCGGCTGGGCACGCTGGATCCCCAACAGGTGGCCATCTGGCGGGAGATGACGCCAGCCCGGAAACTACAGCTTCTCTTCCAGTTGTGGAGCTTCGCCCTCAAGGTGGCCTGGACGACCGAACGCCAATGGCGCCCGGAGTTATCTCAAGAAGAATTATCCAGGCGTGTATGGAGACGCATTCACGGCAGCGAGATGCCCTATGATGCTTCAACCAGTAAGCCCACATGAACTGGAGGATTTTTTCGCCTATGTAGTTTCCGTCCTGGAGCGGCTGAATATCCCCTACATGGTCGTCGGCGGCTTTGCCGCTATTACCTATGGGGAAATACGCTTCACTGCTGACGTAGATATTGTGGTGGACATGCGATACGGTCACGTGGACCCTTTCGTGGCCGCCTTTCCCATCCCGGACTACTACGTCAGTCGAGAGGGGATTCTGGACTCCCTGGACCGGCGCTATCCCTTCAACATCATTCAGCCGCACACCGGAGCCAAGGTAGACCTGGCACCTTTGCCGCAAGACCTGCGCACCCGGGCCGCTTTTGCCCGCCGGCAGCGTATCGTCTACGACGAGGTGGCGAACCGGGCCGCCTACTTTGCTACTGCAGAGGACACTATCGTGGCCAAGCTCCACGCCTACCAGGAGACAGGGTCGGAAAAACACTTGCGAGACGCGCGGGGGATCGTGGTGACACAGTGGGAGCGGCTGAACCTGGACGACGTCACTCGGTGGGCGCATGCTGCTGGACTGGTAGACACTTGGCTGGCATTGCTGGAAGCTGCACAATAAGACACCTTATATGTGTCTCAGGAAACCCCAAAAGACTGATCTACTTGTGCAAACAAGGAAAAACCTGGTTTCTCCAATAGGTAATTATGGAAGCAGATTCATTGACGCCAGGTTGGCAGCGTAATCTGTACGTTATCTGGGTAGCAGAGCTGGTGGCCATCGCTGGCTTCAGCGTGGCTTTACCCTTCCTGCCCTACTACGTGCAGGAGTTGGGGGTGACCGACCCTGAACAGGTGGCAATGTGGTCGGGGCTTGTGTTCAGTGGCCACGCTATCACCATGGCTATCTTTGCCCCCTTATGGGGCTCGCTGGCCGACCGCTACGGGCGCAAGCTGATGGTGGTGCGGGCCATGTTCGGCGGGGCGGTGCTGCTCGGCGCTATGGGGTTGGTGCGCAACGTGCAGCAACTGGCGCTCCTGCGGGCCCTGCAAGGATGCGTGACGGGCACCATACCAGCGGCAACTACGTTGGTAGCCAGCTCAGTGCCCCGCCAGAGATCCGGCTATGCGCTGGGGCTGTTGCAGATGGCGATTTACAGCGGAGCCTCGGTCGGGCCACTGCTGGGCGGTTTGGTAGCCGACGCCCTCGGCTATCGGGCCGCCTTCTGGGTGACGGCTGCGTTGCTCTTCACCGCAGGTCTGAGCGTGTTCTTGCTGGTCGAGGAGCGATTCGAGCCCTCCCGGCGGAAGGAGGATTCGCCGGCCAAGGGCCTGGGACAGAGCGCTTCGGCTGAGACCTCGGCGAGCGGTTTCGCTGAGTTCAGCGTCCAGGCCCCGGTGGAGGGATTCTGGCAAGGATGGGCTTTGGTGCTGCGATCGCGAGCGTTGTTGGTCATACTCGGTACCCAGGTGGTAATGCGTTTTGGATCGAGGATCATGGGGCCGATGTTGCCGCTTTTCGTGCAGTCCCTGATGCCGGATGGGGAGCGGGTGGCCTCCGTCACGGGGCTCATCACGGGTGTGGGAGCGGCCACCGCCGCCCTGGGGGCCGTGGCCCTGGGGCGGATCGGCGATCGCATCGGCTATCGGCGGGTGCTGGTGACTTGTGCGCTGAGCGCGGCCGCACTGTACGCCCCTCAGTTTTTTGCGTCCACGCCCACCCAACTGTTGATCCTGCAAGGTGCAGTGGGAGTAGCGCTGGGGGGCATTCTGGCCTCCGTCAGCGCCACACTGGCTCGCCTGGCCCCCGAGGGGCGGCAGGGGGTGGTGTACGGCATGGACGCCAGCGCCGTCTCCCTGGCTAACGCCGTAGCTCCGATGGCTGGCGCAGCTATCGCCACGGCCCTGGGCCTCCGCTTTATCTTTCTCTGCACGGCAGGCATCTTTGCCCTGGCCGCTTTGGGGTTAGCAGGATCGCTGGCGAGTGCGAAGGAAGCAAAGCAGTGATTGGTGACCAAAAAGCTATCAACCTCGGCCACCCCAGCTACGTGTGGCGCTTTGGGCAGGAGAGGAGATTGACACTGATCCGTCAGTGCGCGCCCCTGGAGGGCAAGCGCATCCTGGACGTGGGCTGTGGGCTGGGGACGTACGTGGAAAAGATGCGGGATTTCAGCCAGGAGGTCTACGGCGTGGACGTGGACTCAGAAAAAGTGGCCGAGGCCAGCCAGACCCTGCCCAACATCCAGCTCGCTCCGGCCGAGAAGTTGCCCTTCCCTGACGGCTTCTTCGACGTGGTGCTCCTGCACGAGGTCATTGAGCACGTGGAAGACGATCGTCAGGCCGTCCGCGAGGCTCATCGGGTGGTCAAGTGGGGAGGACGCATCGTCATCTTCGCCCCCAACCGGCTCTATCCCTTAGAGACCCACGGCGTCTTCTGGCGAGGAAAGTACCACTTCGGCAACATCCCGCTGGTCAACTACCTGCCGGATTTCATGCGGCGACGCCTCTGCCCCCACGTGCGAACTTACACGAGAGGCGACGTTCGACGGTTGTTCCAGAGCCTGGATGTTAAGTTCATCGTCCACACCCAAATCTACCCCGGCTACGACAAAATCGCGGCTCGCCGTCCGAGGTTGGGGACCTTCTTGCGCCGGGTCACTTACGCCTTGGAAAGTTCGCCGCTGCGAGCTTTTGGACTTTCACACTTTGCGGTAGTGGAGAAATCGGTCCACCTCACTTGACAAATCAGAGTGGTGACTATATAATATGGGCACATAAAGTAGTCAGAACAGGAGAGCTTAAGATGACGATGAGGGTTTCTATTGCCGAAGCTAAGAGCGGTTTGTCCGAGCTGCTCAAGCGCGCCCAGAAGGAGCCGGTGATCGTAACCCGCCGGGGGGAGCCTGATGCAGTGATCTTGCCCTTTGAGGAATATGAGCGCCTGCGGCGACTACGGGCCTATTCGAGCATGGTACGCCTCTCCCGCGAGCTGGAGGGGGTCGGCGTAACAGCCACTGAGCTTTATGAGGCCTCCAGAAAGGAACTCGAGGCCAGGCCATGATTGTTGATGCCAGCGTGGTGTTAAGGGGCTTCTTTCCCGACGAGGAGGGACACGCGGAAGCTCAGGCCCTAATCCGGGCATACGCCCAGGGGGAAATCGAGTTCCACGCCCCAACCTTGCTCCCTTACGAAGTGACCAACGCCGTCCTTCAGGCGATAAGGCGCGATCGCATCAGCCCGGAGAAAGGGCGGGAAATCCTTACTGCCTTTGAGGGGTTGAGCATTCCGACGGTGGAAGTCTCCTGGCAGCGGACATTGGAACTGGCCCGTACTCATGACCGGTCGGCCTACGATGGGGCTTACCTGGCTCTGGCCGAGGAAACGGGGAGTAAGTTGGTGACAGGTGATCGCCGACTGTATAACGCCGTCAAGGATCGCTTGCCCTGGGTTCTCTGGATCGAGGATTATGCCCCTGAATAAGCCATCCCTCTTACCTGGCCACCAACTCCACCACCGTCGCGCCTTCCCCGCCCTCGTATTGATCTCCAGGCCGGTGAGAGGCTACCAGGGGGTGGTTGGTCACGAACTCGCGCACGGCCCGACGCAACGCCCCCGTTCCCTTGCCGTGGACGATGCGCACCTGGGGCAGCCCTGCCAGATACGCATCGTTCAGGTGCTTGTCCAGGCGAGGCAAAGCCTCTTCCGATGTCAGGCCCCGCAGGTTCAGTTCGATGCCGGGCGAGGAGACGCTGGGGATGCTCACCACCCGCTGCCCGACCGCAGGCTGGGGGGCTTTCTGCCGCAACTCCAGGTCCTCCACCTTGGCCCTGATGCGGAAAGAGCCCACCTGCACCTCGGCCTCGTCGTCTGAGAGTTCCGTGATCTCGCCGGTGGCCTCCAGGCCCGCCACCCACACGGTGTCACCCAGGCTCAGTGGCTCCTGGGGCGCAAAGCGCGGCTGAGCGACAGGCTCGACGGGCTCAGGCTCCAACGATGCCAGCCTACCCTCAGCCTGGGCCACCCACTCCCGAGTGACGGTAGCCATACTCAGCCCGGACCTGATTCTTCTTAGCTCAGCGCGGATTTCTTCGAGCCCCCGCTGAGCTTCCTCGCGAGCGGCGCTCAATATCTCCCGCCTCGTTCGCTCGATGTCGGCCCACTCCTGACGCAGCTCTCTCTCCAGATCCTCCGCCCGACGCCGGGTGGCCTCTGCTGCCTCTTGAGAGGCCAGGGTCTCCTGGTGAGC
>Ga0194110_10001902_pt1 | contig 26668 bp, 21 predicted proteins | sample TA2Kig1200mmetaG_FD_146192 | JGI IMG/M metagenome (GOLD analysis project Ga0194110, IMG submission 146192) | Freshwater microbial communities from Lake Tanganyika, Tanzania - TA2015032 Kigoma Deep Cast 1200m | ecosystem: Environmental > Aquatic > Freshwater > Lake | place: Tanzania: Lake...
TTCTCTAACTTCAACTTCAGATCGTTGAGTATCTTCATCCCCTCCTCCTGCAACTTGATTTTTGCCCTATTCTGGCGTAACCTGTTGTAATAAGTCAAGTTGCAGTTTATAAACAGACTCTAATTATCCCCTTGCCCCCCCCAGTTTTTAGTTAGGGCCCAGGCTCTGGCCCGGGGGCGCTTCGCTCGGAATAATAAGGCGGTAGTCCTTCCATAGCATGGGGCGGCCTCGTGTAATTTAATTGTATAGGAAATTCCTTTTCTATCCCCCTCCCCCCAACCCCCTCCCGCCAGGGGAGGGGAGATACTGGGGGATCCAAAATTCCCTCCCCCTCAATGGGGGAGGGTTAGGGTGGGGGTGTTAATAACTTGATTGTATAGGAATTTGCTTTTTCAACTTTAATCCATCCATGCACTTGACATGTATTCTTTAATTTTTTCTTAATTACGGTCTTAAAAACTCTTAACTACTGTTGATGGAGTCGTAAAAAGTTCCGTTTTCGTCATTGCGAGGAGTTCCGCCAATGCGGTACGACGAAGCAATCCCGTATTTTCAAGTACTTATAAAAACGAGATTGCTTCATCCGCCTTAGGCGGACTCGCAATGACTCTTCTGCCGATTTTTTACGGGATCATCAAGTAATATTCAAAAAAAACTTGATCTGCAAATGATCAATATGTTAACATTTCCTGCCCTTTCGATAAAGGAGTGCCGTGGGGTAGCAAAACCTTGCCCCTTCTAAGGTTTGATGGAATAGGAAAGGCTTCTTTTGGGGAAACTCCAAGAAATATTCCAGGGTTTCCCGCAAGAAGGTGGGCTATTATACCCCCAAAAACATAAATTGAGCTTGCCTAATAAATGGGGCGGTTCAGGAGCCGTGACTTATGCGAATCATAGTTCCAATAAAACAGGTACCCGAAACCAACGCCGTTAAAATGGACGAAGTTACTGGCACGATGATACGCGAGGGGGTCGAGGCCATCATTAACCCTCTGGACCTTTATGCCATTGAAATCGCCATCCGGCTGCGGGAAAGTTATGGAGGTGAGGTCCTCGCTATTTCCATGGGTCCCGCCAAGGCGATGATGGCTTTGAGGGAAGCCATAGCCATGGGGATCGATAAAGCCGTATTGATCTCCGATAAATCGCTTGCAGGCAGTGATACCTGGGCGACGAGTTACGCCATAGCTGCAGCCATTAAACGCCTGACCAACAGTCCGGATGGCCCCGGGAGGAACTCCCTCGGAGTTGCCGATTGGGGGGGCGGGTTCGATCTGATCTTGTGTGGAGAACGGGCCACAGATGGGGATACCGGTCAGGTCGGGCCGGGAATTGCGTCATTCCTGAACTTGCCCATTGGCACATATATTGGCAAGATCGAGCAGATCGGCAACGGGATCTGCCGCGTCCATCGGCTGATTGAGGACGGGTACGAGATCTGGGAATTACAGCTCCCGGCTTTATTGACGGTGGTTAAAGAAATAGCCAACCCGCGCCTGCCAACGCTCCGCGGCAAGCAGAAGGCTAAGAAAGTCCAGATCCCCATTTGGGGACCTGACCAGTTGCAGGTGCAGGCAAACCAGGTAGGCCTACAAGGATCACCCACCCGAGTTGTCAAAATTTTTCGGCCCAAGGTGGCCCGGCAGGGCCAAAAAGTGCTGGCGACTGATGAGCGGACTATTTCCGAAACGGCAGACCATCTGGTGAAATTCTTGCAACAAAAAGATATGCTATAAGCGATAATGCCAACTACACGATGATCGTGAGTCATAAAAAGGCATTACGTAGCTCGAGATATTTAAGATATGGGTTATTTCCTTAGATGGTAAATTGGCACTTAATAAAGAATCTGGGAGAACGGTAATGGACTATCGAGGTGTCTGGATTCTGGCTGAACAATCTTCTGGCCGGGTACAGCGCATAAGTTATGAGTTGCTGACGCGCGGACGGGAGCTCGCCGAAAGAAGAAATACGGAATTGACTGCTGTGATCTTTGGCCATGAAATTAACCAGGACGACCTGCAGGAATTGATCGAACGTGGAGCTGACCTTGTGCTGGCGATGGAAGCCCCCATCCTGAAACATTTTCTGCCGGAGCCATACGCAGCTTGCCTGTTCCATCTCATCGGCGGCTATAAACCCGAGATCGTTATTGCCGGTGCTACCTCGACTGGCAGAACGCTCATGCCCTACGTTGCCATCAGGGCCAACGCCGGCCTTACCGCGGATTGCACGGTGCTGGACATCGAGGAGGAAACGGGCAATTTGCTCCAGACACGCCCCGCTATTGGGGGCAACATCATGGCCACGATTAAGACCCCAAAGCACCGCCCGCAAATGGCCACTGTTCGGCCAAGATCCACCAAGCCAGCCCCCAGGCAGCCTGGTCGAAAAGGCCAAATCATCCGGTTGGAGGCCCCCGATGAACTGCTGGGCAGCCGGGTAAAAAGAGTGGGTTTCGTCCCTAACCCCGATGTTCATGGTTTGGCTGAGGCGGATGTCATCGTGGCCGTGGGGCGGGGCATCAAGAAAAAGGAAAACATACCATTGATCCAGAAACTGGTCGATGCCCTGGATGGGGCGCTGGGGGCCACACGCGACGTAGTGGACCGAGGCTGGCTGAGCTACCCCCATCAAATCGGCCTCAGTGGTAAGACAGTTACGCCAAAGCTTTACATCGGCGTCGGTGTTTCGGGTTCAATCCAGCATCTTGCCGGAATGCAGACTTCCGAAATTATTGTGGCCATCAATATTGATCCCGAATCCCAGATCTTTCGAGTAGCCAACTTAAGCATCGTCGGCAATCTATTTGAAATTGTGCCTGTGCTGACGGAGAAACTTCTCCAGATCAGGTCCGAGAAGCGGGTTTCAGAAACTTGAGTGCATGAAAAAGCCAGCTTTATCTGGCATAGTCAGGGCTTTCTTTACAATGGGAATACCGGGTAGCGGAAACAACTGTCAGGAACGGGCGGCGGATCAATTTAGACTTTTAACACTTATTCTTTACTTTTTCTTAATCATTGGTTTAAAACTCTGTGATCTCTGTGCCCTCAGTGGCTAATTTTAATTTAATTCGACAAATTATGATCACCTGTTTTAATTCTAAAATAATGAATCAATGGGTCAAAAATGGATAACCAGCCAATTAAGTATAATCCGGTTACGCCTGCGATCGTAGAGGAGTTAAAAACGATCATAGGAGAAAAATTTGTCCTTTTCGGCGATCCCGAAAAACTTGAGCCCTACTCGCACGACGAAGTCGCCGAGAAGGAATATGCCCACATGCCTGAAGTATTAGTCCGGCCAAATTCTGCGGAGGAGATATCAGCTATTGTCAAGCTGGCCAACCGCTACAGGATTCCAGTCACGCCGCGCGGGGCGGGCAGCGGTCTGTCCGGGGGAGCCGTGCCGCTTTACGGCGGTATCGTTTTATTGGCCGACCGAATGAATCGTATCCTGGAAATTGACCGAGAGAATATGATGATTACAGTCGAGCCGGGCGTGATCACCAATGAAATAAACGAAGCAGTCCAGGATTTGGGCCTCTTCTTCGCCGGTTACCCGATGAGCATCGAGACCTGCACGATCGGAGGCAATGTAGCCGAAAACGCCGGCGGCGGGAAGGCTATTAAGTATGGCGTTACAGGACGATACATCACCGGGTTGGAGGTGGTTATTCCGACCGGAGAAATCGTTCAGCTCGGCGGTAAACTGGTCAAGGACGTCACAGGATATAATATGATCGGTCTGATGATCGGTAGCGAGGGGACTCTGGGCATATTTAGCAAAATCATCGTGAAACTAATGCCCCGGCCCAAGGTCAATGTTGATTTGCTGGTGCTGTTCAAGACGCCGGAAGATTCGGTTGCAGTTGTTAATAAAATCATGACCTCCGGTGTGATCCCGACAGCCATAGAATTTATGGATCAGTCTGCCTTTCTAACCACCTGCGAGTATCTCAACGAAACCATTCCATACCATCAGGCCGGAGCCATGCTCCTGATCACCGTGGATGGAACTGACCCTAATCAGGCCGAGAAAGAATATGAAGAAATCGGCGAGATGTGCCTATCTGGAGGAGCGATAGAAGTGTATGTGGCTGACAATTACACCACTTCCGAACGGATCTGGAAAGTCCGCAGAAACATTGCTGAAGCCTTCAAGGTCTTTTCTCCCCACCAGAGCCTGGAGGATATAGTTGTCCCGACCGCTCACATCCCTAAAATGGTCGCCGGGCTGCAGGAACTATCGAAAAAGTGGGATTGCCCAATTCCCTGCTACGGTCACGCCGGCGACGGTAATCTTCACGCCACGCCCGTTATGAATCCTAAGTGGTCGCTCGAGCAGTGGCATAATACGGTTCCCCACATTCTGACCGATCTTTACAAACTGACCAAAAGTTTGGGAGGAACGATATCCGGGGAACACGGCATTGGCCACAAAAGAAAACAATACATGCCCCTTATCGTGCAGGATGCCTACATCGAAATGATGAGAGCGGTCAAACGAGCACTAGACCCCAACAATATCCTCAATCCCGGTAAGATCTTCGATATGTGAGCAGGGGGATTATTTTTTTGGCAACCCCGTGTCATACGCTCTCTTTTCTCTTTTCCGGGTCGGACCATCTTTTTCCGGGTCGGACCTTTTTAACCATTAGATATTACAGGAGAACTACCCTAAAAGGGCATGCTTTTAAGCCTTAAACCAGCATTTTTGATCGTAAAAATATCCATCTAAGGCTATAAAAATGCCGAGGGCTAATCGCTATTACCGGGAGCGCGAGTGGCGGTGGACTGAGAGCATCGCGGTTGGGAACGAGGGTTTCGTAAGAGATGGAAAAGAAAAACTTGGGCCAAAGGCGATGTGGCGAGAAATGGCAGGAGCGAATGGATCTTATGAGTTACGAGAGCCTGCAGTCGCTTATGAGGCTGTTTTTGACACCCAAAATGAGGATTTAAGGCAAAAAAACACCTTCTTTTGGGACATATCTATATGAAATTCAATGAGTTGGCCGGGTCCGACCCGGAAGGAGGGAAGCAACGGCAAGCAAGATCGGACACTCCCGGGATTCTCCGCCATGTGATGATGAGAAGGAATTACGTTTGGGCGGTCAGGCATGAAGATTTTCCAGCGTGCGGGCAAAGGTGGTTTGGCAATTAAGCCGGGAATACGGAATTCCGATGGCCGAGATCGCGCGTCATGTAGGGGTTTGCACCTCAGCCATTGCCAATGCGATTCGATAAATAGAGATAGAGAATATTAAGTGATAAAAGTAAACTACGTCCCCCATCCCTTCACAGTGAATTCAATGTGAATAACTTTTTTCTCCAAACCCCATTTTTTTACTTGACTCCTTATAGGATGTCTTTTTCAAAGGGGGAAAAAGTAGAATCTTTTATCGAATTCCATTAAAAACCTCTCCTCCCTTTGCAAAAGGGAGGTCGGGAGGGATTTCTGGGAAGTCATCTTCAAAACGCTAAAGTGATACCTTTTTCAACTTTAGTCCGCCTCAGGCGGATCACTTTAGACACTTGACACTTAGAGCGTATCTTTAAATAAGTCGTGGTTTTAAATCCCCCCTCGCCCCCCTTTGCAAAGGGGGGGAATTCTATTTACGGACAAGTCCTTATTATTTATTTTTTCGGGTTTAAGAACTCTGTGCCCTCTGTGGCTAATTTTATTGCGAAATATACGGCAGGGGCCAGATGCGGAAATAGTCGCGGATGCGCACCCAGACACCGACCAGGCCTTCGGGCTTTAAGATGATGAACAGAATAATTAAAAGACCAAAAGCAAAATCCTTCACCGGGCCCAAATAAACCGTGAGATTGGGGTCATACTTTTTAGCCAGGATGGAGACGCCGACGTTCAAAAATTCCGGGACCATGGTGATGAAGAGCACTCCGAAAATCGTTCCTAAGAGGCTGCCCAACCCTCCGATCAAGACCATGGCCAGGAACTCGATGGATTTGAAGAAGTGATAATCTTCGGGAATGGCGCTGCGCTGCAGGGCGGAGAAGAGCGCGCCGGCCATGCCGGCGTAAAAAGCGCTGATGGCAAAGGCCAGAAGCTTATAACGAAAGACCGGGATGCCGATGATCTCTGAGGAGACATCGTTATCGCGGATGGCGATGAAGGCCCGGCCAATTTTGGAGCGGTTGATGTTCTTTAGACCCCACATGGAAAAGGCCGCCAGCAGGAAGATGAAATAGAAAAAGGCATAATGCTTTCCGAGGGAAAGGCTGAGGCAGGTGGGAACAGGGAGTTCGATTCCCCGGATCCCGCGGGTCAGGCTTTCCCAGTGAACGATGGTATATTCGATAATGAACTGGAAAGCCAGGGTGGCCACCATCAGATAAAAGCCTTTGATGCGCAATGAGGGAATGCCCACGAGCAGGCCGAAGGCGGCAGCCACCAATCCGGCGCATAATATGGAAAGAAGCAATGGAGCTCCATAATGGGTGATCAGGAGGGCGGAAGTATAAGCCCCCACGCCCAGGAAAGCAGCATGTCCGAGAGAGAGGAGGCCGGTAAAGCCGACGAGCAAATTCAGGCCCAGGGCCCCGATCAGGTTTACCAGAACCAGGTTGAGAATGTAGAAATTATATTCATCCAGATAAAGGGGAGAGATGGCCACCAGGACGAAAAAAATCACTAAAAAAGTCCGCTTGAAGAGAGTGCGAAAAATCCGCTCATCCTGCCGGTGGCTGAAGATGGCCGTGGAGGAGAAATACTGGTTGTAGAGATCGGTTAAGGATTTCAAGGCATCACCTCTGCAATGGCCACCTGTCCTTTAAAGGAGGAGATTCTCCCATCCTCATAACGGATCTGGATGTCCAGTAGATGTTCCGGCGTGGGCCGGTACAGGTCTTCAATCAGGGGTTTGTAGCGCTCGTAAATCAATCCCCGGCGGACCTTGCGGGTGCGCGTCAGCTCTTCATCATCCGGATGGAGTTCCTTTATGAGAATGGCAAACTTGCGAACGCGCATATTTTGCGGGAACCGCTGGCAGAGTTTGCGGATCTCCTCGCGCACCAGCTCGTAAATTTCCTGCCTTTGAGAAAGATCCTGATAAGTGGTGTAGGAAATTCCTCTTCTCTTGGCCCAGTTGCCTACGTTCTCGAGATCAATGGAAATGATGGCCGTGACGAAAGGTTGATTGGCCCCGCAGACCACCGCTTCCTTTATGTAGGGGCTGAATTTCAAGCGGATCTCAATGTCCTGAGGCGCAAAACGCGAACCATCGGCCAGGTTCATAATATCCTTGAAGCGGTCGAAAATGTAAAGGTGCCCGTCTTCCCCGAAATATCCGGCATCCCCGGTCCTAAGAAAGCCGTCGGGAGTGAAGGCATCCTTTGTGGCCTTCTCATTCTTGTAATAGCCGAGCATGATGGATTTCCCCCGGATCATAATCTCCCCCTGCTCGGAGAGTTTTACTTCCACTCCCGGTATGGGCACCCCCACGGTCTCCGGGCGCACATCCCCGTCCCGGTGCGTGGTAGCAATCCCGGCGCATTCAGTCTGTCCGTAGACCTGGCGGATGTCGATCCCCAGGGATTTAAAATATTTGAAAACTTCCGGAGAGAGAGCTCCGCCGCCGGTGACGGCCATCTTTACCCGCCCTAAACCTACGCGATTACGCAGGGCACGCAGGACGGTGAAGGAAAGAAAATTAGAAAGAAGTTTAATCCGCCATCGAGGAATTTTCCCGGCCAGTTCCATTTCGGTGCGTTTCAAAGCTATGCGGGTGGCCCAGGCGTAAAGGTTTTTTTTAAGGGGATCGGCGTTATCCATAGCTGCCTGAATGACCGAGACCAGATCCTCCCAGCGGGAAGGGGTTCCGCCGAAATAGGAAGGCTGTAGCTCAATGAGGTCGCGGCGCAGGGTCTCGGGCTCTTCGGGAAAATTGTAGCAGGCTCCGCTTAATAGCCAGCGGACAATGGCGTAAAGCTGTTCGCCGATCCAGGGCAGGGGCGCCAGGGAGAGGAGCTGGTCGTGAGGCTCCATGGAGACAACATTGCCGTAGTTCTCGCCGGCATAAAGAAGGTTTTCGTGACTGAGTATGGCCAACTTGGGCAAAGCCGTAGTTCCGGAGGTAGTTAGCATCATAGCTGGTGTATTCGGGGGAACATTTCCTGCGGCCTGGTGGAGGAAATCAGGGTGGCTTTTTCCCTCCTCGGCTCCCATGGCCAGCACATCCTCAAAGCGCTTCAAAAATGGATGGGCGGCGTAGTAGTTGGTCATACCCCGCGAATCCCAGACTATGACAGCTTTAACGGCTCCACTAATTTTAGGCCAGACCTTGAGAATCTTGTCCACCTGTTCCTGATCGCTTAAAACGACAATGCGGGCATCGGCATAGGAGATGAGATAAAGCACTTCTTCGGCCAGGCAGTCAGGGTACATGCCGGTGATGACCCCTCCGGAAACAATAGTTCCCAATTCGGCAATGACCCATTCCGGCTTATTGTCGCCGACCACGGCCACTGCTTCGTTTTTGCCGAGGCCCAGAATTTTCAGGCCCAGGGCGAAGTTTTCCACATCCCTGGCAAGTTCTTTCCAGGTGGTCGGCGTCCAGACCCCATAACGCTTCTCCCGCAGGGCCGGCCTATTGGGGAATTCCCTGGCGTTCCGGATCAGTTGCTCAATCAGGTTCTTAGCCAAATCCCCTCCTTCTCAATACTTCCTCCGCCCTAAGTACGCCTCGATGACCAGCGGGTTTTGCTGGACTTCCTTGGGCGTTCCCTCAGCGATCTTTTCTCCAAAATTTAAAACCGTAACCCGATCCGAAAGGTCCATGACCGCGGAGAGGTCGTGCTCGATCCAGACGATGGTAACGCTAAGATCGCGGTGAATATCCAGAATATAGCTGGCAATGTCTTCCTTCTCTTCCACGGCCATCCCGGCCATGGCCTCATCGAGGAGAAGAAGTTTGGGTTTCATAGCCAGGGCCCGGGCCATGTCCACCCGTTTGCGCACGCCCAGAGGGAGAGTATCAACTATGGCGTAGCGCACGGAAGATAGACCCATGAAGTCGATGATCTTCTCTTCGATCTCCTGGCGGTGGCGGAGTTCCGTGGCTACGGTGGATGGCCACCTGAAATAACTTCCCAGGAGAGAGGTCTGAATCAGAAAGTGGCGGCCGAGCTTGATGTTGTCCAGGACGGACATGCCATGGAAGAGTTCCACTTTCTGAAAGGTGCGAGCCACCCCCCGGGCGGCTATGACATGCGGTTTCAAGGGAAGAATGTTCTCTCCCTGGAAATAAATTTCTCCCTGCTGGGGCCGGTAGTGGGCGTTGATGCAGTTGAGCAAGCTCGTTTTGCCGGCGCCGTTGGGCCCGATGATGGCAAAGATCTCGCCGGCCTGCACGGAAAAACTCACTTCCCGGAGAACCTTGATGCCCCCGAAAGAAAGGCTCAGGTTGCGGATCTGCAAAATTTGATTGTCGCTCTCTACAGCCATCGTTTCCTGCGTTTGTAGCGTTTGGCGTCCTGATAACTTTTGCGTTCCTTGGCGCCGGCCCCCAGATAAAATTCCCGGACGTCTTCATTCTCCAGGAGCGCGGCCGCCTGGCCTTCAAGCACGACCCGCCCGTTCTCCAGAACGCAGCCCCGGTGGCCAATCTGCAGGGCGGCGTGGGCGTTTTGTTCGACCAGGACGATGGTCATTCCTTCCCGGTTGAGCCGCTCAATGATGCGGAAGAGCTCTTCGGTTATCAAGGGAGCCAGCCCCAGTGATGGTTCATCGAAGAGAAGTATCTTGGGCTGAGTCATAAGAGACATGCCAATGGCCAGCATCTGCTGTTCCCCGCCGGAAGTGTAACCGGCTTTTTGCTGGCGCAGTTTATTAAGCACGGGGAAATAATCGAATACCTTTTCCATATCGGCCTTGACGGTTCTGTCCCAGCGCGAATAAGCGGCGGCCGCCAGGTTTTCCTCGATGGTCAGGTACCAGAAGACCGGGCGGTCCTCCATCACGTAGGTCAACCCGAATTTTTTGATGATATCCGTGCTGTCCAATCCCTTGAGGGAGAAATCTCCGACTTTAATGTCACCTTCAATAATGTTGCCATCAAACATTCTTAGCATGCCGCTGATCGCTCTCAGGAGGGTGGTCTTTCCGGCGCCATTGGCCCCGATGATCACGGAAATCTCCCCGGAAGCCGCTTTCAAGGAGATTCCGTTAAGGATGGAAATTACATCGTGGTAGACCACGCGCAGATTTTCGATAGAGAGCATCTCAGACCCTTTCGATCCTTACCGTCCCGAAAAGCCCGTAAGGGCGGATGAACAGGACAATAAGCAGGAGGAGGTAAGGAGCCACGTCCTTGAATCCCACCAGACCCAGGGGCTCGATATAACTGCCCACCAGGGCCTCGCAGAGACCCACGATCAAGCCGCCGATGAGGGCTCCGCCGATGCTGTCCATGCCTCCGATGAGCACCACGGGAATGGCCCGCAGGCCGGCGATCCCGGTCAAATAGGAGAGTGCCCCGAAATTGGAGATCATCACCCCGGCCACGGCGATGCACATGGCGCTCAAACCCCAGACCATCAGGAGGATGAAACGGGCATCGATGCCGAAAGCCATGGCTTTGGATTGGCTCTCCGAGGTGGCCCGGATAGCCACGCCCCAGCGCGTACGGAAGATGAAGAAAATGACGAGGGCGAAAGCAATAATGGACAACCCGCCGGCCCAGACCCGCTCTGAAGGAAAGAGGATGTCGCCATATTCCAGGCTGGCGTTGGGCAGCTCAATAAAGAAAGAGTAGGAATGGGCGCCGAAGATGAGCTGCACGGATGAGCGCAGAACGCTGGCCAGGCCGAGGGTGATGATGGTCATGGAGAGAGGCGAACGGCCCAATAGAGGCTTTATGGAGAGCCGCTCGATTAGCGCTCCCACTGCCCCCGCGGCTAGAAGGCCCAGGGGCAGGGCGAGGATAAAAGGAACACGCAGGTCAAAGAAAAAAATGTAAAAAAGGAACGAGCCGATGACCATAAACTCCCCGATGGCGAAATTAAAGGCTTCCGAGGCCCGGAAGATGATGACTATCCCCAGGCCAAGAAGACCGTACACACAGCCGATCAAAAGACCGGATCCGATAGTTTGGATGAAATCCATATTATTGATCTACCTTTTAAATTAAAATTAGCCACAGAGGACACAGCGCGGCGTAGCCGCAACCAAAAGTGACTAAAGTGAACTAAATTGAGCTAAAGTGCCTATAGTTTCAGAAAGTTATCCGATTTTTTTGGCGGATGCTTGACAAAATTTCCAGAGTTTACAGGTAAGTAGTACAGAAATCACAGAGTTTTAAAACCATAATCAAGAAAAAATAAAGAAAACGAGCCAAGCGCGAAGTGTTTAAAGTGATCCGCCTGAGGCGGACTAAAGATGGAAAAAGGAAATTAGGAACACTTTAGCTCTTTGAAAAAAGAGCTGTTGTAAAGGCCAGGGGATTCCAGGGGCCGGGGGCCAGAGCGGCCCGCTTGGAATCATAAGGCGCTTATTTCTCCGTATATGGGGCGGGCAAGAACCCCCGCCTCCTCCGGAGGAAAAGATCTTCTGCCTTCGTGGCCAAACGGAAACCCAACCGATGCTTCCGGCGCGTTCCGCTCTAACCTCCGGCCCTCAACAAAGGCTTTAATACCATTTTTTCAAATCGCTAAACTCTTGAGCCTCTTGCAAAAGTATTTTTTGTGGTTCGACAAGCTCACCACGGACGGAAAAACTAAATAATTTCAACCTAAGCCCGTTCACCCTGAGCCTGTCGAAGGGTAAATTACGGACTTTTGCAAGAAGCTCTGTTACAAAGGGTTTTATTTTAGTTCAATTTCGGTATTGATCCAGGGGCTGAGGGGTTTCCATGTTCCTACCGCGATTTTTTTCCCGGCTTTCTCAATTTCTTTTTCCACCTTGCAGCGATAGATTCTGACCATGGGGATGGTGTGAGATTTATAAGCAAACCCCCGGCCCCCGAATAGACCATGGTAATCCCAGACCAAATTATCCAGGGCTTTTTTCACCCCTTCCCGAGTTAACTCCCCGGCTGCATCTGCCCTGCTTAAGGCCTCATGGAAGATCAGGGCGTAGGTTAAGCCCTCCATATAGAGGAACATGTCCTTGATCCCCTCTGTTCTTTTGTTCTTTTCCGCGAACTCGTGGGACATTTTCACCATGGGGTTATCCATTTCGTCCACCTGGGGACGGCAGACAGCTCCCACCATGCCATCCACGGCTTTCCCGGCAATCAGTATGGGATATTGTCCCGTGGTATAATGAGTTCCCAGCAGGGTGGCTTTCGTCAGGTACTGTCTGGCGGCCTTGATGAAAATGGCGGTTTGGGGTTGAGCTCCCGAGTATCCATGGTAAAAAACATAGTCTGCTTTGGCCTTGCGTATGTTGGTCAACTGGGAGGTGGCATCCATCGCCGTGAAGCCAAATTCTTCTTCGGCTACGATGGGCAGTCCGATCTTCTTGGCGTGGGCCCGGGCCATGGCTAAGGGGTCTCGCCCCCATTCCGTGTTACTATAGACAATAGCCACTTTCCCCTTACCCTTGGAATCCTCCTTGATCCAGTTCAAGAGAACGCGAAACTGGTCGCCATAAGTTGCCCCCAGGGAGTAATAGTAGGGGTACTTTGAGGGCCCGCCCTCCGGCCCGAATATTTCCGTGGAGTATGATCCATCGAGCCAGGGGATGCGTTCTTCTTTGTTAACTTTATCGATGAGCGGCTTAAGCGCCCCAGTGATATACCCTGAGGCCAGAAGCAATTCTTCACGTTTCTCAGCGGCGGCGTAACGGGTAAAGTTAGCCACCTCCACAGTGGGGCTATAACGCATGTCTTCCAGAAAGTAGGTTATGAGCTTTCCGTTGACCCCTCCTTTGGCGTTGATGTAATTCATACCGTCGATGAACCCCCAGCCAAACTCCGGCAGACTGCCAACAGGCCCGCTCATGGGAAACTGGGCTAAAACCTTTATGGGCTTGGCTGCGGAAGGGGTCGAGAGAAAGAAAAGAGCAAGGCTTAACATAAATCCGATGATTATAAATTTCTTTTTCATGGCCTCTCCTCCTTTGGTTTAACGAAAGGTTCAAGTTCATTCTGGCAGCCTTCGTTCATTCGCAGATCATCACCCCCTTCCTGAAAGGTGTGAAGGCTGCACTTCTTAAACATTATGAACCCCTTGCAAAAGGGGAACATCAGGTCTGTTTTTGGAAATAATAAAGTTGAAAAGAATTATATGTTGAGAAGGTGTTTTCGCACCCTCATACTTGCAAGAAGGGTAACCGCCACAAAATCAGAAATCTATAATTGAAAGGAGTAATTCCTACATTGGCAACTTTGAATATAAGGCACTTTATCAAAAGCGGGAAATTTGTCAATAAAAATTTGCATTGACCCGATAAATTTTATTCCCCACCCATGATCTCTTCGAAAACATCCAGTCGGCTTCTGAGGTTAAAAATGCCGGGGTAAACACCAGGCCCCCTTAACCCAAGGATTTTTTTAATTGTCTCAGGCGCTGAGCTGGATCCCGGAAGATCTGCAGCCGCCGGAAACGCTCGGCGTAGGCCAGGCCTTTCTCCTTCCCCCAGGCGCCAAACCAGGTGCGCACAAACTCCCCCATGAGTTTCGGATCTTTGATCTGGCTGGTGTGGCAACTTAAGGCCTTGATCTTCTGATTCAGGGTGGATTCGATGTCCACCCATGTATTCGGCTGGGCGGCGGCGAAAAAGTACATCTCCGAGACCGCATGGGGGGTTAATCCTTCGGCCAGGTGACCCGGGAAAAAATTATGGTTCAAGGCCGCGGGATAGGCGGCGTCAAAAGCCAGTTCTCCAACCACCCGGTGGTCGGCGTGGAAAAGATACTGGTTATCAAAGGCCCGGTTGGCCGGGTCGTGGGTAAAAAGTATGTCCGGGCGAAATTTACGGATTACCCGCACCAATTCGCCGCGGAATTCTAAGGAGTATTGCAATTCGCCGTCGGTTTTTCGCAGGAAGATGACCTCCCGGGATCCAATCACCTTGGCAGCGGCGCGTTGTTCTTTCTCTCTCGTCCGGGCTAATTTCTCGTTGGTCATGGAGGGATCATCGGTCCCTTTCTCGCCACTGGTGCAGATGGCATAAACGATCTCGGCTCCTTCCTTTACCCATCTGGCTAAGGTGCCAGCACAGCCGAAGTCCACGTCATCCGGGTGGGCGCTGATGACCAAAACGCGCAGGGGGTTCTTCCTATTGGTTTTTTGTCTTGTCAATATGTCCTCCTACATTAGGATAGGCGAAATACGAAAATATCGTAACACTTTAGCTCTTTGAAAAAAGGTGTGTTGTAAAGGCCAAGGGATTCCAGGGGCCGGGGGCCAGAGCGGAATCCGCCTTAGGCGGAGAATCATAAGGCGCTTATATCTCCGCATATGGGGCGGGAAAGAACCCCCGCCTCTTTCGGAGGAAAAGATCTTCTGTCTTCGTGGCCAAGCGGAACCCCAACCGATGCTTCCGGCGCGTTCCGCTCTAACCCCCGGCCCTCAACAAAGGCTTTAATACCATTTTTTCAAATCGCTAAACTGTTACAAAATATCAAATTCGAAAATCCAAAATATGATGGTCTTGTAAAAAGTTGTCACTCCGGCCTGCCTGTGCCTGGCAGACAGGTGAAAACCGGAGTCCAGGATATTTATAAGCATTTAAAAATACTGGATTCCGGCTGGAGTTTATCCCGATGAAAATCGGGGCCGGAATGACGGAAAAGGGCATTTGCAGACTTTTTACGAGTTCATCAAATTATAAATCCCCCAATCCACAATTTTCTAAAATATAAAATGACTATCCTTATGGTGTCAAATGGAAATAATTTTCAATTATCTTCAATCTCCCTTGCCTTTAACAAAAGAGCAGTCTATAATCACCAATATCGTTTCCTGGCCGGTTTCCCAGCTTGTTGAGCCGGAAAATCAAGGATTTGATAAGGAAAGGCAGGGACCGTGGGCCGTTCATCTCTCGCTGAAGACTTTGAAAAACTACTGAACGTAGGGATTGCCCTTTCCAGCATCCACGACCTGGAGAAACTCCTGGACCTAATCCTTAAGGAGGCTCGCCGCCTGACCAGGGCCGATGCCGGGACACTCTATCTGGCGAAGGACGGTCAATTGATCTTCAAGGTGAGTCAATGCCAGAGCTTGACCGAAAGGTGGGGCGAGGCGCGCATGCGGCAGATGTATGAATCCTTCTCCATGCCCATTTCCCGGGAATCAATCGCCGGGTACGTCGCCTTGACCAAGGATGTGCTGAACATTGCGGATGTGCGGGAGATTAGAAGCGATGCTTCTTACCATTATAACCCCTCATGGGATGAACGGGCAGGGTATGTTACCCGCTCCATGTTGGTTGTCCCCATGCTCAACCGTGAGGGGAATGTTGCGGGGGTTCTGCAATTGATCAACGCCATGAGCGACTCGGACGACGGAAAGGCTATACCTTTCCCGGCCAAACAAGAAAAGTTAGTTTCTTCCCTTGCTTCTCAGGCGGTGGTAGCCATTGAAAATGCCGAGCTGACCGACGATTTGAAGCAGGCTCATCTAGACACCATCTTCCGCCTGGGTGTGGCCGCAGAGTATAGGGATAGAGAGACAGCAAATCACATCAAGCGCATGAGCCAGTATTGCGCCCTGATCGCCGAAAACCTCGGCTGGTCCGGCGAGGAAGTGGACATGATCCTCAGGTCCAGCCTCATGCACGATGTGGGCAAATTAGGAATCCCGGATAGCATCCTGCAAAAACCCGGTCGCCTGACGCCGGAAGAACGGCATATCATGGAGTATCACACGATCATCGGGGGGAACATCATGAAAGGTTCCAAGGCAGCCGTGGTGAAGCAATCCCGCATCGTGGCCATCACTCACCATGAAAAATTTGATGGAACAGGATATCCTCGCGGACTCAAGGGGGAAGAGATACCCATTGCCGGTAGGATTACCATCCTGGCGGATGTATTCGATGCCTTATCTTCGAAGCGGGTTTACAAAGAGGCCCTTGCGGAAGATGATGTTCTGCGCATCCTCAGGGAGGGGCGAGGGTCTTTCTTTGACCCGAAGATCTTGGATATATTCCTGGATAACCTTGAGGCAGTGCGTAAAATCCAGAGCCGATACATGGACCGGGAAGAGGACTTCGATAAATTTAAAAACCTGAACCGCCTGGTCATCGAAGAAGAAGAGAAAGTGAAGAAAGCCTGAAGAGGAGATAAAGAATGGATGTGAATATCTACGAGAAGCTCCGGGAACATCTGGACTCCCTGCCCACGGGGTATCCGAAGACGCGGAGCGGGGTGGAGCTTAGGATTCTCAAAAAACTTTTTACGGAAGAAGAGGCGGAGATGGCCTGCCAGCTAAAGCCGCTTCCGGAGAAAGCGGAACAGATAGCTCAGCGCCTGGGCCGTGATCCAGAAAAGGTTGCGGACTTTCTTTACAAAATGTCCCGGAAAGGGCTCATCCTGCGGGTCAAAATCGACGGGATCTATCATTATATGGCCATTATGTTCATCGTGGGCATCATGGAATTCCAGGTGAATAACCTCGATCGGGAATTTTGCGAATTATTTGACGCTTATGGACAGGAGGCCATGTTCAAGGAATTAATCCGCCCGCAAACCCCCCAGCTTCGGGTGGTTCCTGTAGAGGAGAGCCTTGATACACAGATGGAGATCCAGCCTTACGACGAATTGCGGAAGATCATTGAAGCCCAGAAGAATATCGCCTTGGCCGACTGCATCTGCCGGAAAAAGAGCAGCCTCCTCGGCCATTCCTGCTCCAAGCCGGTGGAAGCTTGTTTCGTTTTCGGAACCATGGCGGAATACTATATCGAAAATGGCCTGGCCCGAAAAATTACCCAGGATGAGGCCTTCGAGGTTTTGCGGATGAATGAGATGGCCGGGTTGGTGCCCAGTCCGGCCAACGCCCAAAAAATAGGGGGGATGTGTAATTGTTGCGCTTGCTGCTGCGGCATACTCAAAGCCATCAAACTTCATCACCAGCCCAGCAGTTTGGTGAAGTCCAATTACTATGTCCGGGTGGATGAGAACCTGTGCGCCGGCTGTGAGGCTTGCCTGAAACGGTGCCAGATGGAAGCCATCTTCATGGACGATGATCGGGCGATCATAGACCTGAAACGCTGTATAGGATGCGGGCTCTGCGTGATCACCTGTCCAACGGAAGCCCTTTCTTTGCACCAGAAAAAATCCAAAGAACTCTATGTCCCTCCAGCCAAGCCCATGGATACCTATATCCAGATCGCCAAAGAGATGGGCAAGATCTAAATCAATTGTCAATGGTTAATGACCAATTATCAATGGCCAAAAATTGATGAACTCGTAAAAAGTCTGAAAATGGACTTTTCCGTCATTCCGGCCCCGATTTTCATCGGGATAAACTCCAGCCGGAATCCAGTATTTTCAAATGCTTATAAATACCCTGGACTCCGGTTTTCACCTGTCTGCCAGGCACAGGCAGGCCGGAGTGACGACTTTTTACGAGATCATCAAAATTAACGACCAATGGCTATCCAAAGATATTTGAAATTTCCATCTGATCCCCTCCCCCTTTGATGGGGGAGGGTGAGGGTGGGGGTGAATAGAAAAATGATCCCCCTCCCCTTCATCCCCTCCCGCCAGGGGAGGGGAGATTTTAGGGACATTATTAAAGTCGGAGAAGAAAATTCTCAGATTGAAAGATGTAAAAATCTAATGGCTGTTTTTAAATGCCGGAGGAAATTTTACTAAGTCACCCACGCCAATGCCATTCCGCTGAAACCATCCTTTGTTCATTTCCAGGGCGTACTGGGTCGGCTTGGCGGAAACGGTCGTCCGCAGGCTGAAAGGTTCCATGTCCTGGATGTCCACGATCCTTCCTCGCTGATCAATGAAGGCAATCGAAAGGGGGATGCGGGTGTTCTTCATCCAGAAAGAAAGGATTTCTTCTCTGGCATAGACAAAGATCATCCCCTCGTCTTCTCCCAGGCTTTCCCGGAACATCAATCCTTTGGCCTTCTCGCTTTCCGTTCGGGCGACTTCAACTCTTATTTTTTTTCCTTTAACCATGATTATGGTGAGGTTTTTATTGCCTTCCTGGGGGAAAGCTCCTTCCTCTAACAGAAGAGGGAAAAGGCTGAAGGAAATAATTAGCCAAAAAATATTTTTCAATTGCCGTTTTTTTAAAAACGGTTTTCTTGTTGTAATCATCGTTGTCTTTCTATCTATGCAGTTACTACAACCTATCTACCGGCTTGGTCGATGAAGTTTTCCGGGAACGCCCGTATACAAACAACTGAAAAAGAACAGCGCTTACGAGAAAACCCATGGCCACCGGGCGATAGAAGATCGGGAGTAGTTGTCCGCTAAATAACTGCATGGTCAATCGCAAATTATTCTCGGTCATGGGACCAAGAACCATCCCGATCACCAGGGGAGCCACGGGGAAACCCCAGCGGCGGCAAAAAAACCCGAACACTCCTGCCATAATCATAACCCAGATATCGAAAGTTGAAAAACGGATGCTGTAGGTTCCTACCAAACAAAGGATACTTACTACTGGCATCAGAACCTGCGGCCGGATGGTGGCAATGCGGGAAAAAATTCCGACCAGAGGAAGGTTTAATATCAAGAGCATTAAATTCCCCAAATACATGGCTGCGACAAACCCCCAAAAGATATCTGGAGCGTCCTGGAACAGCATCGGTCCGGCTTCAACCTTGTGCATACGCAATCCCGAGAGTAACACGGCGGCCGTAGCCGAAAAAGGAATCCCCAAAGCTAGGAGGGGAAGCAGAGCGCCTATCACAGCGCCGTTGTTGGCCGATTCAGGAGCTACCACGCCTTCCACCATGCCAGACCCGAATTGCTCCGGATAACGGGATAGGCGTTTTTCCAGGGAATAGGAGAAGAAAGTGGCGACGGCAGGTGAAAGCCCGGGAATCAATCCCATGAAGAAACCCAGAACAGACCCGCGCAGGGTGGGTTTGACGGACCGCCGGACTTCTTCAGTATTGGGATAAAGATCTCGGAGACGCACTTTGCTAACGGCCTTGGGAGCATCGGGGGCGATAATGACCTGAATGATTTCGGCAACCCCAAAAAGTCCTACGGCTACCGCAATCAAATCTATCCCCTGCATCAATAATGTAGGCCCGAGAGTGAAACGGGGAACTCCCAGGATGGGGTCGATTCCCACGATTCCCAGGAATAAACCCAGGGCAAGCATGAGGATTCCTTTGGCCTGGTTTTCCCCGATCAGAGCAGAGAGGAGCACGAACGAAAAAATCATCAGGGAAAGATACTCTGGTGGCCCGAAGCGCAAGGCAGCCACCCCGAGAGGAGGGGCAAAGATCTGCAGGCCGATGAGGGCCAGAGTACCGGCGACCCAGGATCCGATTGCCACCAAAGCCAGGGCAGCTCCTGCCCGTCCTCTGCGGGCCATTTGATAGCCGTCCAGGCATGTAACTACACTGGCAGCTTCTCCGGGAATGTTCACCAAAATGGAAGTGGTGGACCCTCCGTACATTGCCCCGTACCATACGCCCGCGAGCAGAATCAGGCCGGCCGTGGCTCCGTACTGGATACTGAAAGGGAGCATTAAGGCCATGGCAGCTGTCGGCCCTAACCCGGGCAAGACTCCCACCACTGTACCAATCAGGCAGCCGACAAAACAGGCCATCAGGTTGACCGGATCAAAAGCAATGGCAAATCCTTTTAAAATTTCTGCGAAACCCATCATGGATTATTTTCCTCAACCCAAGATACCGCGGGGGAGGTCAACATAGAACAAAACCTCGAACAAAAGATAAAGAAAAAAAGTCACGGATAGAGATAGAGCTATGGAGCGGATCCATCCCTCCAACCCTGCTATTTTGGCCATAGCGATCGTTACCGCGAATGTTGCCGGGATGTATCCTAAATGCGGAGTGAGCAGCAGCCAGACAAAGTAGGTAATAACCGTATAGGCGACGCGGCGGAAGCTACGGGGGGGCTGTTGGGTTTCAAGTCCTGGTTTTTTTTGCTCGGGGCGGAAAGAAGAGATTCCGGAAAGATAGCCGGTTATGGCCAAAGCAACCCCGACGATAAAGGGAAAGGTGCCGCATCCCACTTCTGCTTTCGTACCGAAACCGAGTTGGGTGGCGGAGAAGATCGCCACCGCCACCCCCATAATAGCGATCGAAAAGGAAAAAGCCGCACCACATCTGATCCACTGCCATAGCCTGGTTAGCAAGCTCCGGCCCCTCATCTGAAAATTCACTGTCGATATATTTTTGATGATCTCGTAAAAAGTCGTCACTCCGGCCTGCCTGTGCCTGGCAGACAGGTGAAAACCGGAGTCCAGGGTATTTATAAGCATTTGAAAATACTGGATTCCGGTTGGAGTTTATCCCGATGAAAATCGGGGCCGGAATGACGGAAAAGTCCATTTTCAGACTTTTTACGAGTTCATCATTTTTGATGGCTTCGTAAAAAGTCCATCTGCGGCGTTGCGCTTCACCTTCGTCGTTGCGGCGTACCTTGTAAGTACGTTTCACTATTCAGGTTTTGCGCGCCTTGCATATGGAGCTTTTTACTTTGCCATCCCAATTTTGACTTTTTACGAGTACATCATTTTTAAATAACAGATTTTTTATGGAGATTTAATCATGCCGGCTTCCTTCAACAGGGGAACCAGAACATTGGCCTGTTCGTCCATGAATTTCAGGGCTTCGGTCGATACCATCCCCACGGCAAGTGCGCCCATTTGAGCCATGGTCTCATGGAACGTTGGACTCTTTACGGCCTTTTCAAAGGACGAGGTCAGAATGTCGTATTCCATCTTTGGCAGCCCCTTCGGGGCGACTAAACTCATGATGCCCAGCACTTCCACATTGCATCCCGACTCGATTAGAGTCGGCACCTGATCATATCCCGGGACCCGCTGGCGGCCAAAAACGGCGAGGAGCCGAAGCTTGCCAGCCTGAACTTGGGATCTGGATTCGGGCAACCCGCAAAACCCCACGTCAACATGACCCCCGGCCACCTGGGTTACCACCATAGCGCCCCCTCCGGGCTGGGCAAGAACATTCATCCTCACTCCGGCAGCTTTCTCAAAGGCCTTGGTGGCCAGCCACCAATAGGCACCCCTGGATGTGGTTGCGGCCTTGACCTCCCCCGGCTGTTTTTTAGCGAATTCAATAAATTCCTGGACCGATTTCCAGGGCCGATCGGCAAAGCAAATGACCGCGGGCACACCTCCGGAGGGAACTCCAATTACGGTCATGTCATGGTGGTCGAACGGGACCAATCCTATCAACTTGGCATAATGAACCGTGTTAGCGATGCCGATGGTGTAGCCGTCGGGCTTGGCTCCGTGAATATCCCGGAGCCCAATTGTGCCTGCAGCCCCTGGTTTGTTCACGATCATCAGCGGTTGTCCCAATTCCTTTTGCATCAGCTCAGCCAGGGGCCGACCAGCCCTATCCATAGAGCTACCGGGCTCCATGGGGATAATGAAGGTAATCGGTTTTTTGGGGAACTTTTCTTCTTTGGCCCACCCCGGAATTACCAGAAAAAAAATTCCAATTAAGACAAGCAAAAAAATCCCGCCGCGGAGTATTCTGTGTTCTTTCATGGTCATGGCCCTCCTTTATGATTTTTTAGAATCAATAGAAAATTTGCGTTTTTCTGTGTCCCATAAATTCAATTCACCCGGCGGAGGTATCCCTGCCAATACTTCTCTTTCAGTTTCTTCCTTTCAATTTTCCCGTAGTTGTTCTCGGGAAGCTCGGGGACGAATTCCACGGTTTGAGGCTTTTTGTAGCTGGCCAGGTTTTGCTTGCAGACTTCAATCACCTCCTCGGGCGTTACCTGTAATCCTTCTTTCAGGGTGCAAATTGCCTTGACCGCCTCCCCCCAGACTTCATCTGGGACCCCGATAACGGCGGCCTTGGCAATCCCCGGATGTTTTAAAATGGCTTCTTCGACCTCCCGGGGGTAAATGTTAAACCCGCCGCTAATAATCATGTCGTGCTTGCGGTCCATGATGTAAATGTATCCGTCTTCATCCACTGTGGCCATATCTCTACTCAAGAACCAGCCATTCCGGAAGGCTTTGGCGGTCTCCTCAGGAAGATTCCAGTATTCCCGAAACATATGGCGAGAACGGTAGATAATCTCGCCTACTTCACCCGGCTTAACTGGTTTAAAATCTTCATTGACTACCTTCAAATCTACCCCCAGAGCAGGACGTCCGGCCGAACTTAAACGTCTGGTGACTTTTTCGGTCCCCTCGAGCCGATGGTCTTCCGGGCCCAAATAAGTCAGGGGTTGGGGAGCTTCAGACATGCCATAGTTTTGGCGGAAAATGGGACCGAAAATCTGGATGGCTTCCTTAAGGCGTTCGGCCGGCATGGGGGCTGTACCGTACCAGATGCGCCGGAGGCTGCTCAGGTCATAACTGCGGATATGGGACACATTCAGCATTCTGATTAACATGGCAGGGATGAGCAGCACGGAAGTTACTTTTTCCTTTTCAATGATTTGTAGCACTTTTTCCGGATCGAATTTTTCCAAGATAGTGTTAGTGGCTCCTTTGATGTAATAAACTATAAACATGAGGCCAGCTGCATGGGTGAGGGGGCCAACGTTTAGGTTGAAGTCAGTGGGTCCAATAGGCTGATCCAGGTTAATCAGAACGTGGGTCAGGCGGTGGTACTGCTGCTCCTGGGTTACCACCACTCCTTTGGGCCGGCCACTGGTTCCGGAGGTATAGTGAATTCTTTCCATATCGTGTTCGGACACATCTACCTCGGGCTCGGCATCTGGTTGGTTTTTGACCAGATCTCCGAGAGAAAGCATTCCTTCGACTCTTCCATCATTAACGATATAATACCGAAGATGCGGAACTTTTGGGCGGAGAGCCTCGGCGATCCCAAAAAAATCCCGGTCAAAGATGAGGGCTTCAGCGCCTGAATCATTGAGGATATAGGCATGTTCATATACGCTGTGCCGGGTATTGAGGGAGACCACAGGGAGACCGGCTTTGGTGATGGCAAAGAAGGCCTCCATGCAAGTCATGTGGTTGTTCATCAGGACAGCCACTCGCGTACCTTTGAGCAGCTCGAGACCGAGCAGGCCGTGAGCCAAACGGTTGATCCGGAGGTTATATTCCCGGAAAGTGCACCGCTTCTTCCCAAAGATAACGGCGGTATGATCTGGATATATTTGAGCCGGCCAGGAGATGAGGAGTCCAGGCTTCATTCAGATACTCCTTTGAGGTACAAGACCGTGACACACTCTCTTCATGATCACCATGCCATCTTCCTCGACGACTGAGGTCTTAAAAACCTGATAATAGCGGTCGCGCTTTACGTAGGGTTCTCCATCTTCCCAAGTCACCTTGATCTTTTTACCCACCCTGGCCGGTTGAAAGAAAAAGGTTTCATCTCGAGAGTGAATGCCCGCCGGCCCGAAATCCAGAGTGAAAGAAGGGCTACGGGTGGGATTGCTCATGTTCAGCAACAGGCCGGGATGAGCGATGGGAGAGCCGATTTCTGTCTCTTCTATGTATTGCGGATGGAAGTCTTCCGCGGCAAAGAGATACTGCTGATTGAGTTCGGGAGTCACTAAAAATTCGAGTGGTGCCAAAGGTTTTTTTTCTTTTTTATTGTGTTCTACCAAAGCTTCCTGGAAAAACAGTTGAGTTTGATTTAGAGGAAAATTCACCTTTCCTAACATTCCCGTAGCGGACCCAACTAGGACTTTGGTTCTGTCCTGTTTCTCGCAACAGACAGCCAGGGTGAATTGAATTGAGTCGTCCCGGGACTCCTTGTATTGAACCTGGGCTTTTGATATAAGCATATCTCCGGCATCGACGAGACCAATAAATTTAACATCCATCCGTCCATGCCACAGCCATTCCACTCCAAAAAGACCGATCAAGAGCTCGACTACATACCCCATATATTGGGTAGCAGAAGCAGCCACGGAAGACAGGCCGAAGCTTCTGGCAAACTCAAGATCAGTGTGGATGTTTTTCTTGGGCCAACCGGTGATACTGAGAGGTCCACCGGAGAAAGCCCATAGCCTTTCCCAGCTGACCCTTTTGGCCTTGCCGGAAAATGTTGCCCCGATTTGGGTATCTTTGGTAATCCCAATCATTGCCCCTCCGCTCAAACCATAGCTTTTAGGGTTTCATGACCCCTTTGGATCATAAAACGGGAGTCGCGAGAGCGATGCCCATTTTCCTCCGGGTTACCCGGATGTTATAACGGAATTCCTCCCGGTACTGAGCTTTTACGAATTCAATTGGCTGGCCTTGGCAATCAAAGTAAAGAGTCTCCATTATTAGAATCGGCGACCCCTGCCGGATTCCCAGATTTTTGGCCACGATTTGGCTTGCTCGCCCGGAGGATATGGACTGCACTCCTTCGGCGACCTTGATCCCAGCCAAATTTTCGATCTGGGGAATGAAAGGGTTTTCGTTTAACACCTCTACAGGAATGCGGGAGCCAAGGGTAAAAGGGAGGTGGTAGTGTACATTGGAAATGGGCTGCCCCTGGAAATAACGAACTCCAATGATCTGAAAAATAAAACGGTCCTGAGGGTTCTTGAGCTTCTTGGCGATTTCCTCGGTGTTCGGAACCATCTGGAACTCGTGAATTTTGAAAGCCATTTCTTTGCCCAGGGTGAGGATATCGTCGATTGACTCAATCGTGAAAGGATGGAGCTTCCACATCTCCGGCTCTGTGAGGTAGCTGCCCGAGCCTTGAATGCTATAGATCAATCCCTCTTCAATGAGTTTCTCTTTGGCTTTACGGACGGTAAGCCGGCTCACGCCATATTTCATTGCCAACTCATTTTCGGTAGGAAGCCTAATTCCGGGCTTCCATTCTCCGGAGACAATCTGATTCCTCAAGATGTTGCTCAGCTGATAATGAAGGGGGAAGAGATCTTTAGTAAGCGTAGCTTTTATTCCTTATGGGCTGCGACGATGTCAGAAACCTGACGGAGCACATCTTCCCTGATCTTTTCCACCTGCGGTGAGGAAGCCGAGGTTATAAAAACGGCTATCAGGCCGTGCTCTTTATCGATCCAGGCAAGGGTTCCAAATAACCCGGGGTGGTGAATTAACCGGGCCTGCCCATCTGCACCAGGTCGGCCCAGAAACCAGCCGAGTCCATAAGGAGCTTTGGCGGCACCGGTTTGGTTTTTCTGCATTTCGGCCACCGCATGGGGGGAGAGGATTCTTTTTTGGCCGTAGGCGCCATGGTTAAGGTGCATCTGTAAAAAAATAGCCAGATCATTGAGGCAGGAATAAAGGCCGCCGCTGGCCAGGATTAGGCGTCGTTTGGGGTCGGGATCAAAGTTGGTCAAAGGCACAAAACCTTTCTCCGGAACACGCCTGTAAACTGGAACAACTCGGCCCAAATCCTGATCCGGGCTAGGCCGAAAAAAAGTTCCGGACATGCCCAGAGGCTTGAGCAGCTGCTCGGCCATAAAACCCTCAAAGGGCTTTCCGCTGACCACCTCAACAATGCGAGCCACAACTTGGTAGCTGGCTCCTCCGTAGTTGAACTGGCTTGCCGGTAGGGACAGCTGCTCCTGCCGGGCTATAATCTCCACCGAATCAGCCAAACTCAGGGAAAAGTCACGAACTGCCCTCATGCCCTCTTGGGGAGCGCCACGCAGGCCAAAAAAACCTGAGGTGTGAGAAAGACACTGCCTGATTGATGGTGCTTTACCTGGGGCGCCGGTCTGAGCCATCTTCAAGTGTCCAAAAAGGGGTAGATATTTAGAAATCGGATCATCAAGATTGATCTTGCCCTCTTCTACAAGTTTCATCACGCAAGTGGCCGTAATCGGCTTGGTGGCGGAAGCGATGAGGAACACAGAATCTACGGAAAATGGTTTTTGAGACTTCTGGTCTGCCCAGTCATAGGCTTCTTGAAAAATGACCCTTCCATGCCGGGCCATTAGCATAGCTGCCCCGGGTACATCTGGGAATTCCTTCAATCCCTTAAGCACAGTCCTCAGAGCCTTTGTCCGCTCATCGTAAATGCCAAAGGTAGTATTATCCAGGCCCGAGAGTACTGGGGATTGCTCGGCTCGAACAGAGGAGGCCGGAGAAAAAAATAGGAATACGGTAAGGATTAACAACAATAATTTGCATAGCTTAAAGATATATGGCTCTCTTTTCATTTTTAATCCTCCCAAAAGGTCTGTTAGAAAAAAAACCCCACCTTGAGGAAAAACACCGGGACTGGTTTATAAAATTGTATTATAAAATATACTTTTTTTAAATTAATTTGTCAATAATAAAATACAAATTTTCTTTTCCAAAACAATTCATTTTTTAACATCAATTTTGAACTTATATCCTTCCGTAATTAACTTGATTGTATAGGAATTTGCTTTTTTATCCCCCTCCCGCCAGGGGCTGACCTTAGCACACACTTAACACAGGGGGCAGGAGATGTTATAAGGGGTGTATGTATGTTTGCGGTCAACATTTTCCCCAATCCATTTTGGACCGGATTCAAGAGACTGTACGGACAGAACCAACTATTTCGCGCCTCGAGCTGTCGCGGCGGGTTTGCCAATGGCTGAATTGGCGGTCGCCCAGTGGCCGACTCCAAGAGATGGGTTGCC